>Ga0123355_10013587_pt1 | contig 12680 bp, 7 predicted proteins | sample TergutEmb28metaG_3_FD_89872 | JGI IMG/M metagenome (GOLD analysis project Ga0123355, IMG submission 89872) | Embiratermes neotenicus P1 segment gut microbial communities from Petit-Saut dam, French Guiana - Emb289 P1 | ecosystem: Host-associated > Arthropoda: Insects > Digestive system > Gut ...
AATGGAGTATTGCCGAACGTGTTGCGCTATCCCATTCTACTTCTACACCAATGGCTTCCGCCAGTGTACGCAATGATATCATCATGCGGTTAGTAGCAGGGTCTATAAATGGTGCACCCAAGCCTGTGCGTGGCTGGCCGTTTAATAGATACTCTAAGTTGCCAACTGTAAATATTAGCCTGTTTTCTAACGGCTGTTCGTCTTCATCTTGCTCCGTGTCCGGCTCTTCATCGTGACTACTGTCGTAGTCATCGGGTTCATCTGCAGGAGGCACAGTTTGCTGCGGCCTACGAGAAGGAAGTACTTCCGATGGTGTACCTACCCCTGATCCGGAGTCTGTTCCGGAGTCCGATCCTGGTGGCGTGCCCACATCTACCGCCACCAAGGCATTAATAGCAGTTTGCAATGAATTGCGAGCAGCGTTTACCTGGGCTTGAGTAGCATTTGGGTTTGCAAGTACCGCTTGGGCGGCTTCTAAGGCCAAAATAAATGCTGCCCAACTATCTGTAGTATAATTATTTTGTACACGTGTTAGTGCCCGGTTAACCAATGCCTGCAACGCAATTTTATCAACTTCTGGTATTTTTACCGGTACCAAAGCAGCTATAGCAGCTTGCAATACATCACGTGCATCATCAGACTGTTCCTGAGTAGCGTTTACGTTTAGAAGCGTTTCCCATGCAGCTTCTAATGCAGGAGATATTGCTGCAAAACTTTCCGGTGTAAAATTTTGCGGATCAAGTGCTGTTGCTGCATTTATCAAATCCAACAACTCAGAAAAATCTGTTGGAGCGACAGCAGTCATTCCTGCTGCAAAAATTTCAATCTGTTGCAAGCGGGCACGCTGGCTATTTGTTGCCGGTAATAGCACCACATACCAGACAAACTGGTAGGTTTGTGGCGGGTCTATCATGTGTATTATTGTCATTTCGTCCACATCGCCTGCAGAAGTTAGCCTAACATTGCCGTCTGTGGAATCAAAGGTTGATAAAGTAGTAAAGCTGCTAAAAGAGTCTACCGTTGGGTTAAGCGTTCCGTCATTGCTTGCTAAAATTACATATTGGCGCGAACCGGAAATAGTACGTGGGAAGCCATTATAGAAATGAATCCTAATCTCTTCGATAGGAACGGGCTCACCCAAGTCAACTCTCAGCCATTCTGGCGGGTCGATAACACTGCCTCGCGGTAAGTTTGCCTCAGACGCCCAGCCAATTCCGCCACCTGTCCGAACTGCATGTGTTGCAGCATTATGCTCGGGGCTTAAAGATGATGCGGTAAACGAGCTATTGGGGCGATACGACACCAAATTAATTCTATCATCTGTATCAGGTGCCGGGGGCTCTATATCCCATCTTTCTCCTTGCAGCACTCGCAGCATGTCACGGTCAAGGTCGTAGCCTCTATAACTTTCGTAATCTACATCGTCCCTGCCGCTATCTAACACTCCAAAACTACCAATTAAATTCCAAAGAGCCCAACCCATTTCAAAGTTGTTGTACATTTCTATAGAATCCATCATCCAGCGCAATGTTGCATAATGTGGGGTTCTGTTAAGGGATCCCAATTCTCCAACCATTCCACCGGCACTAAAATCTATCCAATGCTGAATTGTACCTTCTAAAAACTCTCTGGCTACTTCTCTTGTTATAAGGCCATTTTCGTCCAGTCTTATCGGCCCCGGGGTTATAGGGCGCCCCCACCAGTGGAAGTTTGGCGTAACATTAAACCTATGGCCTCCATCTACGGATGTAAAGCGCAGGTCATTAATAACAATCCAGTCGCCGGCAACTACTTCTATAGTAACCCTGCTTGTTCCCGCAGGTATTAACGCACGGTAGTACAAGCCAGACATAAAGTGGTATCTTTGCCCGCCCCAGTAAATATCCGTCCAGTCCGGAGAATTGCGATCGTTAGTGTTAAAGAAATGGCGGAACACTTCAACTCCATCTGCTGTTACCACTAGAGTTGATGGCTGGTTTACTTGATGCACATTAACATCCAAGAAATATGCCTCTGCAAAATCAAATTCGATATCAAAAATAACCGGATCGCCACCTCTAGGCGATAACAACACATTATTTATTTCAATGTTAGGCCAAGTTGGAGCTGGCGCACGTGACGGTACTGTCCAAACCCAAGTAGCACCATAATGGCTAAGCCCCCAAGGTTGATACCCTCTAAATGCTTGCCCCATGCCAATACCATGGTCTCTAAGAACAGTAGATGGCGTCATAGGGTCTGCAAAACCATCTGTAACAATTAATCTGTCCGGAGAGTAGTTCCATATGGCATCTGCCGCTTTTATCATTACAGGTGCATACGCTGCCTCTGTTATGTTGTGTGGCGGTTCATTTACAAGGTTAAAGCTAAGATACTTGCTTGGAATGTCATAATAACGTCTGGCAAAAAACGCCCACATTGCCGCAAATACGTCTTGCGTGCGTGTACATGTCCATAAGGTTGTAGGTTCTCCGGGTACGGCAACCGTATAACCCGGTGCCCTGTGGAAGTTAAGCTGTACATGCACTTGGTACTCTTGCCCCCAAGCTATGAAATTATCAATTATATCTAAAGTATCTTGACGGAATACCATGTCATATTCGCCGGCCAAAATTCTGTCGAATATTTCATCTCGCAAAGCCATATTCCAATCGCCGCCGCTATGCAGTGCGTTACCTTGTATTAGCCATGTCCTAAAGTCCATAGGAATCCTTACAAAGTTAAAGCCCCAGTCAGAGATCATTTCAAAATGGTGCTCTCCGTAACGCCCCTGAGGTGTTGGTCTGTCGAACAACTCCATAAGGTTAAAGCCTCTCCAGCTTGCCGGCAAGCGTGGTGGGTTAACTTCCGGCAGCGGGGTTCTTGGTGGTGGCGGTTCTATTACATCTCTACCGAATATTTCGAATGTAAACAAACGGGAAGTACCACCGCCTGTACCGGAACCTGTTGTAATAAAGATACGAACATAGCGGTATCTTACAGGCTCGCTTAATATAATTGTGTTTGCGGTGCTTGTGTTACCTTCTACAATTGCAATATTATAGAAATCGTGGTACAAACCTGTATTGCTACCCTGAATTCTAAAGTTTCTGTTCTCTCCACCGCCAAAATTTTCGTGGAAAAGATAGATTACTTCAATATTTCTTGGTTCACCAAAGTCCAGCGTAGCCCAATGCGGCAAATGGTCTACACCATCTATTGGTGCCCAAGATGTACCAATGCCTATATCCGAAGGGCCACCTACGTGGCGTAATGGGTTAGTTGTCCAAGAGCCTCTCATATAAAAACTCTCGCAGTTTTGGAAGAAGCGGCTAGGTGTACGCCCCGCATCACGTGCAGATGAATAAGCGTGAACAGTCGTTCCAGCTCTTCTTGTGTGGTTAACCATATTAGTAACCCAAGAATTATTCCATGCCACACTCCAATTGTGCATTACAAAATCTACACCTTGGCCACGCCCTAAACCTGGGTCTGGCGGATGGTCGCCATATATTTCAAATGAATCTACACGCACTAAACCATCGCCGCCACCTTGTGTAACTACAAGCCTTACATATTGGTATTGTGGCAAAGGCTCAAACAAGCTGTAAGTATAGAATGCAACAGTTGAATTTGTGTTGCCGGTAACGCTTCTTAATGTGGTGTAGGTTAAGAAATCCGTATCATTACTTGCGATTATTTCAAAATCTCTAATTGGGTTTGAAAGTATTCTTATAGCGCGTATTGCTTGACTCTGCCCTAAATCAACCGTAAGTGTTACAGGGTTGGTAAGCGACGCTACAGTTGAAGATAAAAACCCGGAGCCTACAGTTGTTACACCATCAATAGCTGCAGATGCAGGCCTGCTTGGGCTGGAATCGTTAGTTGTGGCAGTACTAAAGTCGGAAAAAGAGTGGTTATATAAATGGCCGGTGTAAATAACCTCTGCCGGTGCACTTGGTACTTCTGCTATTGGCGCAGGAGCCAAGCCACTTGTATTAATCCAAATAGGGGAAGAAATAGCTTCCCGGCCATTTGCTTGGGTTACGATTACATAATAATAATCTCCCGCTACAGCGTCTATTGGCAGTACAATACGTGGATGCTCTTCATCAAACGACCACCATCCAACTTGCTCGCCATTGCGCATAAGGCGTATCCACTTAAAGCTCAGGTCATTGGCGTTAAACGCTTCAACTATCAAGTTTGCAGTGCCAGGTTGCACAATAGAACCCATCTCATGCCCACCTATGGTAAAGGAAAGGGCTAAGTTACTATCTTTTGTAGCATAAAAACGGCGGTTTTCCATCGCATAAAACAAGGCATCTCTTGTAAGTTCTGGTGCAAGAATAGCCATGCGGAAATCGTTCATCGTGCCCCAGCCCATGCCATGATGGTCGTCCGAGCCTGCTGCACCAATGCGCCAGCCTTGTTGGTTAGCTTCGTCCAGGAAGGTGTTTGCACGCAGTTCTACCCTATCTCCGGGGGATAGCCTGTCTCTAAAATCGCCCCAGCGGTAATTGTAGAAATAAATCTCAAAACCGGCATTGCGGTTAAATAACTCCATACCAACCATGCGGTCTGTTGTAAAACCATTAACGGGGTTAAAGAAGTTAAATTCCGGGCCCCAGTTTTCGCTTGGGTACCATGTGTCCCAAACATAGTCGCCCGGGTGGTTAAAGAAGCCAACCGCAGGCTGTGTGTCTAACCATTGATAAAACTCATTCAGCCCGTCTCGTTCTATATTTGAATAGTTAAAGAAATAGTTATCTTGCAAAGTAAGTCCGCCCGGTGTATCAGGGTTGTGTATTACTGTGATATGCCCCACATTTGTTGTAGACATTTCTTGACCAAAAAATGTTACAAATTTGCCGTCTTCATTAAAATATTGGGATGCGTTGTATAAAAGATCCCATTCTGTTTGTGTCCATATTGTGTTTTGTTGGCGATGCACTACGTTGTTGTGGTCTGCAAGAGAGAAAAAGTCTAGTCCTGCAACGTCTCTGGCAAAACGGTGGGCATTGTCCGGATGGCCGCGGTCAAAGTCAATTGGGTCTCCACCGCCGTCCGATACAAATGAATGTGCATGTAGTAAGCCGTAAAATACGTAAAAATCACCTATGCTTGGGTGTGTAGGTGGCGGTGGAGGGGGCGTTGAAGTGTCGCCGTCGAATGCGCCATAAACTTGTATTTCTATTAACCAAGCTCTATGATTTGTAGGGTGGCTGCGTGTTACATAAAACCAAATGTATTGATATCTTCCATTGTTAACGGTGTAGCGATGGTCTTCTCTTGGTGATGTTCCATCTCCTGGTAATTCGTAACTGCCAAGTATGCTAAAATCACCAATGGTTTGTGGTGTGGGAGGTGTGGCAGATGTACTGCCCAGTACTAAATAGTCCCTGCTGTTTTCGCCGGAGCTGCCTTGAAGGATTACAACTTCTGTTACAGTTGCAATTTCGCCAAGGTCTATACGCAACCATTGCGGTGGGTCTAAAATTGTATTTGTTTGCGTTACAGACCTCCAGCCTTGGTCAACCACGCCGTTAATCGCTCTTTCCGGGTAATGAGGAGAAGCTGTGGAAGACGCACTTACAACCGCTGTCAAATCCACTATATGTTGTTGACGCAAGCGGTTTGTTAGGTTTGTGATTACATCCGGAGTTGGATGTGTTCCACCGTTGTTGTTCCCAACAAAATTACCCCAAACTGCAATGTCTACTATATGTGCAAATGTATGGTTTGGGTGAGATGCTGTAACATACATCCAGATATATCTGTATTCACCCGTAGCCGTTACTTGGTGAGATACTGTCTCTCTTGGCGGGGCAGAGCCGGCATAGTAAAACGAGCCTAGCTCGGTAAAGTTGCTTAACGTTGTTGGAGATGGCTCTATATTGCCATCTGCACTACCTAAAATAAGCCATGCCCTACTGTTTACACCAGAGCTGCCTTGAGTTAACCGTACTTCTGTAATTGTAGCCAACTCGCCAAGGTCTATCATTAGCCATTGGGGCACATCGTTCGTATTCTGTGAAGAACGCCAGGCATTGTTATCTGCAATAACGCCGCTCATTGCATTCACTGCCATACGGTCTGGATGTGCCTCTTCTGAGGACGCTGTAACCACGTTTGATAAACTGCCACCATGTCTCTCACGTACTAAAGCACTAAGATTAACACTGTCGTCCGTAGGCACAAAGTCAGTTAATTCATGCAAAAAATTTTCGAAATCGTACAAATACTCGTTGTCCTCTTCGACTGTATTGTCATAAGCATTGTCATAAGCTTCGTCAAAGGTATCGCCAGGGGCGTCTTCATTGCCATCTGGCGGCATGTTATACTCCATACAACTTTCATAATCTTTTTCAGCCTCAGTTTCTACATAGTCATACCGCTCTGCATGAACAGAAAAATTAATTGGTATAGAAGTAAACGCAAGGCTAAATGCTAAAACTAATGCGACAAAACGTTTTACGTTTTTTGTTTTTGCTCTCATACATCATTCACCTTTCTATTTGCTTACAATTGTAGATGAAATGATTATATTGCAGAGTATGCATAATCACTATGCATATTTCAGGCTTTATTTTGTACTTTTTGACGGGGTGTGAAAATAAAAAAGAGATGTCTATATAAAACATCTCTACATGTGTACAGCAAGAATTATAACGGATTATGCACGTTTGCATTATATTCTTTAAATAATGCGGGTGTTATACCGTCTGCTTTTACATTTTTTACAATTTCGCACAAAGTTTCGCTTGTCACATCAACAATGAGCTTACCAAGTTCTGCATTGGCCTTTGTATGGTCGCCCGCATAATGCTCGGGGAAGTCGCCATACCATGTTAGCCCGGAAAACACACTGTGCTTTTTAAGGCTTGCTAACTGGTTTTGACGGTACCCTGTGCTTGAATCTTGTCTATCCATATGAACAAGATCCGGGCGTAGATACAGCATTATTGAAGTTTCGCCTAAACCCGCATGCTCACCCAAGTCCGAAGTTCCGGCAAAATCATAAATCTTCTTTGCGCTTTCTTTTGTAATAGACCAAACGCCGCTTACGTATACAACATAGTCTTTATCAAGGTTGGGCATTTTCATAGCAAAAAAATCGAGAAACTTGATATTGCCGCCATGGCTGTTAAAAATGATTATTTTCTTAAAACCGTTGCGTGATATCTCGTCGCACATTTCAAGCAATGATGCCATAATAAGCTCGTGAGATGCACCAATGCAGCCAACGTAGTGTTTACATTCGCTGGCTTGGCCCATAAAATAGTAAGGAAATATTAAAACCTTTTCTGTTTTGGCGGCTTGCTCTACAATGGCTCGCCCAATATACATATCTGTACCTGTTGGCAGATGGTCGCCATGTTTTTCCAAGCACCCTACTTGCAAAATACATACGCCGCCGCTGTCTATAGCCAATTGTTTCATTTCCTTAGCGGATAATTCTTCCCATAACATAAATTTTCCTCCTATGAATTAATAATCTCAAACACGCAAGCGTCATGTTTTGGGATGTCAAGTATAAGCTTGCTATTTTCATCTACTGAAGGTAGATTTCCATACAAGTTGCTAGAAAGTTGCCAGCCCTCGGGTATACCAATGGCTGTACTCATTTTCTCTGATTTATGGTTTATTGCAACTATAATCCGTTTATTTCCGGCAACATGCTCTGTAAGGCCTAGCAAAGGCTCTGTTTTTGTAACCAATTTGCCTGTAGAAATTGATTTTTTCAGCAAATCGTATATCTTCCAATAAGGCTGCGACCCTTCACCTTGCAAGGGTTTATCAAGCACATAGGTTTCCAATGGGTAGTTTAAAAAGAATACAAAACCCTTTCCGTATGCAAACTTGGTAATTGCAGGATTGCCATTTTGGTTTTTTGCAATTACCTCTGCGCCTTTTGCTTCCAAGTTAAAACGGTAGCCACCGGCTAAATTAATTTCTGTATAAGAAAGCGGCTCCGCCGCTTTTTTTCCGCAAGGCTGCAGCGAAATTGCAGAGCAATTCCCTAGCATATCAGATAGCCGAATGGTGTCGGATTCATAAGATTTTTCGCGGGTTACAATTTCCATCCCTGTTAGCTCGGTAAATGAACTAATCGTACCGTTGTCGTTTGATATATACAAAACAGCACCTGCATTTACTTTTTCAAGCAATTCCCGCCTTCTGCGTAATGGCATGTAGGTATCACCTGTTAGGTTTGGCAGCAAATAAAGTGGTGCATCAGGTATTGGCTGGGTTATGTGGCTAAACCCTATATCCAGCCCTGCTTGCTTTGCCAAATTAAAAGTAGAGTATGCAACTCCCCACGCATCCTGTCCCTTTGTTAAAATACATACGCCATCTGTAATCCGTTGTGGCAGTGCAGGTGTATCATCTATAAAATCCATAAATTTTGCCATTTCTTTAAGCAATGGTTTTGGCGAGCCGTCTAGCTTAAACATGCCAAGTTCACGCTCTATGTTGCACCAGTCATATGGTGCATGCTCTAAGGCAGACTGTTCGTTGGCGCACCACCACATGTAGCCTCTGCAGTCATGAGCCCAAAGGGTAAATAAATTACTTCGTACAAAATCGCAAGCTACTTCATCATTTGCGAAGTTAGGGCCTAGCGTTCCTGCTTCTTCTACAAAGCACGGCTTCCCAGCCAAACCGCTGTAAAACAGTGTTTCGCAAACGGCGTGCAGCCCCACACGCATGGTGTCTATGCGATCTTTATCGCAGTGCGGGGTAAAGTATGGGTATGTGTGCGTATTTATGATATCGGTTATTTCCCCTTGGTCTGCAATTGCCCAATTATCTTCTGCCCATAAGTCGTTCATACCTGATAGTACCAGCCGTGTATGGTCTGCTGCTTTTATTGCATTTGTGATGGCTGCTGTCCATACATATGCATGAGCCCGTGACGGCACAGGTGCCATGCAGTTACATTCATTACCCAAATCCCATGCCAGTATTGACTTGTGGTCTTTGAAGCGGTTTACGAAATATTTGATAAATCTATTTTGCCACATCATTACTGTAGGGTCGGTTAGCAGGTTTTTTCCCTCTAGTGCAGGTGGCATAAACATACGCCCGCTCATCCAGCCGGTAATTAGCCCTACAATAAGCTGAATGCCGTGTTTTTCTGCCAAGTCTGCCATGCGGTTAAATTTGGCTATTGCCTCTTCGCACATGCCTGCACGCCCTGCGTCTGTGTCTGGCAAGGGTTTGCCGTGCAGTTGATACTCTACGGGATGGGCATGTCCGCCATAAACTAAGGTTATTGGCTGAAAGTCTGGCCATAAAGGAAACACCCGAATAACACGAACCTTCTCTTGTGCCATACGCCTAAAATCATCATCAACAACATCTTCACGCCAGTCCGCCCACATATTTGTACCGGCATGAGAAGCCCAGTAATTTGTACCTGTAAAAAATGTTCCTGGAACTGTAATTATATTCATGATAAATCCTCCCTTACAAATAACTTCTTTACTACTAACATATAGCAATTTCCCTTTTCGTTGTCCGAAAGCGAGGCCGAAATGCGCGGCTTTAGGCGCATTCTCGGACGAAGCTTGAGGCTACGAAAAGTTAAATTGCTATAGCTAACTGTGATTGTAATATGCTTGTAATATGTTTTCTATGCATTTTTCCATAGGATATTTATACTTTTGAGAATTAATGCACAGCGACCACAGCTATAGTCTAAAAAACTTTAGCGGAAATCAATCAAACATCTATCCTTGTATACTCACGTTTTTATCACTTTTGTATGTGTTGCAATAACTATCTCAAGCACACTCTGGGCATATTATATATTTTGTCTTGTACTTTTAAGTTGGCATGATATAATTACGCAAAAAGGGGATGATTAAATGGATAAACAAAATATATCTACAGACTCCTACTTTCGTTATGCATCTGCTTATCCAAGCATCACCTGCCATGGAGCAGGTTATTGCAGTGAACAAGATTATCTCTATATCAATTCTGTCGGCATTTATATGAAAAAACACCATTCAAATTTGTACTCACATAGTGATGGACGAAAAGACTATTACTTGTCGTATCATTATGGTGGCCATATGTTTGTTACAATTGATGGCGTAAGGCACGAAGTTAAACCCGGGGACTTATTTTTGTTATACCCGGGGCAGCCCCATACCTATTGGTATATTAATGATGGCAAGGTGCAAAACTATTGGATCCATTTTACCGGCTATGCCGCACGCTCTATTGTAGAAATTTTCCGCTCTCGTGGGCAGCAAATCCTTTCTGTAGGCAAACATCTTGAAAACAACGCATTCTTTAATAGAATTATTGATGAGTTGGAGATAAAAAATTCTGGCTACCAAATGATGTGCGTAGGGCACTTTATGCAGCTTATAGCAACCCTTATGCGCCAAATGCAAAATATAAATAAAATCGCCCAAGGCAACCAGGCGATTATACAAAGCATACAGTATATTAGAGATAATTATAAGGAGAAAATTTTTATATCTGATTTGGCCAAGGAGGCATCTATGAATGTTAAACGCTTTACAGAAGAGTTTCGTTTATATACAGGCACTCCACCAAAGCAGTACATTGTAATGTACCGCATAGAGCAGGCAATTGGACTAATTACATCGCAAGATGTAAGCATGTACGAAGCTGCAGATATGGTTGGGTTTGAAAACCAAATGTACTTTAGCCGCATATTCAAAAAGCATATGAATATGACCCCAAGCCAATATAAAAAGAAATATACGAGTACGCATTTATTTAACCCAGATGGGTGATGAAATAGCCCGACACCTATAAAAAATAAACGGGCAGCGTATGTTTTTTTGTTGTTCATTCGGGTAAGCTGCGTTGGCGGCGTGCCGCCGATGTGTGCTTATCTTATTATAGGAGAGTACACGATGAGTAAATTAATAAATGTGATAGATGAACAAGGCAATGCGCTAGCCCCAACTTACCCCAAGCGTGCAAAGTTTCTTGTTAAACATGGCCGTGCGCGGACTGATGGTGACAGTACCATTATCCTGTTGCCCCCGCCGCAAAACACAAGGATTCATTCGCCACGTATTTGACCGAAAAGAAACGTACTCAAAAAACAATCACGGAGCATTTACGGTTGTTTGATGTTCTTGGAGACACGAAACCCACCACCGAGGAACTCGATTCATTTGTTTGGGACAAGCAAGGTACATGGCACGGCAGTGGTGAGCTTACCGCACGATGGCGTTTCCTTGATGAGTTCGCCGCATTTTGCGAAGCGCAGGAATCTAACGGTCAAGCCGACTACGAGTTGCCTATATTCGCCGCCGCCATCCGCACGCTTATACATGACCACTTTGAAGGTGACGCATGGCAAGCCGTTACGAAGTACAAGTAAGAGATTGTGCTCATACCCGAAGGCACACAAATTGACCCACAATATCTAAACAATTTATGTAACGACTAGTTTGTAACGGCATTCAAGGCACTGCAAGAATTGATATATGGTATTCACGAAGGGATTGAACAAGGTTCACCCTTCGAGTGGGGCTGGCTAGATTATCGCGGCCTCACGGTCTACGGCATAAACCACGACCATGTTTACGGGCGTTTGAATCAATTTCGTATGGGGATTTGGATGGCGACACGCTGGTTGTGAATAAGAAAAGTTATTTTGCTTCCGACCATCGCAAACCGCAAGACCGAGCGCTTTTGCTGATAAAGGGCATTGCCCAATACGGGTTTAACATTGACGGGTCGGAAGATAAAAAAGTGGCGGTGTTCACGGTTTCATGCCCCGATTCGCCCGATGTAATGCGGGTGGTGCAATCGTACTTCCGAAGCAGACCACATCTTGAAAATTGCCACAATTGTACTACCGATTGTGATGAACAAGCGCACTGTTGGCGAACTATTTATTTCCGTCATACAAAACTGATTTCGCATCGTTTTGTGGAAATGGGCGAATCGGTGGATTTTCCCTCACCATTTTCAATGACTCATATCGGGAAGAATGAACTTCTTGCACGGACCGATTTTTTACCCAAACACTTGCGCTAAACGCATTATATGATGTTTGACGATGCTTGCGAGGTAGGCATTTGGATAGACCCATTCTACGACATGTTCAAATGTGCGATTGTTTACGCCAAAGGTACACGGAAAAAGCATACGCGTTTAATTTTTTGGGATAGCAATAAAATCATGGTGCGGCTTGAACGGGTTTTTAAAAGATACCCCGAAATGACAGTCGCACTGGAAACACGTTTCCCCGGCAGTATATCGCAAAAGAAAAACCATTGTTCAGAATGTAATCCGACTTGCAAGCACAGGCAAGGCGATGCCAACCCGTGGTACAGTTACGCGGAATTTTGGTTTAACAACCCAACACACGACGACGCGATGTTTGTATGGGAGTTGTTCAAACTGGAAAACAACATCAAGCCCGTCTAACAACCGTACCCCCTCTGCCACCTTTAGATGACAGAGGGGGTATTTTTTGTGTGTGAATCGAATTTTTTATATCCATAACAAAAATCCGAACCCTTCACCAATGAGTTTTACCTCCGGCTTATGATTCGGATTATCCGTTATCTCTGCGCATATCAACACTAGACTTAAACAAAGTTGATGCCGCCGTTGCATATCGCTCCCAGATACGAGAACGCGATTTCACCAATGACATCACCTGTTCCACCCCTGAAAATAGTTTGTATGAT
>Ga0123355_10013588_pt1 | contig 12680 bp, 7 predicted proteins | sample TergutEmb28metaG_3_FD_89872 | JGI IMG/M metagenome (GOLD analysis project Ga0123355, IMG submission 89872) | Embiratermes neotenicus P1 segment gut microbial communities from Petit-Saut dam, French Guiana - Emb289 P1 | ecosystem: Host-associated > Arthropoda: Insects > Digestive system > Gut ...
AAACTAACGATATAAGCACCATGAATAGTAACAACAGAATAGCTGCAACACTGTATTCCCTAGGGACATAGTTTGTCTCAGGAATATAAGTATAAATACCTTGCATAAAGGAGATGATGATGAAGATGATGATAATAATAACAATAATAAATATTCTGAAAGAAGACACTGAATTGCCTACATTTGCCACTTTTTTCCCCTGAGAAATACTTATGTAGTTGCAACCTTTAATAAGAACTGCTGTCTGCTCTGCTTCTGTCCGGTTGATCGTTACAGTCCCCGTCACTTTACATACAGATATTGCGCTCCACTTTGCGACAACAGATGCCAGAGCAGATAAAGTTGGATATCTTATCATTCGGAAAAGTAAAATCCGTAAAGGAAAGTAAGCAGTAGCAAAATGCACAGTAATGATACCCATACAATTTACCATGCACATGGTGTATTTGTATTCTACTTATTTGTTAATAAATTCAGAAGACGCGGGCTTCGAACTCGGACCTCGCAATACCATGATTTTAGGTACTTTTTTGAGTCCCTGTAGCCAAATACTAAGGCAGCACTCCAGGCAAGTCACGAAAATCTCCTACCAAACACACTACAATCTGATACAATGTAATCGTGGAGATGTAGAAAAGCGGCCAATTCGGTTGCAGCAAGAAGTCAACCCGTTACGTACGAGAAACTCCAAGTAGGACAAGTACTCACAAAATACTTGTGTCAAAGAACTTTTATTTCTTCCGTACCTACAGGCATGGAAACATATTCCCTGGACATCACTGTGATTCAACAATCAGAGAATTGCCAGCTTTAATGTCTACGCTGTCATCCCGTCATTTTAGGTGTTACAGCTTCTGTTCTTTCCAGTGCATGTCAAGTGTATAAAACTCCAAAATAATTTAAATGTGAAGTAAAATCCTTTCCAAAAGCTACTGTCTGTACATGAAGCAAAATGCCAACGTGTATGAGACTGGTCTACGGTTACATTTGGGTTTTTCTTTGTGAAAGGCGATATATAATACATTGTCGTAACAGACAACTGCACATAGGAAAATTTTCAACTCTCCCATCACAGACACCCACGTAAAATGAACGTATCGAGCCATGTTATTTTAAAATTTAAAGTATAATTTTGTGACAATTTCTACCGATTTTCGTTCTGAACGTGTTCTCCAAAACTAACACAAAATAATACTTTCCAGAAAGACAGTCGCTGCTTCATATTTCGTGTTCCATATGATTAATATGGAACTTCGAAATCCACACAACTGAAGTTAAAATATGTCATAAAGTATTAAGCAATATGTTGTTGTATAAGTTGTGGAAAAAAAAAACTTGTGTCAACAAAAATTAAGTAAAGTTGTTGTTGTGCACGCCATAAAGACGTATGGGGAGTGAAGGAATGGCTCCACCAAAATTAAACCTCGGCACTATATATATACGCGAAATGTCAGGTTCACTGCACAGTTGCTTCACCAACAGGTAAAGTCTTCTCTTTAACCATGCAACAGGAGGCTGGCGGGGTCTCACATCGAATATGAACGTTGTGGAGAAGAAAAACGCCTGTTTCCACTGCCAGCAATCGAATCCCCATTCACCGGTCTTCTAGCCCACAATACAGTCGTTATATCGACTGCGCTATCTAAGCGCATTCCTGTATATCCTAATATTTATATTAATTACATACATATAATAAAATCTGCCATTACGATGAAAGGAAATTTCAACAGAATTACGGAGCTAATCAGATGTATTCCACCCCCATTTTAAAGATAATCCATCTACAGTGTTAAATGATGGCTTGAGAGTAGGAAATGAATGAAATAATTATAAAACATATGTCCTTGCATAAGCCATGAAAATAAAATTGCACACAACACAAGGTTAGGTAGAGACAGAGCCTTAAAATTTAGTAACTCTGTGTTAAACTTAACCAGAAAAGCATAAACTTCAGCTTCACTCATACCCCTGAAACCAGCCAGGTTTATTAAATTTACCGTTGGGCGCTAACATAAAATACACCGATGGTTTTAAATACACTCATTCCCACAAGATCTGCTAAAAGTTTACCAACTCCGCTACTACTCTGCAAGTGTTGGGTGTAATGCAGCAAGATGCCTTCTTTGTAGGGGCTACAAGTTACCAGAGTAAGACAAAACAAAAAGTCTCTCTCAGTTGCAAGTTGGACAAATTTATGACTAGCTAAACATCAGCTTCACGATATAATGAAGAAACCTTTAAAGTTGTACGCAGAATATTTCTTCTTTACGGACGTGAATACAATAAAGGAATTCTCAACATATGACAGCCGTCTCAATTCTTCAGTTATATGTGGTGTTGGATGTTATTATTTGTATATTAACCAAGCAACTAACTAACAAACTAACTAACCAACTAACTCACTCATTAACCGAAAGCAGTAGAGTCCTTTTTAAAAATCTGGCATTTTTTCAGCTAATCAAGAAAATCGCCGCATATATGTAACTCGCCAGTCCACGTCTGTGTTGTGAACAGTCCGACATCTGTCCTTATTCTGAACCACATTAATTCAGTCCAAGACTACCCAGTCTATTTCCTTAACACCAATTTTGATATTATTCTCCCATCTACGCCTAGGTCTTCCAAATGGTCTTACAGCCTGAGGTTGCCCCCACCAAAATCCTGTACGCCCCAATCCTCTCCCCTCTACTCGCCATAAGCCCGCCCCTCTCATTCTTCTTGAATTCATCGCCGTAGCAGTATTTAGCGAGCCTTACAGGTCATGGGAACTCCTCGTTATTTCAGGTTAAAGAAAATCTGTTCAAGTTTTGATGACTTCCGTTTATACTTCACACCTGTTGGTTTATGGGCGAGAGGCAAGCAATTGTGCTGCTGCATAACACCAACTGCTGTTCGTGGAACACGGCAAGCAATCTGGTACAAGTCGTAAGGCCGTAGGAAAAAGTGACTCGGGAGGGGCCTGTAGAAACTCGATGGAGCCATCGACTGTTATTACACGTCCGTGTTTTTTTTTTTTTAGTATACCCACCTAGGTATAGTAACTGAAACAGGCCAAAGCTGCTTCCTATCACGTCCCCTCAAATTCAGTAGTCACTATCATTCAAATATTGACGGGCTTACTAACAGATTCGTTAATTAACTCTGAGTTAATTTTAAGTAGAAACATTACGAAAAAGAGGGAAATTCCATATCTACCGCCTTTGTCAAATAAACGTGGACCTATACTCTATTATTTTCCACAATACCTAAGTGCGGAATTCCATTAATTCTATGCAGTATATTTAAGAAAATAATGCAAGCGGTAGCACTGTTGGTTGAGGCACTGCGATACAAACCGTAAGGTAGCGCGTTTGATTCCCGATTAGGTCATTGAGATTTTTCAATGCCTTAATCCTTCGGGTCGCACTACAGCCCTGGGGTAGATTCGACTTCTGAAATAAATGAGAACCAGCGGTATCTCCTGACAATAAAAGCGGCTGGTGTGTAGGACTGATAACCTTGCTACTTTCGTAAGCCGAATATCTAGAAATTCTGGTAGCCTCAATCTGCTGGAGCCTAAAGAGCCTGTCCACACCTGTACTGTGATTGCTTTAACTTTACCTTTACCGTTCCTATGCGGGACCGCGGTAGCACAGTGGTTAAGGTGCTGTGTTACAAATCGTTTCGATCCCAGCTGGTGTCAGTGGAATTTTTCATTGACATAAAATCCTTCCGATCGCACTATGACCCTGGGGTAGACTCAGCCTCTAACAGATAAGAGTACCAGGAGTATTTCCTGGGGGTAAAGGCGGCCGGTGCGTAAGGATGACAACCTACCACCATCCTGTGCCGTTGTCACGAAATCTGGGAACCTTAACTTCCTGGAACGCTCAGGGCCTGTCCAGGCCTGTAAGGAGACAGCTAGTACTTAAAAATGAGTCCCGTTTTATTTCACGAATGCAAAATAATGGAGTAAAATACTGTAGGATGCCAGCTACAATAATCCTACTACATATCTTTGTTCTGCATTACACAGAAGAATCAAGAACGAATGAAGAGAACAGAGAGATATGCGTCTTAGTCCGTTATAAATGGTTTGTTGGCCAAAGTGGAATAGTGAGAAAGATAAATGCTTAACACAGTAGAGAACTATGTAGGTATGTAAAGGTGAACTCCACCAAGACGCAGAAGCTACAAAATCGTTAATAATGCTCCACCTCGCGGCTTCTTACTCAAAACTACTTTTGTGATATATGTTCCGCTAACTTTCTCCAACCTCCGAAACTTTCTCACCTATCTTGAAGCACATGAGCCGCAAAAACAATTCTTTTTGATTAAAAATTTCTCGTAATATCTTCACCGTACTAGAATCCTAACAAAAGGCCCGTATTACATGTACTCTATCTCGGTTCGAGAGCTGTAATTCTTTTGCGTTTCATCATAAGAATAAAAAGAAACAAAAAAAATGCATCTGCATGTAGGAATGTTAAAAATGTGGTACAATTAGTGTGTTTGTCGACTTCACATCTACTTCCTACAAAATTATTTCCTAGATTCAAAAATACCCACCTCTAAAAGCCCGAAGTGAAAGTATTTTTCTATCCATCACTACCCTCCTTACAAAACAGCATTACTTTATGGCATGTTCCCAGGCTTCGTCCTTTTCACCTTCAGCTAAGAGCACCATGTAGATTAAAATGAGTAAGGAACAATGGTGGAATGATATTGACAGGGAAAACCCTAAGCGCTGGGAGCAAAACCTGTCCTATCGCCAATCTGTGCACCAGGCATTTCACACGGACCGACTTGGGATCGAGGTTAGAGGCCGGCGACTGACCGACCGTGCCATGGCACGGTCAGCCTTGGCTCTTTAAATTGACGTACATAATACACAACGATTCTGTTCCCACCCAAACCAGAAGAGAATCTTGGTCCATTATGAGGGACAATCATTCAATGATGTTTAGGGAAACTAACAATGTCTGTTTGCAAAATCATTAGAAATACATAAAACAGTGCGTGGGAAAACCACAGAGTATATAAATGTTTCAGTAGGTGGTACTCATTTTCACCATAGTTCTTTAATGGTCAGGAACCACATATGAATATTTTATACTAGGAAAGCGAGTTTAAATGAAAATTGTTAATCAGTTACCGCACAAACAAATGCAGAACTCAATTTCTGTTCACTGCTTCAAGAATTGTTAAACGTAACACAAAAACCTCCATCAAAATCGTCTTCTTAAATATGTCAGCAGTACGGTTGAGTGTAAAGCACTGTTCATTGCCAGTCTTATCCCATTGCTTCTCCGTATAACTTCCAGTCTCTTCTGCGCCTATAACCTAGAAACCAACCGTATTCTCTTCGAACTGCAAATTATTACAGGACAGAGTTTCTCATAATTTTACGGAAGTACACACACAATTTAAGCTTCAAAATTATCTTCTATCCCCTACTGAAAATTGACGGACATATTTTCAATGTTCTCGCCAATGTATCAATAATTAGTGTCAATGAATTTAATATTTCCGTCAGCACAACTCCTACAGGCTAAATGATAATTATGTATTCATATCAGGCTATATATTTCGACTTTTAAGCAGAGATATTCAGGCCATTAAAAACTGTACAAAAATGCAAATTTGTTTTCAATTACACGGCTTGGTGTTGTGGGATTGAGATCCAAATCTTAAAAGATATATAAATACACAATTATTATTAAAAATAATGTAGACGGAAATATCAACAACTTTCTTCTTGGAATACAACAACCGGGGGCAGCTAATGGTTTAGTGGGGCCTGAAGATTATGCAAATTCTGAGGCCCTCTTTAAGAAAAAGAATACCAAATTACGAATACAAAATTAGGTACGAAAGTGAATATTTATTCAGAATGCGAAAATAAATCACAACAAATTAAAAATTTGTAAAAACTGACATACACCACATGCATTCCTAAGTCCAGAAAAGAAACTTTTTTATTAATTAACTACCTGACTCAATTCTATAATACTTCCCTTCCTACAAGTTTTGTCTGCACACTCTGTGATCGCTTCTTCATATAACAACGGGTTTTTACTATTATTTTCTACAGAAACAATCAAAAGATAATTCAGTCTTTCCTCTAGCATGGTTGATCGAAACTGGCTTTTTATTACTGATGGTTTAGAAAAGATTCCGTCGCTTAGAAACTCTTTATTGGCAATGTTATGTAAATTTTTAGGATTATTGTCAAATGTGGGGAAACCTAAATCAAGTTCTTTCCACATAAGAGCTGTAAGATTTCAGGGCGCTTCTAGAGGTAGGGCTCTTCCCACGGCCTTGAAAGTGGCTCATTCAAGTGATGAGTCCTGAAGTTTAAGCTTCACTTGCAATAAAGTAAATCCGCCCCAAAGCAAAAAAAAAAAAAAACAACAAAAAATTATGAATAATTAATTTCTTTCAATCTTATAATTGTGTTACTACTAACTAGGCTAACCAACACATATTTATTTTAGACAAACTCTTTTCGACGTAATGATCCTTCATTTTTTAATTACACGTTTCATCAAATTGCAATAATCACAAGAAATAACTTCTATTTTCACGCTTCATTGCACGGCCCTCTCAGGTTCCGACACTGCAGAAACGTCAATCAGAGGATTCCGTGTGCCGGTCGAAATTAGAAACTGACACCTTCCGAATAAGACGTCGAGCTGCAACTCTACGACAGCCTTCAAATGTTACATTAATAACAATAGCGGAATTACAGTGGCCACTGTTATGAATTTCCGCAACGACAACGTTAATTTGGAAGACTCTAGTTGAGTAAAGAGAGACCAGCTTGATGCCACTTGCTTTATTATTTCTTTATATAATGCTCAACATGTTTCGGATGTTAATACATCCATCATCAGGAGCTTGCGACTTATGCGTTGACTTATTTCATGGGTTACATTGATCTGGTTCGATGTGTGTTGGAGTTACATTGTGGTATGGTTATGGTGGTGTGGTAACCATATACAGGCTGAGGCACTAGTGCCATAACCATACCACAATGTAACTCCAACACACATCGAACCAGATCAATGTAACCCACGAAATAAGTCAACACATAAGTCGCAAGCTCCTGATGATGGATGTATTAACATCCGAAACATATTGAGCATTATATAAAGAAATAATAAAGCAAGTGACATCAAGTTGGTCTCTCTTTACTCAACTATCAAGATGATGCACGGTCCAATAAACATAAGATTGGAAGACTCTAAATGAACTTGGAAGGCAATATTCGGATGGACAATAGAGAAAGATATTATGTAAGTAGGTGGTAGACGTAACTTGCTAAGTACCTTACCCAGTGGCGAGTTTTGGTAAGGACGTTGGACCTATTATTTTTGTTACGAATTTCGATTTCAAATTTATTACTTGACATATTTTTTTAAAATCTTTGTATGTAAATTGTTAACTCCGGGTTTTTGCCTGCAAAGAACTATTATTTTCAAAACTTGTAGCTGCACAAACCAATTACTATCTTCTGTCAGATGTTAATCTCACAAAATTGATATATATATACATATATTAGTATTAATAATAATATATTTACAATTACAATTCCCCTCTTACCATCTTCTTCAGAACTTGCGCCGTTTTTGTCATTTATTTTTCCCTCCCGCATTTTACTTTGTACAAACATTTACTTAAATTTCTTAATTCTGTGATCTTACTACAGCTTGTTGTTTTGCTGTGTGCTGCTTTTCATTTCTGTATAGCAACTTGTTATCTACAAATTATTCTCGACCCTCTGTGTTCTTTATATTTCAATACTATACGAATTACATTATCTACTAAGTTATTTAAGGGACATCTTCATTTTTATGCACCTCTTCCTTTACATTATGTTATCTTAATATTAAGAAGCAGCTAAGAAAGAAATAAACACTGCCCAAAAGGCAAGAAAGAACTACTGATAAATTCAAAACGTGTCACGGATAAGCTATGATGTATCATTTGCGGTGGTTGAGCTGGGTTTGAACTCAATCCATGTCAGGCTGGAACATTTGAGATTGATTTGCCACATTCGTGTCAGACTTTCGTAACTTTAAAGTAATATATTTGTGTGCTACACAGCGTCATTTCTTACAAAAGTCTCCTCATATTTATCAGCACTCATTTTTCTCGGAACCTCCCAAGTGGGAAGGGACAACATAAAGAAAATAAAGCCGGATGTACATTGCAACCTGTGTTTTTTGCAGGTTGGAAGAAGAACCTGGATATTTCTACCACCTACTGACGTCACTTCCTCATTTCCAATTATATGTTGACAAATGACATCCTGTAACGCGACATATTTTATATTGGATGCCGTCTTCTCTCTACTCATATTTCTTCCTGTATCGTGTAGGAATGATGAAAGGTACGGGCAGAAAATTAAGATTAAGCAAGAAATTAGGTAGATATGAATCGTAACACATGACGTAAACAGTAAGAAATGCCAATATGTATGTGTGATGAAGAAAAATCAATTACAAAAAATAAGATATGTAATCCAGCTGTGTGTGATTATATGAAACAATTTGAAGATGCTTGCTCATACACACGTACACACGACAGGAAACTCATTTCCTTAAGAAGGTAAGTCCTGCAAATGACCTGTTGCCTGCTACCGACATACACAGAATAAGCAGCAATTAGTCCCTACGAAACAATAGATAACAGTCCAGACTACAGCTCATACGAAGCAGCCCAACCAATGTTCTACAGTTTCCCAATGTGGATAACACTTACTGAAAAGAGGAGGTTAGACCCACATGGAAAACATTTAATGGGACAGAGTTCAGAACTAATACACTACGTCGGCCCAAAGTTCAAATTTTGCAGCGGGAAACTAATAGTATTCAAGATATTAATACCAACAGTTTCAAAAATTAATCTACCAGTAAAAAGAAGGCGAAGACTAATTTTTTCACCCGGTTCGGCCAAACATCACTGCAGAGATCGATTTTGGTTACGGACACGGGTGAAACACTTTCCTCTGATTTCTAAAATATCAGCTACGAGTGCTGCCATCTAGAATACTGCACCAATCGTACGTCAATTCAAAACTGATTACTGGACAGACGCTCTCCTGCCGCCTTCAATCTACTAACCCACTACGATGCACAACACAGGCCTATACACTTGCGTACCACTTATCGCCGGCACATCTCTGCTGGCGGGGCGTCTGACTCTGTTAGGGTCGAAGGGTAGGGGACAAATGAGAGACACATTGTGGACTTCCAGGTTGGGGGGTTGGGTGTGAGACATAGAACGTCACACTCGTTTGATGTGAGGTTCTCAAGCTTATGGTTATGAAAAGTGTTGCCTTCTGGAATCTGACTTCATGTAGATTACTGTATTCTGATGGTGGATACGGCAGATATCTCTCAAAAGTCCGAACACATCTGTCAGGCTACAATGAATATATCTTATAGAACAGCAACATGCAATTATGGTAAGAAACTTAACAAAGATTGCCAGTTGGGTAATTTTTAAAAATGGAAGTGGAGGACAATAAAGACAACGTGATGTAACGGTACTGCCTGACTTCGAACAGCTGTAAATATGGAGGCAAAAGCATGTGACTGAGAAGAAAATAGATACGAGGTTAGAGGCTATGAGGGCAGTGTTCCTGGACATTAAAGTGTTCTGGAATGTCGTTCTATGTACATAGCTATATAATTACCAAATTTCGAAGGATTACATTTCATTCTCATGGTCCAGTAGCTCAAAAGCAATACACTTTTTGAACCAGAGGTTAAAAGGCCACGATCCTTCGCAACGAATTTATCAGTTCACACGACGTGATATACAAGAAGACTTTAGTCTTCAAGATAGGTCCGTCGTGAAGTGGGACAATATTACCAGACGGCCTCAGTGCCAAGGAATACGTAAATGATAATACAATTTAAAAATTTTTAAATTGGTTGTACTTGGGCTAGAACTGGAAGGAAAGAAATTGTTCGACTCAAAACTCTTCGGGAAGTATTCACCTAAAGGACCGAAAAGGAAAGAGAAGGTAATATATGCACACAGCCGAGGAAGATGTGAGCATCGGACATGCATAGAACTGTACCTTTGATTTCTTCTCGTATGTTGTTCCAGTGACATACGTTAGTTCACAGTGATTTTGTTAACATAGCTGAGTATAAATTACTTCTTCTTCATCTCATTTATGAGTTCACCCCTCTTCAACAAACGAGTTCGGACAGTTACAGTTTCAGCACTGTAGTCTTCGCTGACAGAAACATAAAGAAGATAAGTGTTGAAGTGTTATAAAACATAAAATGTGAACAACATAATGATGCACAAAAACTGAAAGTTACAAACACCACATTTGTAAGATATACAGGGGAAACTATTTCGACTTGGATTCTTTCTGGGTTTCCTTAAGCGAATCACATCTGATTTCAACTTAAGTCAAATACTACAGGGAGCAGACTTAATATCACAAATAGGTAATCAACTGTACCACATCCAGGTGTTTCAATACAGACAAAACCTAGAGATGTTTTGAAGCCGTACATTTCTGTTGTTTTTAACTGTGAAGCTTGAAGCTTCCTATCCAAGAATGAATGACAGAACTGCCTATACGAATGATTCACACAGCTACCGGAGCTGCATCGTCGGGGTGAGTGAATGGACTAGTGAAGATCTGTCAACGTCACATGGCACTCTATGCCACATCACAGCAGATAATGAATGATGGTTTAGGCAGGACGTAGTCCATTTCATTTGTAATTCTAAATCACCTGGGACAGTGAGGGAGAAGGGGAGGATTGAGAAGTATAATGAGCATCTGAGGTCACATAGGTTCGAATCCCAGCCCTCCAGTTAATGACAGTAACAAGTATAATGCACGGTATCAGAAATGTGTCACAGACATTGTTTTCACAAAGCAATCTTGAGGCATTAATGGTATATATCCATGGCAACCAGCCGTGTGCAATAGTAACACAGAGTGAAGTAAACTTTCAACGAAACTGTGGCGCGTTCCCTTAATTTACATAATTTCTTTATTGAAATCTTTCTGGAAATTTCAATTCACGATTTGTTTTAAAATACTTGCAAATCGAACCCTGCCGCACAAACATACAAAATGGTTTTAAGGTCCTTTGGCGTAGATGTGTCGAAGTGACATAGCAACCCTCGCAAACATAAGGCATGTCCGTCAAATTACAGCACCGTATTCAAATATGAGACTACTTTCTAGGCGTGTTTGCAAAATTGCGAAAAGCGACTATTAGCTTCGACATTTTTGCCCATCAACCCACATGGGAAATTCGGCTCCCACTAGACAGATTTCCATGAAATATGATGTTTCAGTATTTTTTGAAAATCTCTCGATAAAATTCAAGTTTCATTAAAATCTGTCAAGAATAACGGGTACTTACATGAATACCAATAAACGGCTATGATCATATCACGCTCGATTCTTCTTTGAACAAAAATATTTCAAACAAAAGTTGTAGAAAAATTCAAAACATATTTTGTGTTTATGAGAATAGGTGGAAAAATACTGTAGAGCCGGACAGGCCAGAGATGAAAATATGGCGCATGGGCAATGTATATTGGGTAACCAAAGCTACAGACACACACTCAGAATATGTAATACTTATTGCTTTTGCACGACAACAATGGTTGCACTTACGCGCATTCACGTTACGTTACGTGTGCATTGCTTGTCTTGTTGTTTAAAAACTTTCAGTTATGAGAGCATACTCGTACATGTACACAGGCGTATATCTGCAGCTGTGTACTTATCAGGCGTTCGGTCTGGATTGCGATAAAGCCAGAATTATCAGCAAGTTTGTACTGTCACTTGTTTCAGATTTTATATCCTTGTATATACCGATGTGGTACTATTACTACAGGCGGACATGCAAACTGACAGACTAAACATGAATAGGACACGCACTGTCCTAGTAATTACAGCAATTACAGTCACACTTCATAAAGATACGACAATCTTGTTTAATTATAAACAAAATTTGCATAAAATGCAATGACAGTTCGGTAATATTTACAACTCGTCTTGACATTCCATTGCTATGGGAGCGCAAGAGTGTGAAATTACATTACCGGTATAAAAAATATTATAAAAACTCGTCGCATAAAAATTCTGCGAGTGAAGGAGAGATAATACAAATAAAATGAATGCTATATGCATCCATTCTGATTAGTTTGTGATTTATACTTTCATACCGTATAACTTTCCTAATCATGCACACGTTAATTCCCTTCTTGTTCCCGTAATGTTAAAACCCGTTTCACACACACACACACATATGTATACGTATATATATATATATATGTATGTACTTCCAATGAAACAGAAAGCACGTGTGCCATAGACTGAAAATGTGCATCGCCTATTTCCACTTCTAAAAAGCATGTAACATTATTTTTTTTTGTCCGACTACGGTAGAATTGACTGCTAGTATAATTAGATTTCCTGATAATATGAGTGAAATAGCATTCCAAGAGTTCCACTGATATCCGACTGTACTGAGGACGAATATTAGGACCTAGGCGGAAAACGCTGTATGCCTCATCATCTCTCTCATTCCCTCTGTTTCGCGCTCCTCCCCCCCCCCCCCCCCCCCCCCCCCCCCCCCCCCCCCACCCCCCCACCAACGAACCACAAACACACGACACCCCTCACGCGTTTGATACAATACAAG
>Ga0123355_10013589_pt1 | contig 12680 bp, 8 predicted proteins | sample TergutEmb28metaG_3_FD_89872 | JGI IMG/M metagenome (GOLD analysis project Ga0123355, IMG submission 89872) | Embiratermes neotenicus P1 segment gut microbial communities from Petit-Saut dam, French Guiana - Emb289 P1 | ecosystem: Host-associated > Arthropoda: Insects > Digestive system > Gut ...
TATAATATATTTTCAGTATAATAGTGTAAAGATCATCAGTTTTTCATTCTACTTTCCATTCTCCTTCATCCAATTGGGTAGCTGTTCATCTCAGCCTTTGGTGAGTTTTGGTGAGTGCCCTTTTATAGTGTGCTTTTCACTATTTTATAGAACTTATCTTTAAATAGTGGGCGGCATCCAGAACGAATTAAACGACTTTCTACAGAAACCTACGGGAAATCACTTTTTGGCTAACGAAGATTTCGGCTAACGAATGTAATTCCAGAACGAATTATCTTCGTTAGCCAAGGTATCATGGTATATCAAATGTGTAAATTTTAATGTTTCTCAGTGACATACCGCTGCACCATCGGCATACTCAGCATTTAAAGTCTCAAACTCTTCCATCCTGGTTCCGTAAGCTTTTATATGAACCGAATACATAGCAACTGATCAAGATTACAGAACTATAATGCAGCTTTGGGATCAAGCTTACTCAACAACTTTACAACAGTCAACTGTGGGCATCCAGCTATACAGCCAACAAAGGCAATGTCATACAATCTGGACAAGGCTGGAAAACTTGCTCATTCCATGTCAGATACCAGGGTATCACATCAATGAATGTGAAAATTGTGCCATCTGGCATGTAACATCACAGAAATTTACCAATGCTTTTGGATGAGCCTTCTGCCACCAACAAATGTTGCAAAGGAACCCAATGAAGGCAGCAGGTTCCTCTGAAAGATTAGTAAATTTCTATCAGACCAGACAGCATAAAGTCTGAGGTGTCACCTTGACAGTTCACTGTAATCACCACAAACATGAACTTAAAATACAAAGAACACAAAAATAAATACTGCCAATTTAAAAATGTTTCCAACATTGTCCACTGTATTAGCAAAGATCTGAGTAGACTTCCATCACTCACTCACTCACTCACTCACACACGCACACACAAATATAAAAACAAGTTTCTTCACAAAAGCACCCATTAGAATATAAAATACATACATATATATATCAACACATTTACCCACAAAAACATTTAATTTCCCACATGGTTAAAAATATTTGTAGTATGTCAGCAGTCTAAGCTACTGTCATATTATTTATATACAAGACATACTTCTGAACTGACATTTCAACCCATGTACCAACCATTCTGTGATCCATTCACAAAGCACAAATATCAGTGTTACCAACAAAGCACATTCAAGTGTCTGACGTGTAGCGTCCGTCTATCCATGGTTGTGCTGTGAAAGCCACAGTAAGCCAAGTGGGTGCAACATGTGTATATGGGTATGGGTGTGTGTGTGTGTGTGTGTGTGTGTGTGTGAGTGAAAGAGAGTCATGTGTGTGCACTGCTCCTGGTTGCAGACCTCTGTTCTTTGTGACACGTGCATGCCGACAGTGGAAGAAGAAAGTGACAAAACAAAGTGTTAGGAATTGCTGTGATCACAACACAAAACAAAAACCTGTACATGGGAAATGAATACAGTAATGAGAATCTCAATTCCTGATACCAAGGAGCTAATGCCTTACTTTTTTAATTCAACAGATGAATGGCTTATCATTCAAGAATAATGGATTTACAACCTCCTCTGCTGTTACAGGGCTAACAACAAAATCTCAACTCAAAGGTGACGGTATTAATATCTGACACACGAAATGCTTCACCAAATAGACTGCACATGTACACTGACCACTGATGCAACATTACAAAGAAAGACTCATAAAGGAACTAGTTTCTTGAGTTTAGAAGTCACATTCTTTTACACAAACTGTAACCATATATGTAACTGACAACAGCGTCACATTCCATATGCTTAGCCACAAAGTTTCTAATTGTCTTATTTAACAGCAGAAGAAAGGGAAAGGGCAATATTGTATGTCTCTTTGGGGAGGGGGGGATCTAACGTGTTATGTCTATCCTGTAACATTTATTATGCAAAATTTTTTACAGCTCCTTCAGAGGCACCCTTTCGTACAAAATTCTGAAGCCATAATGAATGGTGTATGCCATCCCATCTCTCAAGTCTGTCTGACTGCTACCTTAGAAATGGTGACGTGACTTTGAAAATGTGCACATGGAACAGCGATCTTGTGGGATTGCTCTGTTATGGCCTCCAGGTTTATATTTTGTGAATGTTATGGAATAAAACTGAGAAATTTGAGAAGTTAAACATGTCACACTTTTTACACAACACACATGCAGTATCCTAGCAACAGGTTTACAATTTATCAATGTCTCTATAATTGGCATTAAGGCTGCTGTGCCAGCACATAACAATAAACATGATATTATTATTACTATTATTATTATTATTATTATTATTTGCTCATTCATGGTGTATCTGTAGCACCTAAATGCAGTCCTGTGATTTTGTCTGACAACTGGCTGCCACTTTCTGTCAGCTTGTTTATTGTATTACTGTAGCCCACAGGTGTGGTCCAGTGGTGGGAAGAAGGAATTAACAACATCTGTCAGCTACAATAAGGACCGTGTATAAGGAGAATGGGATTCTACATGTAGTATAAGTCATGTTCTTCACATGCTTAAAGGTCTGCCTATCTGTAAAATGCATGCAGCCACTGACTGCATCACATACACAGCATCAAGGACCAGTTGTCACAACCTTCATTAAAATGTAATAATGAATTATCCAATGGATCAGAAGTTACACACATTCACTTGCAATGAAACTGTCAGTCTGGTGCAAACTTTCCTTCTAAAGATATACAAGCAAATCCCAACACAAATATACAGTCTTGACCTGAACATAAGACAGACTCTCTGTTCATGTATTACATACACAGTATTCCTAAAGCACTCACTGACACACAGCTAGAATTTTGTGCCGGCAACCCACAGCATGGTTGTGTTGCTGCCAGGCAGTACACAAATGGTGATCTGCATTACAAATATGCTGCAGGAAACAAGTGTTCATTCCAAACAAAACTACTTTTAAAATGCTACAGCCTTTCCAACTGGCAATAATTACTTCTCAGAGATCAGTATGGTAGGTTACTAAATTTCACACAATAGTGCCTAAAATTTGGGTGCTGACAGTGAAAATGTCCTATTGAAAGTTGTCTTAGTCCTAGGCAAATATACAACACAATTAACAGGACATTAAAATTACAATCGGCAGTACAAAGGCAAATGAATGAAAAGGCAATATTAAAATACTGACGTACTAGGATTATTATACCAATGTGCTGCCTGCAGTATGTAAATGGACACGATTATTCTGAATATATCGTATCTGTGCCCTTCTTCAGAAAGTGGTAACTAACACTCGCTACAGTAAGAAATGCAATACACGCACATGCATGTGTATGAAAACAAGAACTTCCAGTTACTTGCACATGTCCTCAACCCACCCCCACAACCTGCAACCCTGCTATCAATCTGTGACAATCACCTAGGTCTGTCTACATGTATATCACCAGTGTGGTGCAAGACAGCCTAATAAATAACAGGAGCATGAAAAGTTTTGAGGCAAGAAAGCACCTGTCCAAGAGACAAAACACAGAAAGCACAAAAAGAACAAAACACATAATGATAAACACATAACACAAGGTGGTTCAGAGGTTGTGTTTCCAGATAAACGCAACAAATAGGCACACGTAGCTTGTTAATCACATGTGGTGGCAGGGTGCCCAGGACGGGAAGTGGGCAGTGCTAGCCGATGAGCGAATGTGGGAGCAAGCAACATGCTTGATGCAACCAAGATGAGGCCAGACAAAGAGGGAAAGCCAGAGCTGGTGGAGAGTGAGGTCACATGAGGAAGAGGTCACCTGACTTACCACCTGGCTGGTGATTGGTTGGTGTGTGGGCTTGGGTACGGCCACGGTCGTTCGCCCCGTATATATGTATTTCACCCTGATTGAAACAAAATGGGGAGGGATCAGGTGGTGCATGGTACATTGCAGGATGATGCTGAGTATGATGATGGGCTTGAAGTGGGTGTGGTTCTTGGGGATGAAATGGGTGTGGTGACATGGGGTGACCAGGGGAGAGGAGATGTTGGGGTTCCTGTTTCAGTCCGTAAGGCCGCGGGGAGTTTACTCCACCTGTAACAGGGATGGGGTGAAACGTGTCAGTGAGTTCCGACACGATCGCTGAAGTTTCCTTTCCACTGTCCAGTGTCGGGGGAAACGAATCTTGATAAAATAAACATGGACAACCAACAGACTGCATGCACAGACTTGGGTGTGTGGGGAGATGGGGAGAAACTAAAATGAAAATTGCTATATGTGGTGAAGGGTGGGTCAATAGGGTGGGTAGCACTGCTATTGGTATATTTCATATTGTACATGGGGATGGAGTATATAACACTCAAAACAAGTGCCAGGGGTCGTGCAGCAGAGCTCAAATTAACCTTCACTTACTGGGTCAATTAATTAAAAATAAAACTTAAAAAGTAATCAGATCACTCTCAACAGCACCAAACTACAAGAGTAAATTCTAATGGATACTACATTACTGCAAACCTCAAAACACTAGTCTCAGTGGCACAGCAAACGTACATAGAGAGAGATAGAGAGAGAGAGACAGAAGGGGCTTCATGCTTTACTTCCTTCTTAATTGTCTCCAAAGTCAAAAGCTTCAGAAGTGGTAGTTTATGTATCACTGTTTTGGTGTGAAGACATTACAGGCTAAACCATCCAGTCTGACTAAGCATATCCTAGCTTCTGGATACTGCCCAGTGTTCCAAAACCCACAATTTGAGGAACCATCTGTTTACTTGCTCAGCTAAAATTGAGGGGTGATGCGTACTTGGTTGGGGCCATTAGAAGGAGCTATGCCCCATCTCTGAATATGTTCATCCCCCACTTTTCCACCTGGGGATAGTAACAGACCCAGTTTTTTAAATACTGTGTTAAATGTTTGTGACTGTTGGAACACCAGATGACAGATAATGTCTGGAAGGTAAACAGCCCTAAATGTAATACAACAGCAAGAGCCCTAGGCACTTAAATTATGGAAACTGAGTCACATGAACAGTGCTTTGTTTAACAATCAAAATTAGTTTTTAACACCAGTTTTAACATTTTCATAGGCATTATTCATCAAATGCTAGTCTGACCCTGGGTTTCTGCACTGTAACTGGTTACATGTTGCAGTGTTCCTCCAAAACACTTAACATTCAACCACTACAAGGTGCAAAAACTCAGAAGATAACAAGCAAAACTCCTTCTTGTCTGCAGTGTCACTGGATACACACCTGCTGTAATAACCATTGTTGTGTGTAGTAAGCACCAGCATATTACTACTTACAGGAATTGCCAAACCTGTGCCACAAAAATTCAGTTTTCGGTGCGTATGCAACAATTCTCAATTTGGTTTTTTACCAAGCAGAGAGAGATGCTCCCTTTCAGACATTTACTTCCAGAAACTTCCTTCCCATAAAACTGCTGTTACTGCGGCAACTGCTTGTAATCCACACCTTTGTTGAGGGTGTGAAACAGAATATTACACAACACTTTGATCTGCATGGTTCAATGCATTCTTCCTTATGTCAGGTTAATGTGAAGCCTGATTTTAGTATTATTTCAAACTGAAGTACCTTTCTGTACGTTTAACAGACCACTGAAATATAAATTACAAACACAGTACACAAAAAGTCAATGACATATCACAACAGAATTTGCAAGAAATGGAGATGTGTATCACTTTTTTTTTACATCAACACATCATTTATATAACAGACAATATGCTTTGTACTTTAACCTGAAAGTTGTGATTATCTGAAAGGCATGATTACTCCAAGTTCATCTGAATAAGAAAACAATGTCCCACAGTCAGCACTTAATTTAAGAAGTGCTCTGGCCACAGCAGAATCCTGGCACTTAAAAAAGGCAGTATGCTGAGTGTTAATACTAAACAAAACATTAATAACTCAGGAGTACATAAACAGACTTCCACACAAACAAACTCCTATAGTAGTATAACAAATCAAAATTCGCAAACTATGCGAACAAAAAATTTACTGCTCTTTTAGCAAATATGTAAAATATTTATTACAAAAGCAAGAAAACAGCTGGCTTTCACAATTTGTTATCTTTCAACCAGATACTTCTAAAACCTTTAACGTGCTCATCAAATATCTGTTTGTGTTACGGGAATAAAATATCCACAGCTCTCCAGCATGTGTGTCAAATGCTGCTCTTCAAGGTGCTACAACCAAATACCCATTTAGGTAAGAATGTCTTTCAAACTAAGCCAAAACGAAGCCTAACATTGCAAACAGCAACCCAATTACTCAGCTGGGATCAGTAATACCGAATATTAAATGAAGGAAAACCTTAAATCAATGACCAGTAAATGGGGGTTAAATTCTACTTGTTGTGCACCTAATGTTGCTACTATGTATTTAGTCCGGAATAAATTCAACATAAAATTATACATTTCTTCATTCCAAAGTTCAAATTGCAAGCCACAACTGTTACTGTCAGTGGCTAAACATAAACAGTGCATAGTGTGCTCCATACTGGAGGACAACAAACATAGTGATCAAATTTCCATTTAACTGCTTACATTAAGCAGCGCCTAACTGTTCCAAGTAATGTGCCAAATGGTGCCTTAGTGAATCATTAAACACAAAAATGTAACACACTGTCATGCACAGCCAACATAATGCCATATGTATTATAAACAGCCACTGCAGCTATTTCTGATTATAACAACAATTTTGTTCATTTTAATTACAGACATTACAAATTACAATTTCGTGTAATCACACTGCTATATCCACAGAGCAAATTTGGTACAGACTGACTTTATTCTTAATCTTTATGCTGTTGAGCTTATAACACAACACACATCTATAACATGGCATTCTTCCTACTCCTGTGTCACTGTATGCATGCCCTTTAAAACTGTAAGTACTGTACTGTATCTCCTGAAATAATTTTCAGATGATGTTCTTACTTGCTGGATATAAACTTCCATGTACAAAGGAGTCACATTACTGTGTCCCTCAGCACACCTGCTTTAAGTGAGCCTTCATCATTCACAAAGCCTGTATCTGCCAGCAATTTGGAGCATGTTCTTCCCCTGCAGTTCAAAGCACCTCACTTCGCAGAAGAGCGTTGAAGTGCTGACCTCCAGCTTCTGAAGAGGCTACATAACTTCTGAACATTCCATGACTTGTGACAAAGCTCTCATCTTGAAATACAAACCGAACAATCCCTCTTCAAAAATTGCTCTTCATTTTTTCTAATGAAAGCGGGCTGTCCTACATTTTCTCCTCCCCAATTAATTACCAACATAATAGTGGCAGGATTAAATCATCTAATGGACAAAATTTCTTACTACAAAAAACACACATCCTACATTTTGCACATGTTCATTTCTTCAACTGCACAGGGTTTTTTTTTTTGTAACTCCAGCATATTTTATTTAGTCTGCTTATGTTCCTACTTAATGTAAACAATACCTCAGCCATGACAAATATAAATTTTTGTATTTTATTTTTGCCCCCTCTTCCATAAGTTTTTCCTAAACATGTGCTGTGCAAAGGTACCGCAAATGAAAGTACCTGTTCAAATGAGCGAATTTCACAAGCATGTGCCCATTTTGGATACTGTTATCAGTTGCAGTAACACAGCTAGTGTCAGCGCACAACCCCACACATGCTTAGTTTGTCTTGTCCTATACTTCAGGGCACAACTGTCCTCTCTGTTTCATTAACTTTAGAATGTTCAAGTCAAGTGTCTCTGATGCCTTTACCCATTTTCTACAAAAGAGTTTAGAAACTGCTGCACCTAGCAGCAACAGATATTCTACTATGTATCATCTGACATCAGCTTTAACCCTTTGGCCCTGGAGCTGGACATTTACAGTTTAGCACACCATTTATGTACAATGTGAATATTTTATGAACAAAGAAGGGTAACATTAGGAAATGCACGACATTTTGTGGAGTAATAAACGAAGATGGTGAAAGTCTAAAAAAATAATTAAATAATATATTTGTTGACTAAATATATAAAAAGCGCACTCTGGGCAGTAGTGGTATGCCTGTCCTATATGTAAGATGCATGGTGCCTAAACGTTAAAGGATTGGAACACGTGGCATCCACAGGAATGCCAATCTTCATAATATATTGCATGCATGAACTGAATTCTTTGATGTTTCCATATTTACAAAAAACTGCAAAAATAAGTCACCATGAGGGGTACACATGGGAAAATTAATGTTAAAAAACAACTAATCCAGACACATTAACCTTTTGACGCCTAATGATGACTATAGTGGTCGTACCGCACCGCTAACCTCTAAACGTTGCACTTTATATATTTATTCAATACATACAGGTACTGAATATTTTAAACATGGTATATACTCTCCGTTTTTTTTTTCTCTTCAAAATGCAGTTTGTTTCATAATTCTAACGTATTTGGTTCCTGGATTATTCACATTTTATATACAGGATGTGCTAAAATTAAAAAAATAATTCCGGCGCCAAAATGTGAATACTCTTCATAACTTCTGCATGCCCAAAACTTTTGGAACTTTCTAATTATGAAGTAATAGAACGTGCAGATTGTTGTAACCAAGAAAAAGGATTTAAGATTACTGCAATCCAGCCACAACATTATGATTATGCCCTTCTGTGGTGGCATGTATGCAAGCACAGACACAAAAGGAGGATCTCTCAAGGGACAAACCTTCTCTGACCTCCTTTATGTCAGTTCTGGATGTCCACTTTCATTTAATCCTACAACAGCCAAGAATGAAGAAATTTCAACCTTATACAGACGCTTGTGACGTGTATTGAAAATGTGGCCCTTTTCAAAAACTACTAAACCTGACAGCATATGACACCTGCTGGCAATTTATTTGTGTTACAAAGTCTAACATGCAGACAGAATTATTTCCTCACGCTTGAAGTTCTTATAGAGTTTTTAATCTTTCTTCATAGGAACTAATGGCATCAGTTCAGAGGACCTTCGATATAAAATTAACCTATCTCCGTAACAGTTGGGAATCATACCTGTATTTACTTTCAAAAGTGTATTATTTAATGACACCAGTTACAAGGATTACAGAGCATCAGTGACATAAATGGATGAGTATGGCATACAGGTAGAAAGAAGATGACAAGCAAAAGCCACAGTACTCAAAAGTAAAATCTGTTCTGGCACCACTTTGTCCACTATGAACTGTACATGGCATGGCCTGGCCTGGAACTGAACCCAGGCCTCCACAGTGGCAAGCCAGTAAATGACCACTTTTGAGCCACAACATGACCTCACATCCATGTTCTTGAACATTTATGACTGTGAATAGCTTAAAGAATACATTCACACAGTCACTAATACATTATGTATCCATGAAAGATGGCTTGCTCTGACATTCTGAAATGGAAGAACTGAACAGAGCACTTCTGTTGGTAACAATCCACTTATCTGTTTTCACTTTCCCAGTGTGACTAATCTGCTGTTCGCATATAAACGGCACATATCCAACCTACTCAAACTTAACTAGTCACAAAACAAGGCTGATCTTTATCACTAAAGCATGTACAGGCCCCAAGTTTCTAGGTTAACATTTCTGTTACAAAAAATAGCATGAAGTCTTTGTTTTGAGACTGACTTGTGCATAGTGGAACAAGCTAACTGTGTCTCTAGACGTCTGTCTGCTTTGGAAAGTTTGGTAGACTATTCACACAAATGAAATGGCATTCTAATACACAAATATATGCTAGAATTTGACGCTAATGTGAACATGAGTCATAAAATTTTTAGAATGACAGCAGAAATTAAGAAGAAAATGACTGAATGCACAGATATGTGAGAATACATTACTAAAACACTGTAATGGTTAAATAAAACAGCTCTTCAACTATTGTTATTTTTAAGTATTAATTTATGGGCAGCAGTTTCCAAACTGTCCTCTATAAGGGATTTCCTGCAGATCTGTGGATACCTTGTCTAATGACTAATCTTAATTTTATTACATTCTTGAACAGGTAATATTATGCCACTCTGAGAAATAAGAAGTTTCTTGAAGTGTATGATACACAGAACTAGGACCCCTGCTTCTCAACTGAATTCATGACACCCCACATACTAACAGCATGAAAGTCAGAACTCACACAAACTAATAAACGTGTGCAAAGTATCATTACCAATAACTGCCACTCAATTATGCCAGATTTCAATGTACTCTATCAGACTTTGTTCAACTGAGGTTGAAATAAATATGTACCACCATATACAAATTTTTAATGTATGTACCACTGGAGCAGGGATCCACCTATCCATCCACCCCCCCCCAATCCTTTTCATCCCAGAAGTGTTCCACAGCATGAGAAATCTAGGAAACACCACTTCACAGATGCATTCAGTTCAGGTAAATAATAAATCAGATCTGAGTTCCTTGCACCATTGACTATCAAGATTATGGTCTTTTGAGATGTGATACACTGGTAGACAGGAATGCATGTTTGGATGTTTGGAAGGAAACTGCTGCCTCTGCCTTTACATCAGTGGATGAGGCAGTGTTGGCACCTCTCCATCACAATACACATCACACCCCAAGAGACCATAACAGTAAAAAAAAAGGCACTGTATTGTATTTCCTGTTCAAGACAGGTTTCATGACCATTTTATGGCTGCCAACTGAATGTGAATGTGTACATAAATTAACAGCTACTTATCAGGTACGTAATGTGACTGTGTCTGCTTATAGCAACATACAACAAAAGTAATTGCCTGGCTTTACATTAAAAAAAAATTAAAGTGTGTTGTTTCTTCAGAATTCATTTAAGATGTTCTACAGGGCTGCCAACTGCACATGTATGCGTACATAAATTAACAGCCACTTATCAGCAAAATAATGTCAGTGCAAAATTGTTTTCATACAGTTACAAGACAACATACTATAGAATAATATAAACAGCCAACTAGATGCAACAATAATAATTTTATTAATAATTTCTATCAGCTCAACATGTTTCAGGCGATAATTTCACCCATCCTCAGGAGCATTAGGCTGTGTTTACAGCTTGTGGTATAAAGCACGGATGATGCTGCCTGCTGGTGACCAGATAAATCACTGATGATGCTGCCTGCTGGTGACCAGCTGACATTACTTTACTGACCAGCTGGTCACCAGCAGGCAGCATCGTCGGTGCATTATACCACAAGCTGTAAACACAGTCTAGTGCTCCTGAGGATGGGCAAAATTATCGCCTCAAACATGTTGAGCTGATTAAAATTATTAATAAAATTACTACTGTTGCATCTAGTTGGCTGTTTATATTATTGTATCAATGATGCACGGTAACACAAACATCAATACTACAAAGGTAATCTTCCAGACTTTATCTTCTAAAATAAAAGTGTGTTGTTTCTTCACAATCCGTTTAAGCTCTTCTAAAACAGCTTGTAACGTGACAGCCTACCCTCTATACGTGACAGAAAGAAAAATTCAATAAACGATTTAATAAGGGCATCAGGATTTCAAGTGAAGCAAGTGCAGTTTAAAATTCATTCTGATTACACACTCTGAAAACAAAGAGAATGTCAGGAATTTGGTGCTGTGTGTGACTGTAAGAATGGGAATGTACTTTACATCATCACAGTTATGAACCAAAGACACAAATCATGACCTGCATACAAGACGATGAAATCAATGTCACTTGCACTTTATACCAAGCATCGAAGAAAACAATCGCACAAAAATGTCAACACATGTTAAACAAGTGTTGGTCTTAACAACAGCTACAGCAGCAGCAATTAATGGCTTTAATTCAAGTTCTCGTTATGTGTTTAACCCACCAACATCTCTCCTGAAAATATACTGCAGTATTCGCACATGATGATGCGAACAAAAAATCAGAGCAGACCAGTGATTTCGAGGAGGTAATGCACAATGCTCACAAGCTAATGACCCATAATGTATGGAGCCTCGACACTGGCACTTTATGTGAGATTTGGGGTACTCATTGCAGCAACTACAAAGAATACTATACACTCACACGTGACACAGTGCATAATGGAAGAAACTTGATGTTCTGCAGTAACATGGTGCCTATACCCTGAGGATTAAGGCAGCACACGTGACAGACTACAGAACCTCAAATCCCAGGAAACTGTATTCTCTATCTATATCTTATGGTGGATCAGCAAACAATCGTCTTATGAGATATGGATATTGTGCTGGACACTGATTATTATTTGATATATATTTCACATCAACAGTGATCTGTAAGTTAAAACTGCAGGTTACTATCATTATTCTTATTAACATTATTATTAACAGGACAGAGGAATGAAATAGCAACAACCAAATCAGCAAGTAAATATGACAACTGGTCAAATGCAGGGGATTAAAAGAGCCAACTACCAAAACATCATATACATAAAATATTTATCACATAATGAACATGTCCGTATGATCCCGAGTGGTAGCATATGCTACTGGTAGGGCCTCCCATGCCAGACAGGCCAAGGGTGATGACACAGACAAAAAGGGATACCCTGGCCCTCCAGGTTGGGGGTTGGGTGTGAGGCTAACAACCCCACCCTGTAAAAAAAAAATATGAAACCTCAAGGGGGGGGGGGGGGGGGGGAGGCCCCCCCCGGGGTTTTATACCAATAGATGGGGTAAAAGCAAAATTTCTTTGTAAATTTTTTCAAAAAAAAAAAACAAATACAAAAAACCCCCAAAAAAAACACA
>Ga0123355_10013590_pt1 | contig 12679 bp, 12 predicted proteins | sample TergutEmb28metaG_3_FD_89872 | JGI IMG/M metagenome (GOLD analysis project Ga0123355, IMG submission 89872) | Embiratermes neotenicus P1 segment gut microbial communities from Petit-Saut dam, French Guiana - Emb289 P1 | ecosystem: Host-associated > Arthropoda: Insects > Digestive system > Gut ...
ACCCTCGGCTCGCCAACGGCGCTGAACGGCGTCATCGAGCAGGCGGCCAAGGCCAACATCCCGGTCATCAGCCTGCTCGGCCAATCGACCGACAAGCACGCTGTCAACCTGCAGCCGAACCCGATTCAGCTCGGCTACTACGGGGCCAAGGGCCTGCTGACCTCGACGGGCAGCGGCAAGGGCCCGGTCCTGCGTGTGGACGGCATCCCCGGCCTGTCGATCGACACCGACATCAACATCGGGGCAACCGCTGTCTTCAAGGCGTGCCACACGCAGATCGCGGGCTCGGTTGTCGGCAAGTTCGACCCGACGATCGCCAAGACCCAGGTGCTGACGTTCCTGTCGGCGCACCCTGGCAGCATCGCAGGGGTGTTCCAGGTGTCCGACATGGCGCCCGGCATCTTCAGCGCCTTCCAGCAGGTCGGGCGCAAGGTCCCGCCGGTCGACGACATCGGCGCGCCGGCCGCGTCGCTGGTGTACTGGAAGCAGCACGCCAAGAGCGGGTACAAGGGCAGCGGCGTCGCGATCCCGGCGATCAAGGACGGCACCTACTCGATGGCGGTCGCGCTCGCGATGTTGCAGGGTGATGGCGTCAAGATCACCGACGTTCCGTTCGCGCCGCCGGTGATCACGCCGCAGAACCTGAACCAGTGGATCGAGCCGGGCTGGACGGCGTCGACCAACGCGCTCGGCGACGGCCCGCCGTCAGCGGTGCAGATCACCTCGCTGCTCGACACGTACTTCAACAAGAAGCCACACGTCAAGTCAGCGGCCTGAGCTAAGCGTCGGAACCGGGGCCGGTGAGCCCGTGAGCCACCGGCCCCGGCGGTACTTAATCGGTCGCCAACCATGTGAGAGACAATCGACCCGACCTTGACCACAGCAGCTGACAACGCGCCCGTCCCGACGGCGACCGGGGCGGGCGATGTCATCCTCCGGGTCGACCACGTCGCCAAGGCATTCGGTCCGACCCAGGCGCTGCGAGACTGCTCGGTCGAGCTGCGCCGCGGCGAGGTGCTGTCGATCATGGGGGAGAACGCCTCTGGCAAGAGCACACTCGTGAAGATCCTGTCCGGCGTGCACCGTCCGGACTCGGGTCAGATCGAACTGGCGGGCACGAAGCTGGACTATCTGGGCTCGCCCCGCCAGGCTCAGGCGCGGGGGATCGCGACCGTCTTCCAGGAGATCCTGGTGGTCCCGCAGCAACGGGTGCTGACCAACATCTGGTTGGGGAGCGACCAGCTGTTCAAGCGGCGCTTCAGCGACCAGCATCGGCGCCGTCAGGGCCGCGCGGCGCTCTCCGAACTGATCGACAACCCGCGGCTCGACGCCGCTGCCGGAAGCCTGCCGCTGAGCGACCGCCAGGCCGTGTGCCTCGCGCGCGCGCTGGTCCGGCAACCACGGATCCTGATCCTCGACGAGGCCACCTCCGCGCTTGACGTCGCCACCCGGGACAAGCTCTTCACGGTGATCCGGCGGCTGCGCGCCGAGGGCTGCGCAGTCATGTTCATCTCGCACCGGATGGACGAGGTCGAGGAGATCGCCGATCGCGTCACCGTGATGCGATCGGGTGACAGCGTCGCGACGCTTGACCGCGTCGAGGTCTCTACGCGGCGCCTGGTCGAGCTGATGACCGGGGTCAAGGATGCGGGCGAGGAGATCCGACCGAGCGTCGAGGTCGGCGCGCGAGTCCAGGATCGGGTCCTGGTGCGGGCCACCGGGGTCAGGCTGCACGAGCACGCGGCCGCGATCGACTTCGAGATCAGGGCGGGGGAGCTGGTCGGGGTGGCCGGGCTCGAAGGTCATGGGCAGGATCAGTTCCTGCGTGTGCTGGCGGGAGTGCCGGCGACGGCGGGCGGAGAGGTCGTCTGCATGACCGACACGGAGCCGAGGGCGCTTCGCACGCCCGCCGACGCGCTCGCGTCCGGGATCGCGTACGTGCCCAAGGATCGGCGCAACGAAGGCATCTTCCCGACCCGCTCGATCCTCGAGAACTTCCAGGTCTCGACGCTGCCGGCGGATCGCAAGGGCGGGCTCGTGCGACGTCACCTGACCGAGCGCCGGTTCGATCGCTTCGCGGAGATGATGAACATCAAGACCGGCCACCGCGGCAACGTCGTCACCTCGCTCAGTGGTGGGACCCAGCAGAAGGTGGTGATCGCGCGCTGGCTTGCGACCGAGCCGAAGATCCTGCTGCTCAACGACCCGACACGCGGAGTCGACGTTGGCACCAAGGGCGACATCTACCAGGTGCTGAACGACGCCGCTGCACAGGGGGTCGCGGTCGTGATGCTGTCGACCGAGGTGATCGAACTGGTCGAGCTGATGGATCGAGTCCTCGTCTTCCGCGAGGGCGAGCTGTTCACCGAACTGACCCGTGATGAGCTGACGCGTCCCAGGCTGGTGGCCAGCTACTTCGGGCGGGAGCACTGATGGCGGTCGAGACCGTCGGGCGCGGCCCTGGGCGTGAGTCCGCGATCGCGGTGTGGAGGAGTCAGCTGCCGAAGCAACCCGCGGCCTTCGCGGTGCTGCTGGCGCTCGTGCTCCTGATCGTCAACATCATCGTTCAGCCCGATTTCGTCGCCTCAGGACAGATCGCCGGGACGCTCGGCACGCTGGCTCCGTTTGCGATCGCTGGGATGGCGAGCACACCGGCGATCCTCTCCGGCGGCGGCGGAATCGACCTCTCGATCGCGCCGCTGATGGGCTTCACGAACATCCTTCTGGTCGCGAAGCTCCTCGGCACGACCCTCGGCGGCCCGCTGCTGGCTATCCCGATCCTGCTGATCATCGGTGCGCTCGTGGGCGGGATCAACGGCGTGATGGTGACGCGGTTGCGGATCCCGCCCGTGATCGCGACGCTGAGCACCTACTTCGTGCTGTCCGGGGCGGACCTCGCGCTGGTGCCCAACCCGGTGCCCGCGCAGCCCAACTGGACCAACAATTTGGCCGGCTCGATCGGGCCGGTGCCGGGCGCGATCATCACCGTCGGGGCCCTGATCCTCCTGTGGTTGTGGCTCCGGCGCACACCATTCGTCGAGATGCTGCTGTCGGTCGGCGACCACGACGCGACGTCGTTCTCCTCGGGTGTCAGCGTCGACGCCGTCCGGATCGGCGCCTACGCGCTCGGTGGTCTGATCGCGGGGGCCGGGGGGATCGCTCTGACCGGACTCGTCCAAACGGCCGACCCGCAGGTCTTCACCACCTACGTGTTGATCGCCCTGGCGGCGGTCGCGCTCGGTGGCACGAATATGCTCGGCGGCCGCGGCGGCCTGGTCCTGTCGCTCGTCGGTGCGTCCAGCATCTTCCTGCTCGAGAACCTGTTGACCAACCTGCACGCGTCGGCGTACTTCATCCAGGTCGCTTACGGCGGCGTCCTGTTCATCGCGGTGCTGCTCGGCTCGCGCGTGTTCCGGGCCACTCCCGGGGGGACCGCATGAGCGTGCTGACGCCGCTGCGGCGGATCTCATCGGGCTCGGGCGGTACCAGGGACGTGCACGTCGATTCGCGGTTCCGCCTGATCCTGCAGACGACGCCGTTCCTGCAGGTGATCTCGGTGGTCGTCCTGTTCCTCGTGACCGGACTGACGATCGATGGCTTCTTTTCCAAGAGTTCGCTCTACACGACGTTGATCCTCGCCTCTTTCCTGGGGATCGCCGCCGCGGGGGAGACGCTCGTGATCCTGATCGGGGGGATCGACCTGTCGGTCCCAGCACTGATCAGCGGCGCGAACCTCGTCTCGACGCTGCTGGCGGGCAAGGGCTGGTCGTTTGGCCCGGTGATCCTGTTCGTGCTGGCCTGCGCGGCGGTGGTCGGAGCCGTGAATGGGTTCGTGATCCATCGCTTCCGGGCGCCGCCACTGATCGTCACGCTGGCGACCGGCGCGATGGTAACCGGCGGCACCCTGGGCTGGACTCACGGCGGGCAGGTCAGCGGCATCCCGCCGGAGTGGCTGACCCGGTTCTCATCGCCGATCGGGAGCTTCCTCGGTATCTCGTTCCCACCGGTGCTGGTCCTGTGGCTGGTGATCGCGATCGCGCTCGCGGTGATCCTGCACCTGTCGGTAACCGGCCGCAAGATCTACGCGACGGGCGCCAACGAGCAGGCGGCGGTCCTCGCCGGGATCAAGACTGAGCGCGTCTGGGTCGGCTCGTTCATGGTCAGCGCGGTCGGCTCGGCGATGGTCGGGATCGTGCTGGTCGGTTTCACCGGGCAGGGCGAGGCGGGCGTCGGCGACCCGTACCTGTTCCTCTCGCTGGCAGCGGTGCTGGTCGGCGGCACGTCGCTGGTCGGCGCCCGCGGCGACTACTGGCGCACGGTATTGGGGGCGCTGATCATGACACTGTTCACGTCCCTGCTGGTCGGCCACGGCGCCGGCGAGGCGCTGCAGGAGATCCTCACCGGCGTGCTGATCCTGCTGTTCGTCGCGATCTACGGCCGGGAGCAACGGGTCCGCGACCGGGTGTGATCGTTCAGTCGCGCGCTGCCCGCAGCTCGCACGCCCGCGCGTGCGCCTCGAGCCCTGCCGCCCGGTGGTGGCGGGCCAGCGCCGCACTGGCCGATGGCTCGCATGCCTCGGTCTCGCGGTAGGTGACGGTGTGCAGGAAGGACCCAACCCAGAGCGGCTCGAGCTCGCCAACCCGCGACACCGCGCGCGGCCTGGCGAGCATGTCCTCCGACAGCGCGATGCCGGCGCCGGGGCCAAGGAACAGCTCGCCGCAGCGGTGCAGGCGCTCGAGGAACCATCGCGGCTCGAGGGTCATGACCTCGACCCGCTGCGGCGCGTAGTGGTCGGCGAGCGCGCAGGCGGCCTTGCGGTCGTCGACGACGTGGATCACCCCACGCCGGCGCCAGGCAGCCTGCGCCCGGTCCGACTCCGACAGGCTCTTCAGCTGGCGCGTGATCTCGCTCGCGGCCCGTGCCGCGACTGCCGGCGAGGTCGCGATCAGCACCGCGCGGGTCCGTGGCCCCGACTCGCAAGCGGCGATCAGATCAGCCGCGATCAGCTCCGGGTCGGCGTGGTCGTCGGCGATGATCACGATTCCGCGCCCGATCGACCCTGCGTCGGCCGCGAGCACACGGCGCTGCCCCTCCTCGAGCTCGGCGTCGCCAACCCCGAAGACGCGCTCGGCGCGCTGGATCGACTCGGTGCCGAACTGCAGCGCCGCGAAGCCGCGGACGCCGCCGACCCGGTAGATCTCGGTCGCGCCGGCGAGCGCGACGGCAGCGACCAGCAGGGTCGCGGCGTCGCTGTCTGGCTCGCCGAGGCAGACGGCCACCCGGCGAACTCCAGCGCTGACGGCGGCGATCACCCCGGCCTGGGCACACGACAGCACCAGGCCGCCCGGCCATGCTCCCGGCAGGCAGATCCCGACCGAACCGATCGCGATGTGCTTGACGCCGGCTCTGGTTCCGGGAAGGCCGTCGGTTTCAAAGTCGGCGAGCGCCGCCCGCTGTGCGGCGGCGAATCTTCGCGCGCGCTCCTGGACGAGTTTGAGGTCCGAAAGCGTCGCCGGGGGCACCCAGTCGATGCAGCGCTCGATCTGATCGCGGTCGAGCAGCAACGTGCGAGCCGGCCGGCCTGGCGTTCGCCCAATCAGGGCATCGTCGCCGCGGCGCCTGACAGCATCCAGGGTCGCGTCGACGTAATCAGCGAGATCGCGACTGCTGTAGTCCTGAAGGTCGGTGGCAGATGCCGTGGTCATGACTACGTAGTCAAAATTAACCATATTGTCTAGCCTTGTCGTCGTCAAGGATGGTCAGGCGCTCCCTCAAAACCACCAGCCACGACGTTGCTCGTGAGGTCGGCGTGTCGCAGTCGACCGTCTCGCGGGCGATCCGCCACGACCCTCGGGTGGATCCCGGAACCGCCGCGCGGGTCCTGAGCGCGGCGGAGCGGCTCGGCTACGCGCCGAACGCGTCCGCGCGCAGCCTGGTGACCAGCCGCACCGGGATCGTCGCCGTCGTCCTGGCCGATATCACCAACCCGTTCTACCCGCAGCTGGTCGAAGCGCTGCACGAACAGCTTGCCCGCACCGGCTACCGGATGACCCTGTTCAACGAGCGCACCGACTCCCGCGGCGACGGTGGAATCGAGCGGCTACTGGGCAGCGGCGGCGCCGACGGGGTCGTGTTCCTATCGGTGACGGTCGACGCCGGCGTCGCGGAGCTGCTCGCGTCGACGCCGGTACCGACCGTGCTGCTGAACCGCGACGCCGAGGCGCCGCTGGTCGACCACATCCTCGCCGATCACGAGGGCGGCGCCGCTCAGGTGGCTGACCTCTTGATCAGGCTCGGCCACACACGGGTCGCGTTTATCGGCGGCCCCGCCAACACCTCGACCAGCCGCGGGCGCGAGGTCGGGTTCCGAGCCGCGCTCGAGCGCCGGGGGTGCGCGTTGCCGTCGGGGATGACCCGCGTCGGCGAGTTCACCCACCAGAGCGGCTTCCAGTGGGCGATGGAGCTGCTGGGGTCCTCGGAAGAGCGGCCGACGGCGATCTTCTGCGCCAACGACGTGATCGCGTTCGGCGCGCTGGACGCGACCCGGCGCCTGCAGATCAAGGTTCCGGAGCAGGTCTCGATTGTCGGGTTCGACGACATCCCGATGGCCAGCTGGGAGGCGTTCTCGCTGACGACGGTCCGCCAGCAACTGACCGAGATGGCGCGCGACGCGGCGCGGTTGTTGATCGCGCGGATCGAGGGGCGCGACGTCGGCGAGCCGCGGCGGATCGTGTTCCCGACGCACCTGGTGCAGCGGGGGACGACCGGTCGCGCGCCGGGTCCGTAGAGCTCAGCGCTCGGGGCCGTCGCGCGACGGCGGCGTTACGTGAACGACCCGGGCCGACGACTGCGGCGTCTTGATCGTGACGAGCGCTGCGCCGGTCTGTAGTGACCGGACACGCTCGGGGTCGACGACGGGCCTTTCGACCAGCCGGGCGGTGGCTCCGCGCTGCTTGCGCAGCCCCATGCCCCGGCCCAAAACCAGGCCGGCCGGCTGCTCCTGATAGCTCCGCTCCCACGTCCTGACGGTGCCGGCCATCCGGGAGACGGCCTCGGCGGACTCGGGCACGTCCTGCCGGTGGGCGATCTTGATGCCGGTGTTGCCGATCACCTGCTCGCGCAGGCCCCGGGCGGCGCGGTCGAGGTCGACCAGTTCCTGGGTCGCGACGAACACGCTGACCCCGGCCTCACGCGCCCGGGTCACCAGCGCCAGCACGTTGTCCGAACGCAGCGCCGAGAACTCGTCGATCGCGACGAACGCCCGTCCGGTGTACCCGTCGCGCAGGCGCGCGCCGGTCGCGGTCACGAGATCCTGGACGGCAAGGGTGCCGACCTGCGCGGCCAGCTGTCCGTAGGTCGCCGAGTTGAGGCTGAACAGCACGACCTCGCCCCCGGGATCCCCGGACCTGGCTCCCAGCGCGCGGCGGAGGTCGATCCCGCCTGGCGCGTCGCCGAGGAACGCCCCGGTATGGGACTCGGTGATGATCGCCAGTCGTGATGAGAGTCCGCGGATCGCGCTGAGCTGATCGCGTGTCAACGACCGCAGGTAGTCGCTCAGCTGCTCGCGGCGATCCGGCTCGAGCCCGCGGGCGAGGGCGAGCAGCCGGTCCGGGTCGAGCAGCCCGACGACCCGCGTCAGTGTCACGGGCCGGCTCGGCTGAAGCTCGGTCATCGTTCGCAGCGCCAGCTGCGCGTAGCGCTCGGCGGCACGCTGGTAGTGCGGCTCGCTGAACCGCTCGGTGGCGATCAGCTTGTCCTTCAGCTCGGTCGGGTTGCCGACCGCCAGCGGGTTCCACTGTTCCGGGCCGTCGAGCGTCCAGAGCCGGAACGGCCGGCCGGCGCGAACCGCCGCCCGCTCGAGGCTCTGCGCGAAGCTCGGCGACCCCTTCAGGTCGATCGCGACCACCGGGCGGTTGCGCGCGATCTCCTCGGACAGGATCCGCAGCAGCGTCGTCGACTTGCCGGAGCCGCTGGCGCCGAGGATCAGCCCGTGCGCGGCCAGATGCTGGTCGCTCAAGGCGACGGCCCGCCCCGATCGCTCTTCGACGCCGAGCAGGAACCGGTCGCTCCCTGCGGCCTGCCGCAGCGAGGCCCGGCGCCGCCAGACGGCGGCCGCGAAGGCGCCGGCACGCAACGTCAGCGCGACTGCCGCGATCGCGACTGCAACCCAGGCGGGCGCGACGATCAGCGCGACCAGGATCGCCGTGCCGGTGAACCGCCACCGCGGGCCCGAGCGGCTCACCGTTCCACCCCGGTGCGTCCTGCTGCCGGCCTCGAGCGCGCCGACCGGCTCGCGGCGATCGGTCGTGGCGCACCATGGATTCCGCCGACGGCGAGCCGTTGCACGTGAACCAGCGGGGCGATGCCCGCCCGTCGAGCGGCGGTTTCGATCCGCCGTGCCCCCGCGGCATCTGGCACCAGGTAGAGGACCGCGGCGATCCGGTGATCGCTCGCGTACGCGCGCATGATCTGCCGCAGCCGGTCGGCGCTCTTGGTCGTCAGCTCGAGCTCGACGGCGACCCGGTGGCCGGTCGCTGCCGTCATCAACAGATCCGGGTAGTGGCGCGAGGGCCGCCCGCCCCGTGCGAAGGTGCCGACGCCAATCCCGGCGTGCGGTCCCTCGCGATCGGCTCGGCGATCATCTGAGCGCAACTCGCGTTCGAGCTGCAGGTCCGTCAGCGTCCCGAACACGCCCTGGCGGGCGGCGAGGTACAGCCAGCCGACCCCGATGTCGTGCCGGTACTCCTGCAGACTGACCCGCGGCGCGGCCAGCCGGGATTCGACCGCGCGCAGACCGGCGCCGGTGATCCAGACCGCCGCCGGCCGACCCTCGAAGATGCTCTGCGACCTCAACAGGCGGCCCTCGGCCAGCCGCCGAACGCGCGCCTGCAACGCCCGGGCCGAGAGGTCGGCGAACGCCAGCGCGAGCTGAGGAACCACCATCACCCGGTGCTCGGCGAGCAGCGTCAGGATCTCGCGGTCGCGGTCGTCGATCGGCGCTGTTTTGGTGCCCACCTTCTATAGAGGCGCCAACGGCCCGAAATTCACCCCCCCAGACCGCGAAATCGCGCGCGCCGGGGGCGCAACGCCCACGCACGCGCGCGGCTCGCGAAACCATTGGGCTGGGCCCTGCTTGCCCCCGGCGGGCTTCTGTCAGACCGTGAGTCAGCCTCTCATGGGAGCGGCAGTGGCATACGCCTCGCGCTCGGTCGGGCCGGTGGCGATCACCCGGCTGAGGAAGTCGCGGATCAACTCGGCGACCTTGTCACCGGCGCTTTCCAGCAGGAAGTGGCCGCCGTCGAGGAGGTGGATCTCGGCGTCTGGCACATCCGCGGCGAACGCGCGGGCACCGTCAGGACCGAATATCGGGTCGTCCTTGCCCCATACCGCCAGCACCGGCGGCCGGTGATGACGCAGGTGGTCGTGCAGGGCCGCGTACAGCGGCAGGTTGGTCGCGTAGTCGCGGAACAGTGCGAGCTGGATGGCGTCGTTGCCCGGCCGCGAGAGGAGCGCGAAGTCGTGGTGCCAGGTGTCCGGGCTGACCAGGCTCTCGTCGGCGACGCCTGTGAGGTACTGCCACCGGGTGGCGTCCATGGTCAGCGCGGTGCGGATGGCGGCCTCGGTCTCGGCGGTCTGCTCGCGCTGATAGTCCCACACGGTCTGCCAGAAGCCGTCGATGAAGCCAGCTTCGTAGCCGTTGCCGTTCTGTGTGATGATCGCGGTGATGGCGTCGGGGCGGGCCAGGGCGAGGCGCCAGCCGATCGGGGCGCCGTAGTCCTGAACGTAGATCGCGTAGCGCGCCACGCCGAGTTGGTCGAGCAGCCCGGCGGTCAGGTCGGCCAAGGCATCGAAGGTGTAGTCGAACTCTTCGACCGACGGCATATCGGAATACCCGAATCCGAGGTGGTCAGGGGCAATCACGTGATAGCGGTCGGCCAGCGCGGGGATCAGGTTCCGGAACATGAACGAGCTGGTTGGGAAGCCGTGCAGGAGCACGATCGTCGGCGCGTCCGGGGAACCAGCTTCCCGGTAGAAGATCCGGTGGCCCTGCACGGTCGCGTAGCGGTGGTGAACGACGCCCATCTGACTAACCTCCTAAGTAGTGGTTGATGGTTATGCAGTCAAGCACGTGTGATATAACTCGTCAAGGCACTTTTGAGGGTTAGGTAATGGCGATGATCGAGAACGAAGAGGCGCTCCTGCTGGACCTGCTGAACACGACTCCGGTCGTCGGCGGGACGCAACGCGACGAGCTCGTGGACGCCGAGGCGGCCCAGCGTTGGCTGTCCGCCCATGGCCAGCCAACCGACGACGCGCAGAACGAATGGCACGCGCTGCTCGACGTCCGGTCGGCGCTCCAGGACGTCGTCCGTGGTGACGCGAGCCCGGCCTCGCTCGCCCGTTTCGTCGACGGCGTGAGCTACGTCCCCGCGCTAGCCGGCGAGGGCGTGGCCTGGGCCCTTGACCTGCCCGAGGGGCGGTCCGCGGCGGCACGAGCGGTGCTCGCCTGGGATGCACTACGGGTATCCCACCCGGGACGCCTGCGCCCTTGCGCCAACGCGGAGTGCAGGCTTTTCCTGATCGACCACAGCAAGCCGAACCGCGCCCGTTGGTGCTCGATGGCGGTGTGCGGCAATCGTATGAAGGCACGCCGGCACTACCAGCGCGCTCGCCAGACACGAGCGGACTGATCGACCACCGTCGACGATCCGATCAGCTCAAAAACGGCGCGGACCGGCGAGACGCTCGGCTGTCACGCACTCGATTTCAGACCGAGCTGCTCGACGAGCCAAGTCGACTGCCACGTGCGCTCGGCCGCGTAGCCGTCGAGCCCGTCGAGTCGCATCGCGGCGTGTGCCGCGACGTACGCGCTGGTGGGGGCCGCACCGGTGATCGCGCGGAGCGCCCCGCGGCCGGCGATCGTGAGGCTGATGGTGGCATCCGGTAGCGCCTCCGCGAGCCGCGGTGCGACCGCGAGCACGTCGTCGAGCGTCGCGCATGCGGCGAGTTCTGCGGCAGCGCTGGTGTGTCCGCTCCGGGTCAGCGCCTGAACGGCCCGACCGTGTGCTCGCCAGGCGCACGCGTGGGCATACTTCTGGGCGCACGAGGGAGTCCAGCCTTCCACCTGCGACCGCAGACGGCCTGCGGGAGCGCGAATCTTATGTTCGTCGAACTGAATCTGGCCGTCCAACTCGATCTCCCACAGCTCGTCGGCCAGCCACCAGGGCAGGTCCGTCGTCCGGCATGCATGGACACCGCGCCTGCAGGCAGCAACCTCACCGTCGGCGTGTACCCACACGCCCGGAGCCGGCCACCTGAAGCCGCTGAAAGGCCCGACTCGCTCGGACTGCAGGAACTTGTAGGCGATCACTTCCTGGCTGCCCTGGCGCGCAGCGCCGCCAGCACGGACGCCGACGGCTCGGGCGCCGACTCGTGTTCCGGGGTCCGGAGCGAGTCAATCGTTGCTCGCATCTGCGCGAGGTACGTGCCGCACCAGTCGCAGATCACCAGGTGCTCCTCGACCCGGCTGAGCGTGCGGTCAGACAAGGTGCCCTCGAAGTAGTCGGTTATCAGTTCTACGAACTGCCGACAGGTGACCTCGTCAGCGGTCACACCAGGGTCTTCCGCCGGATGGGCATCGTCATGGGGGCCGGGGGTGGTCACGCGCGTGTGTCTGCCTGCCTGGTCGGTTCGTTACGCGTCGTCCCATCGATGTACTCCTCGAGGAGGGCCCGCAGCCGGGATCGGCCGCGGTGAAGCAGCACCCGTTGATTCTCCGGGCTGAGATCGAGAAGGTGGCGAACCTCCTCGGCGGAGAGGCCCTCCACGTCGCGCAGGACGACGATCAGCCGCTGTCGCTCGGGGAGCTGAGCCAGCGCCTCCTTGAGCTGCCCTCGCACCTCCAGCGAGAGCAGACGCCGGTCGGGTTTCTGCCATGGGCGCGGCGGCGTCGCCCAATGGCCGGGAAATGCCTCATCGTCTTTCTGGAACCGGTCAGGGTTGACGGCCGGCCCCTTGTCGTCGTCCGGCGTGAGCGACGAGAGCGGCAACGCTCGCCGCTCGCGGGCGCCGTGGGTCTTCGCCTGGTTGGTGAGGATCGAGAACATCCACGTCCCCAGCGCCGAGCGGCCCTCGAAGCGATCGATCCCGGTCATGATCGCGATCCAAGTGTCCTGGACGATCTCGTCGGCGACCGCGTCCGAGGCGACATAGGTGCGGGCGACGCGTTTCATCATCGGGTAGCTGCGCTCGAACAAGGCGCGGAACGTGCGCTCATCTCCGGCGCGAAGCGCGGACACGATCTGCTCGTCGGACGCAGCTGCCGCGACGGGAGCGATAACCGGATCAGCCGACATTGCGCACCCGCGCATCCGGCCGGGCGGACGCACTCGAGCTGGCGGTTGTCAACGGTCGAATCGGCCTCAGTCGTAGGGGGGCGCCCCGCCGGCGCAGTCTACGCCGTGCGTGCAACGCGAACCGGTCACTCGGGCGCCGCGGCGCGCAATGAAGCGTGCTGGGGGGCGGCGCCCCCAGCACGCTTCAGGATGGTTCTCGGAGTAAGCGCTCGGCTAACTCGTGGTGATGCCCGCGGTGGTGCCGCTCCCCGATGCGGGGGTGGGGGAGCTCGCCAGCTGAGTGACGCTGCCACCGTCAACCGCGAACGCAGCGACGCTATTGG
>Ga0123355_10013591_pt1 | contig 12679 bp, 8 predicted proteins | sample TergutEmb28metaG_3_FD_89872 | JGI IMG/M metagenome (GOLD analysis project Ga0123355, IMG submission 89872) | Embiratermes neotenicus P1 segment gut microbial communities from Petit-Saut dam, French Guiana - Emb289 P1 | ecosystem: Host-associated > Arthropoda: Insects > Digestive system > Gut ...
AAAACACGTTGAGCACATAAGAAGTGAAATAAAATAGCAAGTGACATCAAGTTGGTCTTTTATTCTTCAACTATCACAATGATGCACGGTCCAATAAACATAAGATTATTTAGATGTTTACTTTTAAAATTATTACACTGAACCAGGATCTCTATTCAAATTCCAAGCAAAATATTCCTCCCCCGAGTAAGTGAATTTATAAGAAGGAAACTTTTTAGAACAGACTGGAATTGCCTTATGTAATGAGATGTATTTTTTATGCTAAGGGGAAGGTGATTAAAAACTTTGATTCCAAAATAAAAGGGTCCCTTTTGGAATGTTTTTAAGTTTGTAGTTGGAGTATGTAAGTCAGAACTAAATCTGGTGTTGTTATTATGAATCTCTGAATTCAGTTTGTATAAATCTCTATTTTTGGCTATGAATAATAAAAGGAAAAAAGTGTATTGTAATTTTAATGGTAGAACTTTTAGTTTCTTGAATAACTGACAACAAGAATCTCTATTTCTGGCATTCATAATAACTCTAATTATCCTTTTTTTTTTTTTTTTAATTTTAAAAATATTAGAGCTGTAAGCAGAATTACCCCAGAAAATTATGCCATACAGTAGGATGGAATGAAAATATGAGAAGCAAATTATACTTAGCATGTCTTGGGACATGAAAAGTTTGACTTAAATGATTGCATAGCATGCTGTGCCTATTTTTAAACATCATTAGATCAATATGGTCTTTCCATGACAAGGAATTATCTATATTCCTGTTACAGAGGCTCTCTGCTGTTCGGGTGTGGGTGCCACAACCTGGCCATTCACCAATCGTGTTGAGACCCTCAGTGGGAAATCTGTAGCTGTTCGGAGAGATCATGACGGACATATCCACATTGGCAGCACTACAGTACAGGAATGTGATATTCCAGCTACCAATGGCATTATTCATTCTGTCAACAGGGTATGTAATGACACTTAGAAATTCCCTGCTCGGATCTATTCCTCTGAACTGTAGTAGGTTTTGTAGAAAGATGAGTCAGGAGGAGTGTGGGACTGGGGGAATGTGAGAATAATAAGCATGAATAAATAGATAATTTGTTACCAACAACTGTCATTGTACGCAGGAGGTAAAACAATATTTTTTTTTTTTAGTTTGTTAATCCAAAAATACATGGACATGTAGTGTTTTGGTGTCAACCTTCTTGAAAAATGACTGATAGAAACATTTAGTTTTTGGTGCAATAGACAACAGTCAGAAAGGTTTAGAAGGATGGATTGCAGGGACTGTAGGTGTATGTAACTGGCTTATAATCATGTCCAATGCTGGGCTTTGGTATTGGCAATACTGAACCTTCAGATCCCACTGCCACATTGTTAGTATGACTTCTAATAAAATGGAATTTGCAAAGTTTATTGTCTTGTGATCTCTTCATACTTGTAAGATTACTCTCTTCTTGGATGAGATGCCAAGTAGTTCACTACCAAAGCTTTTTGGGAACCTGCCTCTTTCCATTTCAAGGGATGGATCTGTGAAACAGTTTGTGTATGATCATAATTTTACAGTGTCATGTCCCAGACGACATTAATCATTGTAGTCACTATTGTGAGTCTCATGTCTTTATTTTCTGCCTCCAGCTTATGGTACCACATGAAAACCATCTCAGTGGATCACTGAAGAAATTTGGGAATTCAGGTGTTGAAGTTTTCCTGTATGGTTTGTAATGTACTATTTTTTCAACTTTCTGTGTACTTTTAAGATAGCATTAAGCGTGTATGTTCAGTGTTATCACGATATTTGTTGTATTAACAAATACTTGTTATTTCATCTATATGACTGAAAATCTAATCTGATACAAGAATACATTCAAATTCTTAGCCATTTTTAATCGTGTTTAATATTCTGGCCAATAATTTCAATGTGGTGAGCATGTTCTTTATCAAATTTCTGTTAGTAACATGCTTAAGTGTACTACTCAATAAAAACAATTACTCTGCCATTGCATAGATGACTAGGTGGTCTTGAATGAAGATAATCCAAGAATTACTGTACAATCAGAGGAAAGAGGAATGAACTGTATAATAGAACTAATTAGTAGAAAAGAGTGGAAGTGGGAAGGAGGAGTTAATTTATATGTTTGGTACAAACTGAGACAGGAAGATTTGTTATGACTGTATACACATTTCTGTGTAATCCTAGGTTATGCAAACATTGTCATGAATGAATCATTAGTTGACAATTAAACACAGTGTATTATTTGACAGTGATGTGTCTTTAAAAGATGTGTAGAGAACACTGTACAGAGACACTACCAATTTACATGGAAGTATTGTACAAGCAAGTGATACCAATAAAAACATATTTTATGTAGTGTATGTTTTGTAGTTTTATTACATGGAAATCATTGAAAATTTAGATATGTAAAGGCACCCTATTTCCATCCTTATAAAGCATGGAAAAGTTGGGTATGGATTTATTTATGGACTTGTGACTCCTACTACATTTGTACACACTTTAATTACTCTGGACAATGATGAATTGGGTTGTGACATACTTCATATTATTTTCTCCCTAAAAATATCATGAGAAAGACTACTTAAAAGCTACACCATCCTAAAGAGGTCCATCCTGTTGTCTTTTTTGTACAGTTGTTATTTCGAAGTTGTATTCTGGTGAGTAACAGTTTTTATCAAGTTGTAATGTAGTCCCTTTTGGTACATTCCGTTCTCCACACACCTGGTTATACATAGAGAGTTTTACTGTCTTCTGCTGGTTGTTGCTTGAAGAACCTATGAAGAGAAAAAACTAGGAATTTTACTTTTCAGTGCAAAATTTACTACAGACATGTTGAGAGACTTCCAGGTGCTGTGTTTAGAGACAAGAAGAGAATATCAAGTGACCGTGAAATCCAGAGAAAAAGATATCACTTGAGTTCATACTGCAATTTGGATAGATGACAGAAAGACCACTGTGATTTTTCCATTGAATAAAATATGACAAATGTATAGAGCAAAATCACTGTTTATATACTGAATTGCAGTGAAATAAAATGTATGGCATAACTGAATTTTAGGCTAGGAATGTTTTCCTGAAGATCTTGCATATTTCAAGACTATTCTTTCTCATATGAATAAATAGACAATTTTTTTTTTATGTTTTGTTGAGCGTGCATCCCTGTATAATCTTGTAAATAAAGCCAGCTTGGTGCACAATTTTTCTTAGTATGTTATATGTTTCATACCACCCTGCATACCAGACAGTCATCCATACAGAATAACAAGTGCCAAGTGTCACATAAATACAGTTATTTCTTCTGGCAATGGGCACATAGTCACCCGAAACATGTAGAGAAAAAAATAAACATACTAAGAAAAATTGTGAACCAAGTTGGCTTTATTTACAAGATTATACAGAGATGCACAGTCAACTAAACATAACTGTACCATGATAATACTTATTTGTGTATTGTATAATTGAAATATGAAATAACTGCATTTTAGAGGTGCCTGCTTCATCCACTTTCAGGTAGCCAACAAGAGTAAGTTCTGTGGGAAAAACATGGGTAATAAAAGTGGGGGGACAGTAAGGGCTGCAGTAATGGCAAGGAGTAGTGGTACTCTGCAATAGGCTAGGCCTGTGGATAGTATATGCAGGAACATGAGAAGAGGTGATAAAAAGATACATAACTGTAATGAGCTATGACAGGATGTGAGAGAAATTTGGGAAGGGTAGGAACAGGAAGATAATGACCTGGCTATTCCAAACAGTAAATGTCTTGAAGGGCAGTCAATGGCTGAAAAGATGAGCAGAGGCCATAATGCACGAAGATGTGTAGAGGAAGCTACAAGGAAATCTGGGGTGGAGTGTAAAGATCAGGAGTGAGGAGACCAAATGACATTAGAAGGAAGGTTTGAAAAACCCCTGGTGGAAGGACGAAAATGACCAATGCATTCAGGGCAAAGTTGTCCTGCTGGGTAATTTTTAAGGGGCCTTGAATAGGGCCACATATCTTCAGTAGAAGACTGCCTTCATTCCTTCGAGTAGTGAAAGGTTCCCATGACAACGCCATCCTCCATTTTCAGGCTGACATCTAGTCGAATCTCCCTCTCCTCCCGCGTACAATGGGTTTCATTAGGAAGTACATCCAACGGGAGTCGCCAGTCTGCTACTCTGATCCATGGATTGACTGTTGCCAACAGCCAGTCAACATAAGCGCATGACATACCAATTGCTGTGTACACAGAGTAACACCTACTGATGATGAGTAGTTAATCTTCCCGAAACATGTAGAGGTTAATTATTGAAATAAATTGAAAGTAAATAGTGTATCTTGTTGGTTCTTATTGCACGGACAAATATAGGTTTTCAACTACCCGAAAGACGGGAATCTCCACCAACACCAGTCCAAATCAAGCTGCGTCACATATTAACCGTGATCTGTGACTGATATATGTTGCAATGGAACCTAGTCACACGAGTTTCAACAGGATTGCCAATGTAACGATGTCGTTTTGTAGAATGAACGGGAGACAATTTTTGGAGTAGCGTGGTTAATAAATCGTCTGGTGTTTTGTTGTTTGTTTTGACGGCTTAACAAGCACAAATGAAATTAAGTTCTGCTAAGTCTGAGTCGTAGATTGGTAACTGTATTTGTCTTAATCTACGTGGCCCTCGAAAGAACTACCATAGTGTTCGTGTAGAAAGCATTTGTAAAGTAGCTGGTATATCAGTTCGCATTGTTGTTTTTACTTATTCTATAGGAGGAAGGTATGTATCTTAATGCCAGATACCAAGTAATAATTTCATTCATGCTTATCTGGGTGTGTTAAAATTTGTGATGGTTATGTATGGTAAGCTAATTGGGATACCGACCGTTACTTCCTGAGCAGTCGTATTGTAGATAATATGAACAGCAGCAACAGTTGTGAGCAAAGTAGCAAACGTGTTCGTTATTTGTGTTCGCCGTACAACTAATTAGGCCTCAGTGATTCTAGTCCGAAAGTAACAGTGTAAGCGCGAGACAGCAAGCGTTCGAACTACTGTAGTTATTTTGAGGTTGAATGAGACTGATCAGGTTGGCTGAATGTGGGTAAGGATGAGTGGAATTTATTTGGTTCTGTTGCTGCTAGGATGATAAGCGATTTGTGAAAGTGACGAATCCGACCACTTACATGACAGTGGTTGGGACAGGTTGTGTATATAGCTCTGTGACATGTACGTGTTTTCTAGAAGTTTAGCTTCTGATATGTAACTGAAATTGTGTGTGTGTAGTGTATACATCTTGTGATACTAGTCTAGCATTTTGTTTTCAGTGAATTTGTTTCTGACTCAACTTGGAATTATTGTATCATGTAAATGAATATATGCCTTACATTAGTACTGAACTTGCTCATAATCTGTCACTGAATTAAATTCTAACCTCTTACGGAGTTTAAGTTGTAGCTTCATTTCAGTTTTTGTACTTACGTGATGTGGTTTCTGTAAAGTAAAGAGAGCATAGAATAGGAAAAAAAAAAAAGATAGAGGGAAATTAATAACTGGAATATTGATTGCTGAGTAACAGAATAAGATGATGCTAAGAAATGTTAATAAGGAATGAAGATATACTCCCAAATAAGGTTTTGATTATGAAACTAAACTGTGTGTGCGAAAGGGGAAGATCGAGATCAGCATGGGAATGTCAGGTAGGAAATATGTCATACAAAAAGGAAGGAAGAGAGTGGGAAGAAATTAGGGGTGAAGTGCCATGGGAAGATGGCTAGATGGGGATGCTTGATTGTGAGGTGATCCATATAAAATGGCAATGTTTAAGGAAGGAGGCGGCATTTGTACTTAAGATCACTCACTACACATCAAATAGAACATACTAACATATTGTTTCTTTTCAGCATGGGTCATCATTGTTGTGTTCCTCGCTGCAGTTCCAACAGTCGCCATTCCGGGAATGGAGCAATCACATTTCATGCTTTTCCTGTTGACCCAAAGGAACGGAAGCTGTGGATTCATAGTGTAAGAAGAGCTGATTACAAAAAGCTCACAGTTAATAAGCACACTAAAGTCTGTTCTAAGCATTTTCGGGATGAGGATTTCATTCAACCCCAATATTCAAAAAGACGATTGCTGAAGAAGGGTGTGGTGCCATCTGTGTTTGTTTGGACTAGAGGAAACCAGGAAGCATCGCAGTGTGAAAAGAAAACTAAATCTTCCTCGAATGATTCTGGTATGGTATCATAATATTGTGCTTTTTTTTTTTTAATATTGCGTATTGCATTATGTATGAAATCTGTAATATTGAATTCGTAAAATAATGTTCTTCTTAAATGCAGTGTTCACGGTCTTAGACGTGGTATGTATGGTCTTGGGCTTGAATGTTTCACACATCACATGTTATGAGCAGTCTGTTAATAAGTAGTGCATATACAACATATTACCAGCATTCTTTCAGTTTGTATTTCTGCTAATATGGGCTCCAGAACGGTTATCAACATTTAGATCTGTATAACTTTGCTCCACACACATATAGTCCTGATTTTGCAGTGTGGTTCAGCTGTTAGGCATGGGATTCCTTCATTCAGTTGTTTGATTGGATAATATCAAGTAGAAACCTCAAAGCTGGAAATAAGTAAAATAATTTGATGTTTCTGTCTTTTTGTGGCTTTCTTCTTGACACTTGGCTTTATTAAATGCAGTGATAACAGATTTAACTGAAATGTTAAATTTGGATTATTGAGTTTTAGTATGGTACTTTAGAACAAACTGAATTACTTGAGATATCATTTTACATGAAACTCAAGATTTTTAAGTAAGTGTATTATATTTTAATAACTATACAAGACTTATGTAAACAATCATAGCCCAGAATTGTACTTTCATAGTGGTGGAGATTATGTCAGTGATGTGATTTGTTATTATGGATTTGTAATAAAACTTGATTGAATGACATGTTGCAACCATATTGAAAAATAGCTCGAAATGTGGAGTCATAAATTTTCAGTTACCAAGAAGAGGTTTGTTATTAGGTTTCCTGAGATGTAGTGGTGCACTTGATCAAAATTAATTTTTGAGTCTTTGTGGAGTAAATTCTTTCTTGAAAAGGTGTTTCTTTCTCAGCTGGTCAAGAAATTTCCCACCTTTTTGAAATTGATGAAGAATATCACTGGAGTCAGCTGAATCAACATCCTTACAGCTCATTTCTTTGAGGTTTATTTTAGTATTGTTCCATGTTGTTGGCACTGTTTTCTATGTGTCTTCTCAGTGCCATGATCTCTGTCATCATTTCCCCATGCTACTGGTTTTTTTCTTCCTGCCTTCCTCCCACTTTGAGAGGGTACCTGTGTTTGACCAATGTCCTGTTTTCTTATTTTCAATATTCTTCTTTTTGCCTGGGTTCTAAAACATGTTTTGGCTTCATTGACTATGTGTCAGTTCTCTTGCTGGTGCTGTCTGGGCTTCAGGGCTTTTGTGTTTCATTTTTTTAAGTTCTGGCAGCACCATGCCAGTGTTTCATTTAGTCTACTGTGAGCTTGGAGCCTTCCGGTCTTTGTTTGTATATAAAGTAATGTCTGCAGTGGCAAGGTAACTGTAGTATATGTGTCTATGCTTTATTGGAAAAGTACATGTATATTGTTAACTACTACATGGACAATATGGCAGGTAATAAGGGGCATGATCCGTTATGGATTGAAAGCAACAATAGGTGTATGTATACATAGATGAATACTACAATGACAAGAATAGATTTTAACCATATTCCATGCCTTTATATCTTTAATTTAACTGCAAAACAACTAAAACAATAGTTGAGTAAAGAGAGACCAACTTGATGTCACTTGCTTTATTATTTCTTTATATAATGCTGAACATGTTTTGGATGTTAATACATCCATCCTCAGGAGCTTGCGACTTATGTGTTGATTTATATCATGGGTTACATTGATCTGTACTAAAACAATGTATATGTAATACTGATATAGTATATCATACTTATTAGGTATATCAGGCACCTAGTACTTTGAATCAAGCTGCAAAATGCTACATATAATGAGTATTACTGCTGTAATCTGTTATATTTTAGCAAGGTTTAACTTGCTGAGTGAAGTTATATGCAGAAACATGTAGGAGTAATGGAAGACTCTAGTATTGTGTACATCATAAGTGCATTTAGTTGTTTTACAAGTGAAAATTTAATTAAAATGCACAGAATGAATAATTTTAAAGTTTATTCACTTATTTATATCAGCACATGTTGCTGTCAAATTTGAGGAGGTTTTGGTGCTGTCATGGAGAAACTAAGTGTGAACTGAATAATGTGTCTATGTTAAGTATCTTTGTTCTGTTTCAGGTGATCAAGCTTTGAAAGAAGAATCCAAATTCCACTCATCTGGTGAGAATAGTTCCAAAGCTAGTCATACTGAACCATGTAATATCAAAGAGGCTGACAGGAAGCTTCCTGGAAAGGGTAAAGGTGAAGTTTCTGCGTCTAGAAGCTCTGTGAACACAGTGGAGAGAAAAACCAAGTCTAAAATTGTAAAGAAAGATACAAATACAGACAGGTCAAGTGACACTCACTCTGGTAACTTACCAATGGCGAATTTGTCCTGTGTGTCTTCTACTAAATCAGATGACTCGGAGCAAGGGAGTGTTAGTGATATGACACCTACCAATGGAAGTAGTCCCAACAGCAGCAGTAACAGCACATCTGGCAGAAAACAATCATCTATACTTAACTTCCAAATTGGTACCAGACTAGAAGCTAAAGACCTAGCAAGTGAAATATGGTGAGTTACAAGTTGACGGGGGTAATGCCATTCATCCCTGAGGGATGGAGGCAGCCTTCTGCAACATTGACCACAAACTGGATAATTGCCTCTTTCAGGACCACATATATCTGTGACATGTCCTTCCCTCATTACTTCTGTAACTTCTGTATAACCACAATGAACTGCATTTGAGTCCTGACTGTCCAGTCTTGCAAGTTTTGCTACAACTGCACCCACTGCATATCAGCTATACTCCCACTGGCTTACCACCCCAATTGTCTGGAACCATGTAATATACCAAGAATTTCCAGATAACTGATACTCTTCTCATGTTGTTAACTATTTACCAGTTGATGTGGTGTAACATTCCAGAAGTCTTGAATCGTTAACAACATTGCCTGCCTTGCGAACCTTAAATATTGCAGTGCTCTATTAATATGAATGCCTGGTAATGTTTATACAAGTCCATTCGTTGGCATAATTTCCATAGGTACAGATAGCTATCCACCCACCTAGAATTTTAATTCATGTAGAAAGGGTCAATATTGTATGTCCCTTCCACTTTGTCCAGTGGTAATCTGTTACACATCCAATAATTTATCTGATCATTCCTGTACAATGATCAGATTATATCAGTTTCATGTTTTGGATTGTCTGATGGTTACTGTGGTTCAGCAAGTTCACTCTGATGTCCCAGTATCCACGTTGTCCAAGGACCTTGCAGTAGTAACGTGCAAGGCTATGTCACTGGAATTTCAACTTCTACTGTGGTATGACCATCAGCTTAACCCAGTTTGTATAGGTGCCATTTTAAATGACAGTGACCCTTAGTTTTATAATCACAGATACTAACTTGTTCATGTACAGCCACAGCATTTTTAACGTTCTGCTTATTGAGCTATGCCAGTGTCTGCCAAGTTATGGTAGCTAACCTCTCTTCCAGTCCCTTGCAGCCTGCATGATAGGTTGGTTCAGTTAGTGTTGTTTCAGTCCCTTGTGACAGTAAGCCAGCCATTTCATTGCCTGAATACCTGTGTTAATTGTATGTATATGTTTTCTGCCAGTATCATCAGGGATTTGCAGGCGACTGTTAAGTTAATCTGGACAATGCGAAGTGGTTTTATTGAAGTGTTACTGTCATAATATAAATGTTTTATGTTGTTCCTGTTTTTACTGGCCATTATACTTGTACTGTGCCAATCCCAGTGGCCATGTGGTCTATGGCATGGGTCTGCGGCCGCTCGCTTGCTGGGATTGTGGGTTTGAATCTTGTCTGGGGTATTGATGTTTGCTTCTCGTGCACATTGTGTGTTGTCAGGTAGAAGTCTCTTGTCGGCCTTATCACTTGTACAGAGAAGTCCTACTGAATGTGGTGTATCCAGGAAGTTTGATCATGAAGCCCTGTAAAGGGAGGCCGTGACCTGGAATCAGTTTGTAGCAGCGGGGGAGAGGGAGTCCTGATACACTTTTTCTGCAGCTGTTGGTCATTTGTTCATTCTATGTGCTGGCATTTTCCCTCAGCCACAGTGTCTTTCTTCACAGGTATCCTGTTAAAGTTGTAGAAGTGGACTGGGATGATGAAGAGATCCTCATACATTTTGAGAAGTGGTCGCAGCGCTATGATGAATGGATTCAAATGGACAGTTCGCGACTTCGAGCCACACAAAATCCAACTCCACAGTAAGTTTCTAAGAACGCAGAATTAGTTGGTCTCATCAGTTTCACTGTGGTCTTCTGAAAGTTGTGACATTGAAAGTCATATTTCTTGAAGCCTGTCAAATGGTTTGATTGAATAATTGAACTATTGAACTTTTTTGAAGTCAACAATGAACTTTAGGTGCTGTAAAAGCAGAGAATTCTTGTTCCTGGGTGAAGATTTGAATTGCTGTATGAAAACTTCAGCATCTTATTAATTTGGTGGGTTTAGTTTGCCTGTCAGTTTGAGTTGTAATTAGAATTTGTGTCATGGAGACAGTGTACCTGTTTTCAAAATTAAGAAATGCATAACTTGTAGAATAGGAGGAAGTAGCCATCGGGAATATGACATTCAGAGGACCGTGCATTGTGATATATTCTTATAATAAGAAGCCAACAAGATGCACTATTTTCAATTGTATTTTGGTAAAGAACTTTACATGTTTTGGACAGACTTACTGTCCATTTTACATGCAACATGTTTGACAATTTAATGACAGTGTACATGTATATACACTAGTAATTTTACCAATTATTAAAATTGCAGTATGACAAATACCAGTTGCTGTGAATGACTCCTGATGATGGCCAAGACAGTAAGTCTGTCCAAAACATGTAGAGTTCTTTACCAAAATAAAGTTGAGAAGTAGTGCATCTTGTTGTCTTCTATTGTAAGAATAGCCATCTGGAGTAAAACTTTGCAGCACATTGTGATTTGCATTGTGTGGAGACCACTTTGGTATTCACGTGATGCCGGCATTTAGACAGCAGTATTTACTTGACCTCTCAGTTGTACCGTATTTTAAACAACAACTGAAATTCTCTTGTAGAAAATACAGTGTAATTACAATTAAATGGTAATGAAAACTTTGTTGTTCCATTAATTCTAGAGGAGGTTTTCCCACATTCGGTCAAATACTGTACATAATATTTTTTGTTGTGGTTCCAGCCAGTGCACAGTATAAACAACATTATTTCCTTGTATTCAGTGAATTTTAATTTGGTAACTTATCCACATATTGTGTACATGTTCGTTTGTTGGTTTTATTACATAAGTTTAAATTATCCGTATTTAATGTAAGAAATTTTTGATCCTCCACAACTTGCACCTAGGTTTATTGCAGTTGTGTTTAAAACAGCAGCTATTATTCACATCTTCTGTGCCAGGAATTGTTGCTATACAAGCATAATTTCTGGCAAATGACATCATGCATTGAATTTGCATGGTCACCCTGCAGCTTGCGACATGTAGCTGCTGCAGTTCATGTTTGAAGTTTTCTGTTCTACATTTCCCACGTCATTTTAAAAATTTAATATTATTGTGTATGTAATTGTATTTATTTTTGTGAAAGCAGTTTACATGTTTCTTTCTGTATTTCATATTAACAACTTATGCATAGACATTTTTATCATGATTGTATACAAAGAAGTTTAAAAAAATACGGTAACAAGCACACTGATGCCAAGAACTTTATTCTTACTCTCATTTATACATGGCACATGGGTAGCAGATGGTACACACCAGATGTCCACATAGTCATCATTGACATTTAAGCCTTTGTCCCATGGGCACCAAGGCGTGTATCCCAGTATGGGAGAAATTGGTGTCAAGAGTCCAGCCATGAGGTGACAGCTTGCTTTATGTCTTTGCAGCCAGGTCCTTTCTTAAGGTTGCCAAAGAGATGGAAATCACTTGGCCCCATAATGCCAACCAGAGTCATGGCTGGTTATGGTGCTATAGCTGGGAGGTTATGGACCACCCTCCCTAAAGTTGTGATTGCAGGTCCAGTGATTTCAGACTTAAATTTTCTGTGCAGAGTGTTTGTTACTGTGTTCTTGAAGGCCCCTGTATCTTAAGAGAATGAACAGAATTTTTATGTAATTGGGCATAATTTCCACTTAATGAAAACCGCAATTTTACATGAGAAAAGTTATCCCCCGGCAATCCATTAAATAGCGATATCTTTGTGACGTGAAATATAATTGGTATTGTCAGTTTCTTAAAAACTTTTTCTGATGCACTTGTGATAATGGGCTTTTCCTAATTATGTGTGACTTTTTATGTAAGGTTTGCAATGGTTTTACTTGTGCAGTTTTGCTTCTGAGGATATTAGTTGTACAACCGACCCGGCTATTCAGTTGGTAGGCATGTCTTCTTCCCAAGGAATCTAAGTGGTCTAAGTGGCGGGCGGTGATATCATTAACACTAACTCTGGTCACTATTGATGTGGATTATATTT
>Ga0123355_10013592_pt1 | contig 12678 bp, 6 predicted proteins | sample TergutEmb28metaG_3_FD_89872 | JGI IMG/M metagenome (GOLD analysis project Ga0123355, IMG submission 89872) | Embiratermes neotenicus P1 segment gut microbial communities from Petit-Saut dam, French Guiana - Emb289 P1 | ecosystem: Host-associated > Arthropoda: Insects > Digestive system > Gut ...
GAAGATGGCCGCTATAGGCCGAAACATGTAGTTTTTCCTTGCTAATAAACACTATCATTTAGCCATATTTATAGTTGTGTTTTTTTGACTGAATTCACCTCACCATATTGAGACCGACTGTGATGGTCGTACTGTCTAAGGTGTAGGTCTGAAGGAGTTCGGTTGATGGTATCGTGGGTTTGAATCCCGCTGAGGGTATGGATGTGCGTTTGTTGTGTTTGTTATTCTGAGGTGTGTCATCTCCGTTGTGTGTGAAAGACTAAGAGTGAGGTAAATTCAGTCAGAAACAACTATAATTGTATGCTAGATAATGGTATTTATTAGCAAGTAAATAACTACATGTTTCGGCCTATAGCGGCCATCTTCAGGGTATTACAATTTTGCTCAAAGGGTGTCATATATACGACACTCTTTGAGCAAAATTGTAATAACTTGAAGATGACCGCTATAGGCCGAAACATGTAGTTATTTACTTGCTAATAAATACCATCATCTAGCATACAATTATAGTTGTATTTTCTGACTGAATTTACCTCACTATTAGTGTTTGTTGTGTGTTGTGTAGGTAGCGGTCTGTGCGACGAGCTGATCACTCGTCCAGAGGAGTCCTACCCAGTGTGTGAGTGTATAATTGTGTGGGTTCTAGAAACCTCATGAATAAGGAGGCCCTGGCCCACTGTGGGAGGGAGGGGGGCTGTTGCGCCATAGAAAAAGAGATGTAACTTTGAGGATCGAAGTCGTTCTTTAGGGTTATAAGAAAGAAAGTTAAAAAAATATTTGCGGAGAAGCAACCTTGAAGTGCTACGCGTCAAAAGGATGCCACGGAGCAACCTACATACTGAGGATCCACAAATATTAAGCGCCAGTGTATAAAACTTAGTCGCCACGACGGCCTGGCGGCAGGCATTTGGGCACTCCTTCCCTTGTATATTGATACCGTCGTGAAATTAAAAACGTAGTAGCCACGGCAACCTGGCGACTGGTATTTGTGCACTCCTGGACTTATATATTGATACCGTCGTGAAATTAAAAACGTAGTAGCCATGGCGACCTGGCGACCGGTATTTGCGCATTCCCGGTCTTACATATTGATACCGTCGTGAAATAAAAAATAGTCGCCACGGCGAACTGGCGACAGGCATTTGCGAACTCCTGTCCTTATATATTGATAACGTCGTGAAATTAAAAACGGAGTAGCCACGGCGACCTGGCAACTGGTATTTGCGCATTCCTGGTCTTACATATTGATACCGTCGTGAAATAAAAAATAGTCGCCACGGCGACCTGGCGACAGGCATTTGCGAACTCCTGGCCTTATATATTTATACCCTCGTGAAATTAAAAACGTAGCAGCCACGGCGACTTGGCGACCGGTATTTGCGCATTCCTGGCCTTATATATTGGTACCGTTGTGAAATAAAAAGTAGTCGCCACGGCGACCTGGCGACAGGCATTTGCGAACTCCTGGCCTTATATATTTATACCTTCGTGAAATTAAAAACGTAGCAACCACGGCGACTTGGCGATCGGTATTTGCGCATTCCTGGCCTTATATATTGGTACCGTTGTGAAATAAAAGAACTTAGTCGCCACGGCGACCTGTATTTGCGCACTCCTAGTCTGATATATTGATACCGTCGTGAAATAAAAACGGAACAGGCGTTACGGTTGACGAATTATACAAGCGATATGTGTTTCGCGCACTGGGATATACATTGGTTTGCGGCTTTTATCACAATGCAGTGTGGCGAGAAAGTCATTCTTTAGTCTCTTTGTCAGTCCATTCCGCATACTCTATATTACTTCGTACCCCGACATATGTTTCTGAAAGACGAAGGAATGGTCCGAACCTAAGGTCCTTTCACAGAAGAAATGATCTTTGTTACACACCTCTTCAAAGAATTGTAACACAAGCGAGACTTGACAACACACTTTGCGGTCTCTCATACGGTGATTCCACCTTCCAGTGCAAACATGTAACCTTCTGCAGAAGTCTCTCTCTCTCTTTTGTATTTATTGTAACAAAGGGCTCTATTGGCTTCGGTGAAGTCAGTAGTGGATTTTTGAGAATAACTCTTTGGACAATGGGGTTGTTTTCTTTTATGCGATATTTCCAATTCTACACGTGTAACATATATCTTCCAAGTGTACCCTGAATGCACGATCCACATAGCCATCGTACAAACACACTGCTATTGTTACCGGGGTGCTGATAAGTCCTCAGCCCGACCCTGGAAGGAAACAAGCCACAGCGACCAAGACTTACAACACTATACCAAGAATTCTCATCGTTGCACCGTGCATTTCGTAGAATTACTTTGTCAACCAACAAATGCATTTACATACAATAACACACTAAAACACTTAGAATCGTTCCGACATGTTTCGATCCTTAGATCATCCTCAAGGAGCTACGTTATTCCTTGCTAAAGTCACTTCAAAAACATTCACAGAATAATTCCATTATATTAACAGGATGTTGTGGCAGCATGTCGTGTAAGATTGCGTTACTGGGAATGCGCCTGGCTATGGTGTGCATCGTGTGTTACGTAGACTGACCACGTAACACAAGACGTACACCATAGACAGGCGCATTCCCAGTAACCCAATCTTACACAACACGACATGCTGCCACAACACCCTGTTAATATAAAGGAATTTTATGAATGTTTTTGAAGTGACTTTAGCAAGGAATAACGTAGCTCGCTGAGGATGATCTAAGGATCGAAACACGTGGGAGCGATTTTAAGTGTTTTAGTGTGTTATTTTATGTAAATGCGTTTGTTGGTTGGCAATTAAAGTAACTATACCAAGACTTATGGCGTACAAACAACAGCAATATATTCATATATACAGTCATGTTAACCCGGACACCACTCCAAACTAACGGCACCTTACCTCCAACCTACAGCAAACCAAGAATGAAACGACCAACGTGGTAATCAACATTATAGTCGCGAGCTCCTGATGATGGGCATAGTAGTGCCCGAAACATGTTGAGCCTATAAGAAGTACAATAAAATAAGAAGTGGCATCTATTTGGTTTTTATTCTTCAGTTATAGCAATATGCCATAAGTCTTGGTATAGTGTTGTAAGTCTTAGTCGCTGTAGCTTGATCCTTCCAGGGTCGGGCTAAGGACTTATCAGCACTCCTGTATATCGCACGGGTCATTACTAAGTGAAACCCTGCAGAATACGTGGAAGGTCTTGTGGTTCAAATCTCAGCCAGAAAAACGATCACCCTGAGAAGATTCCGTGGCGTACCTCAGGTACTCCAGGAAAATGAAGCAGCAACACGTAAAATAGGCCACGGCAGCTGACTTGTGAGCTGTTTACAATTCTTTGTTCTCTGATCACCCTAACGTGCGACGCTATAAAATTAGAGCGGAAGAGAGCGCCAGCAGATAAATAAGACCTCCGTAATCTTTATGTGCATCATCTCCGTTGTGTTTTAAGCAATTGGGGAGGGGGTGGGGTACGTCAAAACACAACTGTCTTGTATCCTACTTTATTAGTAGTGCCTGATAAATCCTATCAGAATGTCCCAGCACAGCTAACTAATTTGTAGTGCTTTCCTACCAAAATCATGACTTGGCTTCCATCAAGTTTTCCCTGGAAAATACACTAGAACTTGTGGTAGAATTTCGCTGCCACCAGCCAAAGAGTTTTAGCAAACCTAATTATAGCAAGGACTCAAGAATTCGCAGAGCAGTCGTTTGATTCAATCCCAACTTGGATAAACGTAAAAATATATACATTCTATTTTGTGGAACTAAATAATATGTAACAATAATCAACAAAGTAACAAATACAAACTTAGTCCATCAACTCTGCCAAAGTGTAACGTAAGTTATTTAGATAATTAACTTGCCCTTTTCTGTCACTATAATTCGAATGCGTAAATTTGGAATAAAGTCTAAATATAATTGCCAAATTGCTCAATTCGAAATAAAGTGAATTTAGAGTACCAGTCAATATGCCTTAACTTCAATAAACAGTAGACGGTACAGCATCGTATTACTGTTAAAATAATCTTTGTAATAATTATATTCAGTCACTGTAATTCTTCAATCGTAGATACGTGACGGCCGACAGCAAATTGTTAGCGAGTGAGGACGTTTGCTACGTACTATGTCGCGCTAAGCTTTATAGAGAAGAGCTGACAAGTCATGCATTCTTAAAAGTATAATGATCTGATCAAGTCACTGCCGGGTTCGAGCTGGTTAGTACTGCTGACTTTAGCGGTTGTGACTGAACGATCTCTTCCTGGTTTCACAAGTATGAAAATTTCGAAGTTTCTATCTAATACAAATGCATATGTAAATTTGATATGCATTACACCTATCATTTAATATGCATTACACTGACGACGACATGTTTCGGCCACTGTGGGCCATCTTCAGGTCACCAAAATATATAGAGAGGAAAACTATACAGCGTATGATCACAGTATAGGTGCATATTGTAAACTTTCAACGAGATCTCGTTGTCGGTTGGATTATACATATTGAGCTGAAAGTACCTCTTCTAAGTAGAGTATAAGAATTTGATGGATATATATATATATATATAATTAAGTAATACCTAGACTTACAAATGATGCATTAAACTAGATTTTAATATATAAGCAGTAGGCCCTATATCAGGCGAAAAAATAGGAGGGGTTTGTACGTGTTGAGTGGAGAGCTAGAGGCGTCCCAAGTGTTCCTGGCGCGTTGGCACATCGGTGGCGGCTACATGGAGGAAAGCCTGGGACACCCCTAGCTCTCAACTCAGCACGTACAAACCCCTTCTAGTTTTTCACCTGATATACGGCGTACTACTCGTATATATATATATATAATATAATGTAAATAAACTTGAAAAGAATAAAAATAAGCCAAATTATATCTACAAACCAAAACAACAAAAGAAAGCAAAATAAAAGCCAATCTAACCTCATAAGAGATAGTCTGAGCCAAAGCACGAGGACCACCCAATAAAGATTAACCAGAATTAGAAGATCACCCAACAATCATAACAATATAAACACCAAGTCTAGTACGAGACAGAAAAAATAATAAACCCAACTCAAAAGATAATAAAACCACTTAAATAAGGAACCAACAACCAAATCAATAAAGAAAGAAAAAACCATATATATATATATATATATATATACATACACAGAGAATCTAGCTCGATGTATTATTTAATTATATATATATATATCCATCAAATTCTTATATACTTGTATACTCTACTTGCAAGAGGTACCTTTAAAAAAAAAGGTAAATCAGTCCCATTACAGGCCTGGAGTGGCCCAGAGGGTTCCAGGAAGTTAAGGTTCCCAGATTTCATGACAACGGCACAGGATGGTGGTAGGTTGTCAGCCTTACACACCGGCCACTTTTACCCCCAGGAAATACTCCTTGTACTCATTTCTGTTAGAGGCTGAGTCAACCCAGGGCCATAGTGCGATCGGAAGGATTTTATGTCAATGAAAAATCCACTGACACCAGCTGGGATCGAACCAGCAACCTTCCGATTTGTAGCACAGCACCTTGACCACTGTGCTACCGCTGTCCCCAGAGGTACTCTTAGCTCAATATGTATAATCCAACCGACAACGAGATCTCGTTGAAAGTTTACAATATGCACCTATACTGTGATCATATTCTGTATAGTTTTCCTCTCTATATATTTTGGTGACCTGAAGATGGCCCACAGTGGCCGAAACATGTCGTCAGCATAATAGATAGGATACAAGACAGTTGTGTTTTGACTTATCCCACCTCCTCCCTAAAGGTCTCCGTATATTTTCAAAAGAAAACAACCCACAAAATATCAACATTACAGGAAAAACAAAAAACAGACTTATAAGATACTTCACTCTTTATTGCAAATGAAATATTTGGGCTATAAAAAAGGATATTAACATTGTCATTTTGACAGTTCAAATACAATTCAGCGAATGTACCTCGACGACTAATGCTCACAGCGAAACGGGACAAATGGCAGTTTGTTTTCAAAACATGATGCTAGGTGCGTTCAGGAGCCACAGGCCACTCTCTCTGTTGCTTGGCGCGCGATTTAAAAATTTCGATCTCTTTTTGAACATGTCTCGTAGATTATCACAATTAGAATGACGTTTCTGAGATGTTTGTTATTGCTTCTCCTGCAAATTGATATTTTGTGGGTTGTCGCCATTTTTACAAAATAGGGACGAAACACAACCGACAACAAACAAAACATGAAGCCTGCAATTAATAGCCGATCCCGGTAGCCGCGCGGTTTACGACGTGTGTCTGCATCCGCACTATTGATGGGATTGAGCGTTCGAATCCCGCTGAGGGCATTTCTGTTCGTCTATTGTGTTCATTGTGTTTTGTGCAGGTACAGGTCTCAAAAAAAGGCGGCCTAAGCCAAAGTTTGGCCATTGCGTCATAGAACAAAAAATTAATTAAGCGGAATGTATAGTTCAAGTAGTGAAAATTCGTCAACTCCTTCCTCCAGAAAGACCAAGATTAAAAACCCTGATAACCTCCCTTTTTTACAGTGGTCGAGATTGTATTTGGACAGATCTTCTTCGAGTTATTCATTCAGTTGGCTAGAATGTATAAGTCCTTCCGTTGTCAATCCATTACAACCGCCATTGTTATTGCTAACACAAGAAAGACTTTACCATAACTACTCCCAATATAGCATGGTGTAGACTGTATTTTTTTTCCATCACGTATTTACTGGCTACGACTCTCATCATCAACAGGTATCGAACTCGGTCCATTATACAAAAATAATATGACTATGGGGACCGCGGTGACACAGTGGTTAAGGTGCTTTGCTACAAATCGGAAGGTCGCTGGTTCGATCCCAGCTGGTGTCAGTGGATTTTCATTGACATAAAATTCTTCCGATCGCAATATGGCCCTGAGGTCGACTCAGCCTCTAAAAGAAATGAATACCATGAGTATTTCCTGGGGGTAAAGGCGGCCGGTGCGTAAGGCTGACAAACTTACTACCATCCTGTGCCGTTGTCATGAAATCTGGAAATCTTAACTTCCTGGAACCCTCTGGGCACCTCGGGGCTGTAATGGGACTGATTTACCTTTTCTTACATGTGACTTTGAAGTTATTAAAACTATAATATCAAGTTCTGTGTACAACGCAGTCGATTATATGGTAACTGACAAGCAAGTTTTGGTAATCTTCTTCAAAGAAATTCCTTCTGGAACGGAACCAAAAATTAACAAAATCAACTTAAAATCTTTGTTGTTACATTCTATTAATTAAAGTTACTTCTTTTATAAGGCCCGGAAATAATTTGTGGGGCAATAACCGGCAAAGAATATGGGATTAAAATATCAGAAAGACGGGTATTTTTTCTGACCACTACAGTCGCGACCTAAATAAATCTGATGGCAGGGCGCACACCAAATTGTGTTCCTTTTTACTCAGCAGCCTAGAATGACATGGGTCTAGACAACAAAATCTCTTGCAGTTGGCCGACAGCGAGCGAAATTTAAAGAAAGAGAGGCCGAAGTCAAAATACCTTGTCTATAGATTTTTGGTGAGTGGGCCCGCCATTTTATCTGCGAAACGCACGACAGCATAGGAGATTTTCTTACTCCCACCGTTCACACTCTTGCATTCAACATATCAATTAACGAAAGCACTCAATAAAATACAAATAATGAAATAAATTCATGAAAAGTATCAAATTCCTAAACGTTTCGGTACTGGGGTGCCATTTTTTGTGGGAGTTTTCTGGAACAAGGGAACAAATCCAACATATAATCTTGGTACAGATCGCCCTCACTGGTATACCTGTATTGACGTGTTGGACATGGATTTCTTTGTTCTAGAAGACTCCCTAAGGATGGCACGCCAGTGCCTAAATGTGTGGGGGTCTGACACGTGACGTGAACTGTGTTTTGTGATTTCTATTTTATTGCATTTTAATGGGTGTGTTCGTTGACTGATATAGTGAACACAGAAGAAATAATAAATAGAATAAATAATAAACGGAAGAAATAATAAAGAGAAGAATTAATAAAGAGAAGAAATACTAAACAGAAGACACTAAACGGAATAAATAACAAACAGAAGAAATACTAAACAGAATAGATACCAAACAGAAGAAATAATAAAGAGAAGAAATATTAAACAGAAGAGATACTAAACAGAAGAAATACTAAACAGAAGACATACTAACCAGAAGAGATAATAAACAGAAGAGATACTAAACAGAAGAGACACTAAACAGAAAAGATACTAAAGAGAAGAGATACTAAACAGAAAAGATACTAAAGAGAAGAGATACTAAAGAGAAGAGATACTAAACAGAAGAGATTCTAAACAGAAGAGATTCTAAACAGAAGAGACACTAAACAGAAGAGATATTAAACGGAAGAAATACTAAAGAGAAGAAGTACCAAACAGAAGAGATACTAAACAGAAGAGATAATAAACAGAAGAGATACTGAACAGAAAAGATACTAAACAGAAGAGATACTAAACAGAAGAGATACTAAACAGTAGACATATTAAACCGAAGAGATACTAATCATAAGAGGTACTAAACAGAAGATATACTAAACAAAAGAAATACTAAACAGAAGAGATAATAAACAGAAGAGATACTAAACAGAAGAGATACTAAACAGAAGATATACTAAGCTGAAAAGATACTAAACAGAAGAGATATTAAACGGAAGAAATAATAAACAGAAGAAATACTAAAAAGAAGAGATACTAAACAGAAGAGATACTAAACAGAAGATATATTAAACTGAAGAGATACTAAACAGAAGAGATACTAAACGGAAGAAATAATAAACAGAAGAAATACTAAAAAGAAGAGATACTAAAGAGAAGAGACAATAAACAGAAGAAAAATAAGAGAATAAATACTGAACAGGAGAAACACGAAACAGAAAAATATTAAACAGAAGGAATACTAAACAGAACAGACACTAAAAGGAAGAAATAATATAAAGAAGAAATACCAAACAGAAGAGATACTAAACGGAAGAGATACTAAAGAGAAGAGACACTAAACAGAAGAAAAATAAAAGAAGAAATACTAAACAGGAGAAATACAAAACAGAAGAAATATTAAAAAGAAGAAATACTAAAAAGAAGAAATAATAAACGGAAGAAATAATAAAGGGAAGAAATTATAAAGGGAAGAAATGTTTTATTTTTTAAGTGAAGCAACAGAAATTCCGTTCCACACACATATAATAAAGATGGCGCCCCAGTCCCAGCGGCCCACGAAACATAAGGGTCTGTTTTGTGGAACTGCACCACAAATTTCAGTGCAGAAATTCAGTAAAAGGACAGCATACAGCAGGGGTGGAGAAATTCAGTAAAAGGACAGCATACAGCAGGGGTGGAGAAATTCAGTAAAAGGACGGCATACACAGGGGTGGGGAAATTCAGTAAAAGGACAGCATACAGCAGGGGTGGAGAAATTCAGTAAAAGGACAGAATACAGCAGGGGTGGAGAAATTGAGTAAAAGGACAGAATACAGCAGGGGTGGAGAAATTCAGTAAAAGGACAGCATACAGCAGGGGTGGAGAAATTCAGTAAAAGAACAGAATACAGCATGGATGGAGAAATTCAGTAAAAGGACAGAATACAATAGGGGTGGAGAAATTCAGTAAAAGGACAACATAGAGCAGGGGTGGAGAAATTCAGTAAAAGGACAGAATACAGTAGGGGTGGAGAAATTCAGTAAAGGACAGCATACAGCAGGGGTGGAGAAGTTCAGTAAACGGACGGCATACAGCAGGGGTGGAGAAATTCAGTAAAGGACAGCATAGAGCAGGGGTGGAGAAATTCAGTAAAGGACAGCATAGAGCAGAGGTGGAGAAATTTTGCATAAGTCCAGAAGCAGCCTCAAAATTGTAGTAGCCAGAAATGAGACATAAAGCAAGACCGTACTGGGGACACACAAACATTAGGCACTGTGCTACAAGCCGGATGGTCGTGTGTTTGATTCCTGATGGTGTCATTGCAATTTTTCATTGACATAATCCTTCCGGCCGCACTATGGCACTAGGTTCGACTCAGCCTCTAACAGAAAAGAATACCAGCAATATTTCCTGGGGGTAAAGGCGGCCGGTGCGTAGGGCTGACAACCTTACCACCTTCATATGCCGATTGTCTTGAAATCTGGGAGCCTCAGCCTTCTGGAACCCTCAGGACCTGTCCAGGCCTGTAATGGTATTGCTCTACCTTTTACCTTTGCCACCGCACAGAACGTATTTGTCCGGGCCAGCTGGCGCCTAGACTCTGTGTACTGCTGGCTTTCAAATTATCTGCAACCGAACACATTCTTATTATAAACAACAAGGCTTAACAACGATGTTTATTGGCTTATTTACCAGTAGATCATTTAAGGACACTGCAATAATTACGCTCATTATGAAACTGTGTATCAGTAGGCAAAGCAACCGCGCGGTTGTGGCCAATTTAATTACACCATGTTATAACACTGTGTGGGTTCGTGTGTGGTAAATCGAAACAGGATTAGTTGGCAAAACTGGCTGTAGATCCCGCTCCAACACAATCGTAAACAGGCGCTCTGTTGAGGATACATGTCCGGGGCAGTTTCGCTGTGATGTCCATGGACGTGACAGCGGGTGATCAAGAGTTCATGAAACGTGGAGACAGTTACAGATAGAACTTACGTAAAGTGCTGTCAGGTGGGTTTCACTATTGTCATAGCTATATGGTAGGTGTGTCGAAATGTACTGCCTCGTTGTATAGTCGCAAATAATAATAATAATGAAATAATATCTGGCCTATTTGCTGTAACTTCTCTGTCTTTGTGTACTGGAATCAAGCAGCACACACAGACAGAGAAGTTACAGCAAATAGGCCAGATATAATAATTAAAAACAAAAAAGAGAAAAGATGCACACTGATAGATGTGGCAATACCCGCAGAGAGAAATGCCGTGCAAAAAGAAGCGGAAAAGAAGTTAAAATACAAGAGTTTTTGTATAGCGGTACAACGAATGGGGAACCTGAAATGTATGATTATACCAGTAATAATTGGAGCCACTGGAATAGTAACGAGAAGCTTAAGGAAAAATTTGGAAACTGTACCAGGAAAACATTCGATAGATTCATTACAAAAGACAGTTATACTTGGAACATCACACATAATACGGAAAGTACTGCAGTGTGAAGCTTGAAGTCTGAACAGTGGGGATCACCGCTGGTTCAAGAGAAGTACCAGGAAGAAAGGGCCTGTGACAAGAGACATCCACATCGTATATTATTAATAATAATAATAATAATAGCAAGAATGATGATATTTTTTATTTCAACCCAAGTACGCACTTCAAAGGGCAGGAACTGCTAACATAAGGTTTTCTCCAGTACACAACCCTTAAATTGAACTTCATGAACTTTGTCAGGGGTGGCCAGATAGAAGAGCTTAGGGAGATAAACTTGAGGTAAAAAGTGTGGCAATAAGCATACCTTTAACTTTGTAAAGCGAAACGTAGCTCGATCCATTCCATACGCCCACATCCCACTTCCTGAAAATCCATCTTAATATTATTCTCCCATGTACACCTAGGTCTCCCCAGTGGTCTCTTTCCCTCACTTTTCCCCACCAAAACCCTGTATACACCTCTCCTCTCACCCATACGAGCTACATGCCCCGCCAATCTCATTCTTCTCGATTTAATCACCAAAAAAATATTGGGTGAGCAGTACAGATCATTAAGCTCCCCACTTCCATCACTCCCCGTTTACCACGTCCCTCTTAGGCCCAACTATTCTCCTCAGCACCCTATTCTCAAACACCCTCAACCTACGTTTGTCTCACGACGCTATCAGTCCGAAAGCACCGCAATATTCCGCGGCGAAAGGGACTGACTTCAGCAGCGGAGGTTATTTGGACCAAATTACGTATCTTTGACGCACATCGAGTGAAGCTTTTTCCTAGTGTAGCAATCGATGAAAATATTTTGCCGTCCCACCTTTAGCATTTAACTACAGTACTCTGGTTGTAACGCTTATCATATGGGTAAAGGCCAGTTGAAATGTGATGGCACACGCGCAGAAACAAGATTTCGTCTTTCAGTCAAACGGACGATTCCATTTAAATCGGCGAGGGGCGTCAGTTCTGTCGAATACTGGCAGCCGAGGTGTGCGCATCAGCGGTAGTAATGCTGGATACACCATGTGCCGAGGTAGAGTGCAAGACTACTGGCTACCCACTCCATTCGCATGTTTCCCCTTCACTTCCCCTTCTGCGCGTCACCGTGTGCCATCGCATTTCAACTGGAGTAAACAACTGGTAAAATACTGACCTATTGAAGTTCAACATTTTGACAAAGTAGACAGACGATATGAGTATTTTCAGTCCAGTTTGGCACGCCGGACTCTATGCAGTTACGGTACGATAATTTTACATCTCGTTTGCGCGTATATAATCAGTAATCACCACCACGACCCACATAACTTTGCTATTCATTACGTTTATTTTGCGAATGTCCTGGGCAACAAATTAGTTTAATTTTACTATCTCTTGTACAAAGTTTGCCAATAAAAGTCCAAAATCTCCCCACGGCAAGTCAGTTGTTGCTGACAGCACCATACACGACAGTGTGCAGAGATTGCTGGCGGCCCGGGAGGGGGGGGGGGGGGGGGGGGGTGTGGGGGGTGTTTTAAAA
>Ga0123355_10013594_pt1 | contig 12678 bp, 6 predicted proteins | sample TergutEmb28metaG_3_FD_89872 | JGI IMG/M metagenome (GOLD analysis project Ga0123355, IMG submission 89872) | Embiratermes neotenicus P1 segment gut microbial communities from Petit-Saut dam, French Guiana - Emb289 P1 | ecosystem: Host-associated > Arthropoda: Insects > Digestive system > Gut ...
CCACCAGCCTCCCATCCAGTCCGTACGTCCAGCCGTGGTAAGGACACTGAATGCGCCCGGGAAAACTTCCCTCCGAAGCGGTCGCCATGCGCGTACCGCGGTGCCGGCAAACGTTGTAGAAGGCGCGAAGGCTTCCGTCGCGGTCCCGCGTGACGATGATACTTTCGCCCGCAATCTCGCGCAGGAAGTAGTCGCCGGGACCTCGGATCTGCTCGGTGCGCCCCGCGCACACCCAGGTCTGCGAATAGAAGCGATCCAATTCCCCGCGGAAGATTTCAGGATCGGTGTAATACCGGGCGGGAAGCGTTTTGGGAATGGAATCGACCTGGGTACTCATGTCACGGACCATCGTCTGTCCGGGATTATCCCACGAATTCGACAATTGAGATCGCGCGCAAATAGAAAAAAAGGAAAAGGCCGCGCTCAGCGTCAGACATCCACTGAGCTACGGCCTCTTGCCTCTCATCGAACAATTGGGGGAGGCGCTCCCTCTTAGTGCGAACTTCCGGCGCAGCCGGCGCTGACTTTGGCCAAAACATTGCTGGCCGACGAAATTTCGCAATTGTAGGGCTGGCTGTTCAGGGCAGAGGAGGTGTAGTGCTGAGAACTCGATTGCGGGCTGACATCGCTGGCGCTTCCGGAATTCGTAACCGAGGCAAAATCCTCTACTCCCCCGTTATGGAGAACCAATCGGCTCGACTGATACTTTTGCGTCGTCGCTACCGTTTCTCCGAATTCCGAGCCCGCGGCCGGAAAAATGAAATCCACTGTAATCGGGAAACTGAAGCTCTCAGACGTCACCTGGATTCCACCTTTCCCTACAGTTCTAGTCACTGAATTCAGCGTGTTCTGGACGGATGTGTTCTGGTCAAGCACCGTGAAGTTGACGGTGTCGAAGTCAATGGTCTGCGTGCTTGAGAAATTCTGGTCTCCGGAAACCGAGGTTGTAACCCGCCCGTGTGAGGTATCGGTGTAACCGGCAATCGTGAAATTCCGTTTCTGGGAAACTCCAATGGTGCCGGTCACAGTACCCGTGAGGTTCTCGGTTACGACCGGGGACGGGGCGCTCAGCGTGTTCTTGGTGACAGCGCCCGACACCTGCGCGGCATTCCGGTCGAGAAAGAGCAATAGCGAAGCCGAGGTCGAAAAATAAACATCATTGTTGAAGACGCTGAGCGCAACGGTGTGCGGCTGGCCATTGCTCAGGATCCCCGCAAACGGCGTGAGGTTTACACGAAAAGGAACAAAGTCGAGGGTTTGCAGGGCGGGAGTGGGCGTCCACTGATCCGGTAAGAAGCCGGTAAATACCCACGGCGAAACCGGCGCGATACCCGCCGGCTGGCCGTCAATCGTAACTTCGGTCTCGCGGAAATCCGTATTCCCACAACCGTACACTTCATTAATGCTGCTCAAATCATTCGGGAAACACGCGTACCACTGTTCGTCAACGTTTTGGCTTTGCGCAACCACATCCAAATATGCGCCCTCGATATTCGTCGGCAAATTGAAAGCGGTTGAAAGCTGGTCGGTTGGAGAAGTAATAATCGCCGGAAGACTGACCCCGCCGCTTCCATTCGGCTGCACGAGCGGGAGGACCATGTCCGGAGTTACCGGCGCGTTATCACCATGCGCGGGATAAAACTCCAGCTGGGCATTCACCGTAAAGACCCCGTTCAGCTCGGTGTTGAACGGCGGCGGGCAATCGGTGGTGCAGTTTTGTAACACCATCGTCCCCGGCTGCGATTGGGCCAACAGCGCGCTGTAGTCGGTCACGTCGCGTTCGACGTGCCAAGTGTTGGTGGCGTTTTGAAGGGGCTCGGGTGTAGTTCCAAAATAAAGAGCGGTGTTCGCGATAAAAAGACTCGCCGTGCGGTCGAATTGAACACCCGCGTTCTCGCTGAAATCGACATCCAGTACGACCTTCGCCCATGGGCCCGAACAGTTCGACGGCGGAGTAAATTGGAAATTCAGGTCCGTCTGCGAGAAGAACGCAAACTGACCGCCACTAAAAAGAGAAACGATACAAGGCTTCGTATGCGGGCGTGGGACTAGGGGATCGGCGGTCACTTCAAATTGGGTCCCGACTTGGCGGTTCGTGCTTTGGGCTAGAGCTTGGTTTGTACCAATCGTTAAAGCGGCGGAAATTGCTAGACACATTCCTGCAATCAGTCTTTCTGATTTCACGACGACACTCCTGGGGGGGGGGCGGGTGCCTCACGCTTGAATTCCCCAAACGGGGGACTTCCTTATCGCATCGAAGGTGAGTAGCTGTCAAGCAGAAAGTGAGCGGATTTGTAAAAAATGATCACTTGGCTGGAATAAAGCCGGCGAGAGACACCCTATTTTCACGAATGAGCTGAATCCATTCACACTCGACGCACCTCGATTCCCCGCTCGGCGAATGCGGCGACCGCCTTGTCCGTGGCGTGGGTGTCGGTAACCAGCATGTGGATTTCGGAAATCGGACACACCAGGGCGGGCGTCACGATGCCAATTTTGCTCGAGTCAGCCACCACGATAGCCTTCTTCGCCTGGCGGATCATGGCGCGAAAGGTCAGCGCCTCTTCGGATTCGATTACGGTTACGCCCCGAGCCAGGTCGATGCCGCAGACGCTCATGAAAACCTTATCCATATAAATATCACTCAAGAATTCGACCGCGGCATGGCCGACGAGGGAAAACGACCCCGCCCACTGCACGAATCCGCCGGTCACAAACGTGCGCAGTCCGGCACAGTTGCTGAGCTCCATGGCAACGTTGACGGCATTGGTAATTACGCGAATATTGTGGCGATTTCGCAGGCTGCGAGCCACGTGCGTAGTCGTCGTTCCGGCCGTGAACCCGACGGTTTCGTTCTCCTCGATCAGTTCGGCCGCCGCCAAACCGATGCGCCTTTTGTCGGCTGCGCGATGCTGCTCGCGGTTCTGAAACAGGGAATCATATCGGAAAGGCTCGTAGAGCAATGGCTCAATCAGAGTTGCCCCGCCCGGAGTGCGCCGCACCAGCCCGTTCATCTCCAGTTTCGCCAAATCACGCCGGACACTGGCCGGCGAAGTGCGCAGAGCCTTGACCAATTCCTCAAGCGAAACGCTGCCCTTGCGCCGCAGCTCGCGAAGCAGGCCCTCGACGCGCTGGTCGCCGCGAAGCTTCGTCTTTTCCGCGTGGTCTGTCACTCGCGACTCTCGATTTAGCACCGGCTGAACGACGGGCCGCCGGCAGGTTTCGGAATGCAAGAGTGTACCTCAGTTGGGCGGTTGGCCATATCGATCCGAATTTTAATCTGATCGAAAATCGGCAAATCAATCAATTTTGCTTGACAGTGAACGTGTGTTCTGGTTACCGTCGGTGGAACTGCTCTCGGATCGAGTCCACCTTCAGGAGGCCATCATGAACGCCACGACGTTGCGTTGCCTGGTTATCTGGGTTTTTGCGTTGCTTTGTTCCTCATCCGCTCTCGGCCAAACCGTTACCGGGTCCATTACAGGCATGATTAAAGATCCGAGCGGTGCGGTTGTGGTCGGGGCAAAAGTGACCGCGCAAAATACCGGTACGGGGGTACAGACGGTCGCAGAAACCAATGCGAACGGGGTTTATACCATTCGCTTCCTTGCCATCGGCAACTATACGCTGAAGGTAGATGCGAAGGGCTTTGCTCCCGAGCAGCTAAACGCTTTCCCGCTAGACATTAACCAGGTGGCGAAGATCGACGTGGGGCTAAAGATCAGCACCTCGGAAACTACCATCGTTACGGCCTCAGCACATCCCATCCTCGATACCACGGACGCCACGCTTGGAAATACGCTGACCACGACTGAAATCGAAAACATCCCGCTGAATGGCCGCAACTTCTCCTCACTCACGCTTTTCGAGCCGGGCGCAATTGACACCGATCCGACCGGAATGACTGGCAACAACGCAATTGAACGAAACACTTATAACACTGGCATCGCTTCGATTAACGGTAACCGCGAGCAGGCAAACAATTACACCCTCGAAGGTGCGGACAACAACGAACCGCAGAACAACCTCATTGCTTATAACCCTGCGCCAGACGCAATTGGCGAACTGCGGGTCATCTCGGCCAACGCCAACGCCACTTACGGCAATGCCAACGGCGGCGCAGTCGTTACCATCCTGAAGTCGGGTACGAACCAATACCACGGCTCCCTGTACGAGCTGATGGATAGCCAGATCCTTGACGCGAATAGCTGGGGCAACAATCACAATGTCCCCATAATCCCAAAGCAGGCCTATACGCAAAATATCTTTGGAGGGACATTTGGCGGTCCAGTCATCAAGGACAAGCTGTTTTTCTTTGGCGATTATGAGGGCGTACGTCGCCACACGGGAGGCTTCTCTTCGGCCAGTCTTTTGACTCCTGAAATGCTGAAAGGCGATTTCTCAGCGCTGCTGAATCCCAGCCTTTCGAGCGGGCCGATTCAGCTTTACGATACGCAGAACAACTTCACACCGTACGCCAACAACCAAGTTCCCGTAGTCAGCCCCGTTGCCCAGTTCCTAGCCGCGAATCCCAAGCTTTATCCCGCTCCCAATGCGGTGCCTACCGACGGCTTGATCCAGAACAACTTTCAGGGTCCGCAGTCGAGCTTTGTTTCCAACAATCAGGGGGATGTGAAAGTTGATTTCACGCCTGCAAGCCTGGGCCACTTCACGGGTTTCTATTCTCAGGGAACTGGCAGCGACTTTCAGACCGCCCTGTTGCCGGTCTTCTTTCCCGCGCACAACACCTATCCCACGAAGATTGCCGGTGGAAGCTTTGTCCACACGTTCTCTCCTAACATCGTGAATGAATTCCGCTTTGGCTTCACTCGCGTCCGTTGGAACAATGGCGTGCCCAGCGACCCATCTGGGCTGTTTGGGGACGCAGGAGATCAAAAGGTAGGAATTCCGTTTGCAGTTCAGAAGTATGTCGGATTTACTGGGCAGAACATTGGTAGTAACAGCAGCTACATCGGCACCAATGCGAGTCCCCAGGTTTTTACCGATAACACGTTCAACTACTATGACAATCTTACCTGGCAAAGGGGACGCCACTATCTCTCAATTGGTGGACAGGCGAGCCGTTACCAGCAGAATTATTTGAACGCGGGCAACGTCGGATTTCTCGGCACCTTCGGTTACAGCGGGCAATTCACCGCTCTTCCCGGAGGCAATGGATATGGACCCGCCGACTTTGTTCTCGGACGTATCCAAAATGTGTCATTGGCGTCCCCTCTCGGTCTGGTCGGCCAGCGTCAATGGCGCCTGGCGGGATACATCCAGGACGACTTTAAGACGACATCCAGATTAACGCTAAACCTCGGAATCCGTTACGAGTACGATCAACCATGGTATGAGCAAAACAACAAGACCGCCAACGTCCTGCCGGGGGGCGTGGTTGAATACGCTGCCCATGTGCCCGCCGGGGCCATCCCAGGATCGATAACGTGCCCAAACAGCGCGTGCTACAACGCCAACTACGACCAGTTTATGCCGCGTATCGGTTTTGCTTATCAAGCAGCCAGCAAATTAGTAATTAGAGGTGGCTATGGTGCAACCAGCTTCTTCGAAGGGTATTCGTTTAATCAGCGGTTGACCTCGAGTCCGCCCTTCTCATTGGCAATTAATAGCAGCGCGACAACACCATCCGCCGGATCGGGGGGGGTGCCGTTCACGGTTACCGACGCGTTTAGCCAACCTCTCGGAATCAACAACTCCTTGTATTCGGTGTGGCCGCAGAATGTGCAGCCCGCCTATATACACCAGTTCACGCTGGTTACCGAATACGCGCTCACGGACGAGTTGTCTCTGAGCGTCGGCTATCACGGACAAATCGGCCACCATCTGGCTGATTATCGCAACGGTAATCAGCTTACCGCAGCCCAGGCTCCCGGAGTTAGCGCCATTCTCAGCGCTAATAATGGAGATTGCACTGTGGCTTTTCCCGCCGCGTTGCAATCGCCCTACTATCCCCTGGTCGGCGAATGTGGCCCCGTTCTGGTCACGGAGTCGCAAGCCAGGATGACCTACAACGCAGGGCAGGTGACTCTACGGCAGCGCACGCATCTCGGTCTGGAATACGCACTGAATTACACTTATGCAAAATCGTTGACTAATTCATCCGGTAATTACGCGGTCGGGGCGCAGTCGAACAACAGCTGGAACGGACTTTCCTTTCAGAACGGTTTCGATCCCAATGGTGACTACGGTCCGTCCGCATTCGACGCTCGTCACAGCCTGAATTTCCTCAGCACCTACGAGATTCCATTCGGGCACGGAAGGACTTACGGCGGCAACGCAAACCCCTTCCTCGAGAACGTTCTCGGTGGGTGGAAGATCTCAACTACTGCGCTCCTCTACTCCGGATTCCCGGTGACCATATTTGGCCCCAATGGCAGCAACACGAATAATGGCGGCTGGGGCCTCAGCCGGGCCAATCAATACCGGCCTATGATCATTCGGAACCGGACAGTCGAACATTGGTGGGGAAGTGATCCCTCCGCGCAACCCTGTGTCGATAGCCCTAGTGACCCTGGCGGAGTCGATAACGGCGTCTGCGCCTACGGAAGTGCCGCGCCATTTACCTTTGGCACAGCCGACAATAGCACCGAACGGGCCCCCGGCTATCGTCAGGTCGACATGTCCCTGTTTAAGGATTTCCACATCACGGAGCGGCATGTGGTTGGTTTCCGCGCAGACTTTTTTAACATCTTCAACATTGCGAGCTATAGCAACCCCGATAACTCGATTACCGACACCAACTTTGGCGTGATTAGCTCGGTGCGATCACCAGCGCGTCAAATACAAATTAGCCTGCATTACAGCTTCTAGGTACAACCTGAAACGCTTAGACCTTAGAAGATGAGCGCTCCCATCCTCCTCGAAATTTGCGCCGACTCGGTTGAGTCGGCGCTCGCTGCTGAGCTGGGCGGGGCCCATCGCATCGAGCTGTGCGGCAGCCTGCTCGAGGGTGGCGTTACCCCCAGCTCCGGACTCATCTCGGCCGTTCGCAGCAAAATTGGAATCGATCTCTACGTCATGGTTCGCCCGCGCGGCGGGGATTTCTGCTACGGGCCCGAGGAGTTTGAGACCATGGAGCGGGACGTGCTCACCGCCAAGCAACTCGGCGCCCAGGGAATCGTTTTCGGCATTCTGCGCGACGACGGAAGCGTCGACATCCGAAGAACTCGGCACTTGGTAGAGATTGCGCGCCCGTTGAAGGCAACATTTCATCGTGCATTTGACATGTCCCGCGACCTCGAAAAGTCTCTGGAAGACCTGATTATGGCGGGAGCCGACCGCATCCTCACCTCCGGCGGCGAACAGAAGGTGGAAGACGGCATGAGCGCCCTCGCCAGACTGGTTGTAAACGCTAAAGAACGAATCGCAGTGATGGCCGGAGGAGGGATCACCGAATCCAACGTGCACCGCATCCTGGAGGGCACCGGCGTTCGCGAGATTCATGCCAGCGTTAAAGTGCACGTACCTAGCCCGATGCGCCACCGCAATGAGAAGGTCTCCATGGGCATCGCCAAAGGACGCGAATATCAGCGCATCATGGTTCGTCCGGAACAGGTCCGCCGCTTACTGGAAAACGCCATTAACGGCGCCCCGAATCGCCTCAGCGCAGAACGTGCTTCGCTCCGCCCACTGTGATTCCGTTCGAAGTATCCCGCGACTGTGCGCCCTTAGAAATATCCAACCGTTCCCAATAAAGCCAGGGTCGTACCTGCGCTTTCTTGACTTCATTATCCTTGCCCTGGCTGCCGTTGCCGCCTATGCCCAGGAAGGCCTTCGCGAGCGAGCGAGGCCGAGGCCAGCAGCAGGTACAGGGAGAGTAATTTTCTCCCGCCTCGGCAATCAAGCAGCTGGAAATGTGGCAGGCAGAGACGTTCGATCCGAGTCGGGCAGATGCGACTCAACGAATCCGACCTGATCTGGTTCACAACTACAGCCGGCCCGGAGATTTCAAGCAGCATGGGCGCCTGGCCCGAGAGCTATCACGCTCAACTCTCTGCACCGAATTCATGGCACGATCGGCGGGCAGTCCATTCAAGGATGGGGCGACAATCGAAGCTCCTCTTCACCGACAATCGAAATTGCTCAGGGGAAGGACAATTGACGCCGGACATTGGGGGTGGTGGCGGGCAAGTCGGTAGCATTATGGGCCATGGGATTCAATGGCAAAAACCGTCTGCCCGCTCCTCCGCCCGTTTGGTTTCACGGATATCTTCTGTACGATGGCCGCCCTACCGCGAACGCGAAGTCCAGTTAACTCGCCAGCCTTCAAGGGGGGCTGTAGTTCCTTCGCGACTTTAACTTTAATTCTTGCCCGCTGGCCGGGCCAGTGCAGTCGACTTTCGCAGTACCAGGTCCGTGTCCAAGATGTACTCGGTGCCGTGCTCGCTGGGCATTTCGCGCTCGACTTCCGTGATCAGCGCCTTGAACGCCAGCCGCGCCAGTTCCGACTGCGACATTCTGACGGTAGTAAGAGGCGGAGTGATGAATTGCGACAGCCTTACGTCGTCAAAGCCGATGACCGATAGCGACTGCGGAACGGGAATTCCGTATTCGTAGGCCTCGCGAATTACTCCGATGGCCGTGAGGTCGTTTGAGCACATGATGGCGGTCGGAAGGATCTTGTGCTTGGCCAGGTGCGCCAGGGCATTCATCCCGCCCTCCATGGTGTGGTCGCCTTCGATGATGAGCTGCGCCTCGGGATCAATGCCGATTTCGCGCAGCGATGCTTCGAATGCTTCTTTGCGTGCCTTCGCCGATTTCAGCTTCAGAGGGCCGGTGATGAACGCGATCCGTTCATGGCGCAATGCCGCCAGATGCTGCACCGCCTCGCGAATGCCGGTCCCGTAATTGATTTTGATGTTGCTCACCCGCGAGACCGGCGGGCCGACGTCTACGAAAACCAGCGGCACTTTGCGGAAGCGGAGTCCTTCGAGCAGAGCCTCTTCCATGCCGAAGGTGAGAATCGCCACCCCCTCCACGCGCCGCTCGAGCATGCGCCGGACGGAAATTTCCATGCGCTTGGTATCGTGCACGGTTGAGGTGAGAAGAATATCGTAGTTGTGCTGCACTGCAATGTCTTCGAATGACTGGACGATTTCGGGAAAAAAGGGATTGGTAATCTCTGAGACAACCAGGCCGAAGATGCGAGTCTTCCCCGAGACGAGCGCACGGGCCTGGGTATTCGGGTAATACCCGAGCTCTTCGACCACCTTCCACACCCGCTTGGCCAACTGGCGGTCGACCGTTGGGACACGGTTTATGGTGCGAGAAACTGTGGCGGTTGAGACCTTCGCACGTTTGGCGATTTCACGGATGTCCATAACACGGTGAACGCGTGTCGGTAAACGTTTCCCGCCATTGTACCCCAGATCGCACACTCCCATAAATTAAGCGGCAACGGGACGAGCTGCTTAAGCGCCCAGTGAAATTGCCCCACATGCGTGTCCGAAATATCGCATGCCGGTTGTTCTCGGAAAATCGAGAAACAGTTGCGAGACTCTGTACCAGACGGTTTGGTCAGGCCGGCCAACATTCTTGCGGCCAAGATGTCCGGCGACGGGTGGACGGGACAATTCCAGGCATTCTGTGCGCCGCCTGCATTTCAAGTGACTACTCCCCTGCTGCATGACAGTTTCTTAGCGCCGGATGCCGTTTGAATCTGCCGCTCCCTGGCAATACCATCGTGGTATGCCGGTTGAAATCGAAGCCCCCTATACCCCGATCCGTGCGCCGCGCGGAGATCAACTCAGTTGCAAAGGCTGGCATCAGGAAGCCGCGATGCGCATGTTGATGAACAACCTCGACGAAGAAGTCGGCGAACGGCCTCGCGATTTGGTCGTCTACGGCGGGACGGGAAAAGCGGCGCGCAATTGGGAGTGCTATCACGCCATCGTTCGGTCTCTGAAGGAGCTCGAAAATGACGAAACCTTGTTGGTTCAGTCCGGAAAGCCGGTTGGAGTTTTCAAAACCCATGAGTATTCGCCGCGGGTGCTGATTGCCAATTCGAATCTGGTCGGGCACTGGTCGAGTTGGGAAAAATTCAACCAACTCGAACGCGCCGGCCTGATGATGTATGGTCAGATGACCGCCGGATCCTGGATTTATATCGGGTCGCAGGGGATCGTCCAGGGAACATTCGAAACCTTCGCGGCTGCCGGGGAAAAACACTTTGGCGGCGATCTCGCCGGCAAGTTCATCGTAAGCGGTGGAATGGGCGGGATGGGCGGGGCGCAGCCGCTTGCCGCCACCATGAATGGCGCCGCCTTCCTGGGAATTGACGTCGATCCCGCACGTATAAAAAAGAGGCTTAAGACCGGCTACTGCGACTTCATGGTGAACACACTCGATGAGGCGCTGCGAATTCTGAAAAATGCCGTTCGCAAAAAAGAAAACGTCTCCGTCGGCCTGGTTGGAAACTGTGCGGACATCATTCCGGAACTAGCAGAGCGCGGCGTGGTCCCGGACATTCTTACCGACCAGACTTCGGCGCACGATCCGCTGAACGGATACATTCCGAATGGCATGACCCTCGAGCAGGCTCTCGATCTGCGCAGGCAGGATCCCCGGGGATACGAGGAGAAATCGCTCGACGCAATTGCGCGCCATGTCGAAGGCATGTTGCGGCTGCAGAAGATGGGCTCGGTCACATTCGACTATGGAAATAACATTCGCACTTTCGCCTTCCAACACGGCGTAGAAAACGCTTATGACTTTCCCGGTTTTGTTCCTGCCTATATCCGCCCATTGTTCTGCGAGGGCCGTGGACCGTTTCGCTGGGTGGCGCTGTCAGGCGAGCCGTCCGATATTTCGGTAACGGACGATCTCGTTCTCGAGTTGTTCCCGGATAACCGCATTTTGCGCCGCTGGATCGACCTCGCACGCAGGCGAATTAAGTTTCAGGGACTCCCCGCGAGGATCTGCTGGCTGGGCTACGGCGAACGCGCGCGGTTTGCGTTAGCCATGAACGCACTGGTCAAGAAGGGGAAAATCAAGGCACCGATCGTGATGGGGCGCGATCATCTCGACTGCGGCTCCGTTGCCTCGCCATTCCGTGAGACGGAAAGCATGAAAGACGGCAGCGATGCCGTTGCCGACTGGCCGCTGCTCAATGCCCTGCTGAACACCGCCGCAGGTGCTTCCTGGGTTTCTATTCACAACGGGGGCGGTGTCGGAATTGGCTATTCCCTGCATGCCGGCCAGGTTACGGTTGCCGACGGAACCCAAACGATGGCCAAGCGCATCGAACGTGTCCTGACAACGGATCCGGGCATGGGAATCGTTCGCCATGCAGACGCCGGATACGAGCGTGCCAAGCAGTTTGCCAGGGACAACGAAATCGACGTTCCGATGCTCCCTTCCTGAGGCCGGAAGCCGCTCTCTGACGGCGAACGACCTTTGGCGTCCAGAAACAACCTTCTGTCGATATATCGCTGCCGTTTATGACGGGCCCTTGTCCGGCTCGGCACCCAACCAACTTGCAAGGAGCTTTTCGGACCGGCTATAATCAGAGTCTCACGAGCATCGGGTGAGACCCGGCAGAGCCACCTTTACGCCGCCTCGCGAGAAGTCTAATATGCCAGGCCGCGGAGGTGTGATCCCGAACTTCATCTCATTCTCTGGCTCAATCTGGCTAAATTCGGAGGCCAGAATCGCTCAATAGCTAGGGTCGCCAGCAAGTTTGAATCGACCACAGTAGCAGAAAACGATGGCGCCCACAGGCCGCGGCTCGCCGCCAGGTTGGCTGCAAGATTAAGATCACGCGGAGCAGACAACGCCGAGGTCCCGGTACTCCGAGAATTGACCCGGTCTTTCACCCGCATCTTTGCCCTCCACGGTGCACGAATCAAGCCGATTTTCGGCAATGGGGATCAAATTCTCGTTGACATCGAATGAAATACTCTGCGTCTTGCGAGGAGTTCGGGTGATTTTGTGAAACTGCGGATGAAGTAGACACCGATTCGATACACGCACCAATCCCAGCCATTCCGCAGGTTGCTCGAATTCTGCTGAACGTGCACGGTTCCATCTCTTAAATTTTTGAGGAGAATCCCCATGAAGAAGTTCGCTCCCTGGTTCCTGTTTGTTCTATTGGTAAGTCTCAGCGCATTCGCTGAAGATGAAAAAGGTGTTCTGCCAAGCAGTTTCTTGGCCGGGATGCACCCCAGATATACCCATATTGCCCCCGGCGGCCCCTACGCCAAACAAAAAGAGGCAATGACCCACGCCAGCAACCTGGTTGGCAATTTCTCAAGTTCCACAGCGTTTCCTCACGGGGTGGACACACTCATCAACTTCACTGGTTCGTTTCGAGCTCATGGCGTTTATCTCGACGGTACACATCGTGACCTCTGGCAATACAGCATGGTGGGTAGAGGCCCGTCGTTCAATGGGACCACGGTGATTAACGCTCCCGTAATTCCGGTTACGATCAGCATGCTCAATGCTGATGGAAGTCCGCGGTTCATTGTCACCAACCGAAAAAATTGCCCCAACTGCAAACCAGGCGAACTTGGGAAAAAGGTGCGTTTGATCTCCAGGCCGGAGCCATTTATCACTCGCTTTCTGAATAGCCCGGTCTTCGGATTGTCCAGATACAGCAGCAGTCCGGTTCGGACGCAGATTGTCGACGCGGAGCAACGGGCGGAATTCGGAAGCCGA
>Ga0123355_10013595_pt1 | contig 12677 bp, 10 predicted proteins | sample TergutEmb28metaG_3_FD_89872 | JGI IMG/M metagenome (GOLD analysis project Ga0123355, IMG submission 89872) | Embiratermes neotenicus P1 segment gut microbial communities from Petit-Saut dam, French Guiana - Emb289 P1 | ecosystem: Host-associated > Arthropoda: Insects > Digestive system > Gut ...
TAGTTGCGCGAACGCTCCTCAATGTTACGTTATAGGCTGACGTACATTGTCTGTCTCTTTAATTTTAATCGGATTATTGAGTTTTGTGGTAGAGGCTTCGTTTCGTAACTGCTTGTTTTTTTTCTCTCTCTCTTGTTAGTTTGCTTTCTGTTTGTGCTGACCTCGCGGCTCTAAAGTGGGCACATAAATAAGTTTTGTCACTCAATCCATGGCACTTAACAAATAGGCTTTTGCTTCTGCAATCATTTAACGCTTTGGGGTCATAAAATAGACAAATAAATAAACAAGCTTACTTCTTTCCAGTTAGAAAATCCCTTTTTAAACCAAGAAGAACTGAACGGACTAGTGTATGTTGTATAAAACTTATACTTTGCAAAAGTGTACCTTGGGATCTTGTGTACCACGACGTGCATTTCAGGTTTATTTATTGTAGATAAAAATGTGTTCTTTGAGAGAGAGAGAGAGAGAGAGAGAGAGAGAGTCCTGTACACTATAGATATGGTGCTGCAATGTAATCAAATATTTTTCTGCACGATTTCAGGCTATCGTCGCGAAGTCCATTAGATCTGCGCTCTTCTTGCATAATACGCAGCATATAGCGGTAGTTCCTTGCCGACGTTTCGGGCAACCTATCGGTCCCATCTTCAAGGGTCAAGAAATATTACCACTGTACGCTGCGCAATGTCCCAGAAGAGCGTGCATCTCAAATATTTTCCTTGTGTTTCCTCCAATATAGGCCCGCGTGATGCCATGAATTGTGCAGTAACATTTAAAGAGTTCAGTGAAATATAAAATGTATTTCTTATTATGTGTCAGGTCTACAGTGACAAGTGTTTCAGAAAAATCGTAGTCACCTTTAAGTCACGTGTAATGCACTGCGACTTACAGTGACTGATAGAGACAACGTTTAATTATCTTAAGGCTTTTTATTGTACAGTACCTCTCATACCAAATTTAACTGAAATCCATATATACTGTTTCTACGTGTCTCTCAGGGGAATTAGCACGTATATTATGGATTTATTTGGGAAGGACGATGAAGAAGCGAGTCTTTCCCTCTCCGAAATCGGACTGAAGCATGTAAAAGTCAATTCAAAAGGCAGTAAACACTTCCAATAATTTATGGAAATGGAATTTTTATTTAAGGAGCATGCACACAATTCGACAGAGGATCTCTGAAAATTTCCTGTGAGTCCCACCAGTCACGAGGCAGATATCCATTTCGTGTATCTGTCCAGTTACCTCCCAAATCTTTGTAACTGATGCCACTGTTTCAGTGCTCATTCCTTACATTTCAGGAATGCTTGTCGACAAGATTTGCACAAATACTACCACCCGTCATCAATTTTAGCGGAGATTAAAAAAAAAAACATTCACAGTTTGCTTGTTGATTTTTACACACTCAACAATTTACTGCGCTTTTTAATATTGTATGTACCGTGCGTAGTATGATGATTAGTCCTACAGACTAATTTGCTGCGTGTCTACTACTTCATGAACGTCTGATATTGTTTACTTCATTTTTGAAATGCGCTGTGTATAACTACGTGGTGCAGAGTCCTGCTTGAGAATCTTAACAGAAATTACCCACATCATATGGAACCCGACGGTTCATTACCGCATTCACGAGCGCCTGCCACCTGTCCCTGTCCTGAGCCAGATCAATCCAGTTCATGCCTTTCCATCCCACTTCCTGAAGTGACATTGTAATGTTGACCTCCCACCTCCGCCTGGGTTTTCCAAGTGGTCTGCCTCCCTCATGCTTCCCCACCAAAAATCAGTATGACTGCCCCATTTGCAGTAATGGTATTGCAACAGTGTAAGTTGCACGTTACTGTAAAAGTATTTTAACAGAAAAAGGCACTTATTATTGAAATTTTGCAAGTAACATGTTTATGAATCGCTTTATAAGTACCTGTCTGTTGACCCTGAAAGATCCAACACGTTTTAAATATTCGGTCTGTTCTACTGCAGCTCCCTCTCAGAAACACTTTGATTTTTATGACATGCGGCCTTGCGCCGTGTTTCGTAAAACTCGGTGACCTTGACCATAAAGCTGAAACGTAATTGAAATTAAATGTGACCTTCCAAAAATTAAACGTATCTAACATAAGCCACTATTATACAGGCGACAGATATTGTGAAGCACTAGTATTTCTCAAGACTGGATTTGTGTAAAAGAGCCCTGCGAGGGAATAAACCCTATGAGTTTAAAACCTTTATAATTTCCTCACAAGTCAGTGTTATTATTGCGTTGAACCTACTTCAAAACATTAATATTTTATAGTAATTTACGGTAATTAATCGAAAGTACAATGGCAAAGAAATAAGGAACACATTCGAGTGGAGAATTCCCTCCCTTTATTGAGTTGAAAGTCTTGTATTTTCCATTTCCTAAAAACCAAAGTATTAAAAATATACAGGGCTATAACTTTGTCTGTTTCTGTGCGGAAGTAGAACTTTGTCGCACATAATGTAGTAAAATTTTGAAAGAGACTGGTATATCTATTTGGACATAAGACAGAGGAAGCAGGGCAAGGTGCATTATTTGTACACGTCACCGAATAGTGCGTGATCCCATCAAGGAGGATACAATTAGGGGCATGAGACACTCATAGGAGAGATGAGACTTGTATAATAAACTTCAGTCCGACAAACTGAGGGGAAGACATCACTTGGGAAATCTAGACATAGACGGAATAATAACTACAAGAAAGAAATAACGTACGAGGGTCAGATCTGGCTTCATCTGGCTTAGGTTAGAGTCCAGTGGCGGGTTTTTGAGGCACTAAAATGAACCACAATATTTCGATTCACTTGCCACTGTTAGGGCAATTATTCGGGGGGAGGGATAGAACATGTGGGACGAACTGGAAATGAGAAATTCAAACAGAATTTGGTCGAAATCTGAAGGCACGGGATCAGTTAGGATACCTAGAGGTTGATATGAAGATAATATTAAAACGATTCTTCAAGAAATATGGTCTTCGATAGTACACAGTGGGAAGTTTTGTGAATAGGTAATGAAATTTTGTGTGTCGTGACAGTAGGGAATTATTTATCGGCTGAGTCCTATCACTTTTCACGTATAACATTACATTTACAAACCTGTACGTTTGGACAATCTTCTTCGCCTTCTCCAGTTCCTTTTCTGTAGCAAGTACGTTTAATGGATTTGTTATAGAAAAGAAATGCTTTGCACGTCCCCAGTATGTGCTCTGATCCCATCGTGGTGCGTCGATATTTACTTTCAGACGAGGAACTGATGTGCTACTCTCCATATTCTGCGACAGAATGGCTTCGCTCGGTTCGATAATCCACCTTCTCGTGAATCAATGCTCCCCCACCAGACCTCTTCAGTGCAGCATAAGATAGGGAAACCGAGTCAGAATTTTTTCTGATACAATCAACATTGCGTCTTTTTGCCTAATATTGTGTTTTCTTGGAATTAAGTGATACGTGTTCCCATTGATTGTTTTAATGTGCTGTTCTTTATCCCGATACGTAAAATTTTGGTTGTACTGGCAACGAAGAAACAAACAGGTTCGGTTTGGTACAGTACCAACATTATCAAGAAATATAACACATATGCAAATAATTACACCCATTTAATGGACAGCGATAATAAAATCCAGATTAGGCAAACTTATTCTAAGTCTGGGTACTTTGTTTGGAGGAACATAAACATGTGGGCGAAATGATGCTTTATGTTTGTACCGTTCAACAGTGTTGTGAGATTTTACTGACCCACTTTCATTGAAAGTTCCGTTGCCAACTTATGGAAATAATACATGCTAGAGGTCAAAGTCTAGCACTCGACTCTGCATGAGCTTATGTAGCGGCAATACCTATCCTGGAAATATTCCAAAATGTCTAATTACAGTCCTTCTGGCTGGGGTCACAGGTGCCACAGGTCAGCGTGTCTCAAGACCAGATGAAGGTAAAATTACGCTTGCATATTAACACCACGTCTAGTCTGTATAGCAACTCGCTACTGGCTGGATGGTGCGGGGTCGAATCCCAGTGGGAGCGAGATTTTCCACACCCGTTCAGACCGGCCCTGGAACCCACCCAGCCTCCTGAACAAAGGGTACCGGGTCATTCCAGGCGGTAAAGCGGCCGGGACGTGACGACCACCCAACCTATCTAGAGCCGAGGTTAAAGAAAGAGTAGAACTAAACCTCTACTCCCCCTATGGACCTTCGTGGCCTGTTTTAGTATGAAATTTACCTATTATCACTGCACCATGCTCTGTGGGGACTTGAAAGTAAGTACCCTTTGAATGAGGGACTCGCGAGCTGTTATCGGCATAAACAAAAATCCTTGCCTCAACCGGAAATCAAACCACTGTCTTCAGCTGGGATCCACACACTTTGCAGTCTGAGCTCCCACGATATACTGTATATAGGTAATCAGAGAAAAAGTTGGAAACTATATATAGTAGATGACGCACAATACACTTATTTAGCCTAATATGCCACAGGTTTTTTTAGACTGAATAAGAGTGGTTTGCTTAGTAAGAAACACAGCGGGATGGCATCCGTAAAGATTAATGGATGAGAGTTGTTGGCTCAGTCTTTGAAAGCCTAAATGCCCAAGCAGTTGAATAAGAATAAGAAGAAACGTACTGTATATGTCGTCAGGTAATTGCTCGATTGAATCCTTCCATCCATTAATAAGATACCTGCTGGTGCACATTTTTTAGAGAATTCTTCAACTTTTGGTATTCACACGATTGCTTTCAGAGTGATAGAAACGGCGCTCGTTTCGTGAACTGTGAGTATCTCACTGTGCCCGCTATGACAAATACTTCCGCCTAGAGCGTGAGACATGCGATTTGGTGCAAATTGAATGACGTTTTAGAGGAACCTACTACTTCCACTTTTTTATTTCATAATCCCCCTTAATTTCCGAAAGATCAGCACTTTCCTGGGAAGGTCTCCAGGCTCCGCAAGTTTTTCCTCTGTTACGAGCAGCTTTGAAGATGAAGATGAGTAGGGAGCATTAGTGATTCTCAAAGGGATAAAACAAAGTAGTCGCAGAGAAATATGTCCCAGTATCACTTTGTCCACCACAAAGCCCACATGGACTGGCCCGAGCTCGAAACCGGGTCGCTGCGGTGAAACGCCAGCCGACGACTAGCTACTTAAACCATGTCACGGCTTAATGCTTCCACCTTCAGGATCTTTGGGTCTTGTAGAAATTTGCAGATGTTTCGGAGGAACCAACTATGCCTACTCTCCGGATCCTGAACACTCGGGCAGAATGTTCGTCTCTGTACTAGCAGACAGAAAGTTTTCTGAAACTTTGGTGAATTTATACCAGACTAATGTCGTAACATCCTTGTAGACAGGATTCTTCGGCACCCATTTTACTTAATATCTTCTTAAATCCGATTTTATATATTTCACGACATAGGTAAGTTGGAATAGTAACTCGACTACGGACTACCACGGTGCTCAGAGACACATGTTAGGACTAGTATTTAAAGGTAGTCGCGTGTTATTTACTTTGGGCATCCTTCTCTACTCTGATCCATGTCCTTCTCGATGATTTCGAGATATCAGAATCGAGTGTCGATAGTTCCGTTCGACAGTACGTTAATCGATTATTCACTTTCCCAAGATGGTCGTTCTGATTGTGTGACGTAATGTTTTTCTTCCGTGATTTGCGAGTGAGCTGATAAAGTGCCGTTTTTTGAGACATAAATCAGAATGAATTACCATTAACCCAAATGAATAACTGTTTCGTATTGGTGATGTAATGCGTAAATTCTTGTGTACGCTAAGGGTATGCTTTTTGTTTGGAAGCTATTAATTTTTGAACCCTAGGTTAATTTTGACTGTCCTCAAGTTGAAGGTGAACCAGGTGAGTCGAACCCTTAAATTAGAATTTTGAAACATTCGTACGTATCAATTAAAGATTCCATGGTTAGGTGAATTATTATTGGGTGAAATTATAGCGTCTGGTCTGTACAGTCCAACTCATACAAGTAGACCTATTTTCAACAAAGAAATTTTATAATTGTAAGCCGTCAGCTGAGTGAGTTTGGATGAATTAACTGCGTTTTGTTTTTCAACAGGTTGGGAGTATAGTACGTGGTTGTGGACTGTATGGGAAAAAAAGAGGGGATGTGTGGAAGAATAATTATGCTGTGATAAATATCGGCGCAAATTTCCTTACGAAAGTCACAGTGTGACACTCGTGCCTCATGGAGCTATGTCATATCTGTTTGTTTATCTTTAACGTCTACGTTAATTGAAACAGGCTACAAGTAGGAATACATAAAGAAAACAATGGTGTGCTTATGACAATTGTACTGCCCTAAGAGTATCTTCCATTTTTGTAAATTTATTATTTGTTAAATTATTTATGTATGTGATATGTTAAATAGTTCTAACTGAAAGGGGAGGAATACGATTTATGTATTGTATCACCTTTCAAGTTAAGAATACATTCATTGTTACGTTTAATTATGAGTTGCGATCCACCAGCCACCAAATGGGCATGTGAATATTGCACCTATGAGAACTGGCCATCTTCTCTAAAGTGCACAATGTGTCGAGGTTCAAAACCATTACTTGGTGAGGATATCTATAGATTATGTGATGAATCACCTCCTCCGTCTCTAATAGCGGGTTCTGGTGGACCTAGTTTGGCATCAGGCCCTGCTCAACATGATACATCAAGGTCTGGAAGTAATGGGAAGTGGGAATGTCGAACATGCACATATCTGAACTGGCCACGTGACTCACAGTGTGCAAAATGCCGTACGTCAAGACCTGCCACTGTTACTGGTACTAATCTTCATGAACATCTACAGCCACTTAGGATTGGTCGGCAGAGTGATGCTGCCACTGTAACAACAGCTTCAGGTGGTTCCTTGCGCATCACTCCATCTCCGTCTGCAGATAAAAATGATTTGAAAGATGCTGAAAATTATCTGAGGGGACGTATTGTAGAGAAAGCTGTCATTGCGAGACAGCAGACTATAAAATGGATGTGCACTGTGTGTACGTATGAGAACTGGCCAAAAGCCATGAAGTGCATAATGTGTAATACTCTATGTGCAAGCACTAATGCAGCAGCTTCCACTCCAAAGAACAATGCAGCTTCTTCTCTACGCAGTCAGGCAGTTAGCAGTGGCAGCATACTTCCATCCCCTGAACGAGAGGTGTCACTCCTGAATACTGCCCGAGGCGGTGGGAGTCAGGTTGCTGTGATAGATGACAATTCTACTGTAAGGAGGTATGAATTTGTAATAGCAATTAAGTTTTTAGTATATTTGTATCTCTGACAGGTACCAGACCATACTCCACAATAAATTTTATCTTTTCTTAGGTCTTTGATGAAACTTGTTTATAGAAAGTTGGATTTTTTTTTTAATCAGTGGACTTACTGGACAAGTAGTATGTATGAAAATTATTGACATGAAAGGGCACTTGTTTAGTTTGCTGGCAACGAGAACCAAGCAAATTCTATAAGTGCACTGTGTAGGAGACGTAGTTTGTTGTTAAATGTTAAAGTAGATAGTTCAGATACTGTGAAGAGTTCTGGGCTGTGTACAGGTAAATGTGAACTGCAGTGCTTAATTAGACATAATACCATAATGGCTTATTGGGGAGTTCCCCTGTTAGCCATTGAATAGGACACTGTACCTAGGTATTGGCACACAGCCTTCCCCCATATGATGCTTGCACTCAGGTACAGATCAGCATCAACGATCAGTCACTGTGAAAACTATGTGTCGTAAATTTTTTGATGTGAAGTATGCACAAAACATAATTTTAATTTTGATTTCCAGCAGGCCAAATTCACGGCGCTCAGATCGAAATCAGGCATCAAGTGACGTGCCTACTCCGGCAAACTCTCCAAATAATTGTGAATATGAGCGGCGTTTGAAGCAGATCAGGCAGCGGATGCGTGAAGCTGACTGGAACTGGCTGAATGCTTGTCTGGGTGTTGTGGAAGGTGATCCAAATCCTGTGGAGGCATACCTATCATCCGGTGGTGATCCTGCTCGTCAGCTCACACCTAGTGAAGTTACACTTCTTAACCGCCCATCAGCATTCGACTCTGGTCACACACTGGTCCACTTAGCTATTAGGTAAGAAATTTATTATTATTATTATTATTATTATTGTTGTTGTTGTTGCTGCTATTATTATTATTATTATTATTATTATTATTATTATTATTATTATTATTTAGTGCATGGTAGTACCAGTTCAGTGTCTGTTTGAGAAATGAATTTGAGCTATCAACTCACATTCAGAAGGCAGCCTGTGAAAATCCTGGTTGCCTCCAGCTGTATTGAATTCTTATTTATGTAACTTTAAAATCGGATTCAGTTGTGATAAATGTATGTATATGTTGTTATGAGCAAGGTTTTTAATGCTTTCAGAAGTGTTTCAAAGTTTTTTTAAGGATCACTGTGCAAACCATGCCACTTAATTTGAAACATTCTGAAAATTTTTAGTGCAACTTCCAGGTGGCAGATGTTAGAGTCAGTTGGAAATTTTCACACTAGGGTGGACTGTGTCCTGGTACTGGAGAGGCAGTTGCTCTGTGATCTTATACAAAAAATTGCATTAATTCAAATATAGAGATGTCATAGTCACTACAATATTTGTGGTTTTGGTTCTCACAGATGAAATTGAGATTCTTCTGTTTCTGGTAAAGGAAGTTGAGTTTCTTATAGATAAGACTGAGATAACATATTGAAACCCTGTTTTATTATGGGAATAATTTTGTAATAATTTGATGGGTGTTAAGAAGCAATTGACAGTTGTAAGGAACTTGGAAACAATTTTATTTCAGTGTAAATCAGTGCATCACTGAATGTGATAATTGTCGTATATGCTATTACAATATCAATTTATTGCTCTTTAGATTCCATCGTGAGGATATGCTGGCTACGTTACTGTCACAGATTGAAGGTTCTGGTTCAGGTGTGAAACGGGTACCTTCGTATGTAGCTCCAGACTTAGCAGCAGACATCAGGCGGCACATGGCATCAACTGTCCGTCAACGCAAAGGCTCTTTCCCTTGTCACTTTGTTACAGAGCTGACAACATTTGCTTTGCCTGCAGGTTTGTGGTTGTCATTTTCTTTCTTCTGTAAGAGCAGCATTGCAAGTGGAAGTAAAATTGACAAAATATGTAAGTAGTAGAAGTACATTTATTGTATACTCATAGATTCAAGGTCCAAGCATACAGCTTAAATCTGCTGACCATGTGTGAAAGCCTTCTTGTGCATAGTCTTCCAGCATTCTGTCTTCAATTTCTGTTGAAGATATAGGATAGATTGCTGTTAATTTTGAGACATTTATAATGATGATAGACTTCTAGTGCTGTGGTCATGGAAGAGTAGAGCTATACCTCTGCCCACCCTCTGGGCCACAGCGGGCCTATAACGGGATCACTTTACCTTTTTATAATAATGGTAGAACTGGATAGAGGTGTAGTGCTTTGGTACTATGACAGCATGGAGGGGTTTTGTACCAGACCCTAATGACAGTTCTGATGGATGAGTTTGTGGTAATGTATGTATGCTCACTTGTAGTGGAAAAGTGAAGTGTGCTGAGAGAAGCATCAGTGTTACTTCATCCACAAATCCATATATTTTCCTGAGATTTGACATGTGTTTGCATGACAAGAAATTGGAAACTAGTTGCCTGAGCTGTGGCATGGCAAACATTTAGGGTGTTCAGATTGGGGAACAAAAGTAATGTGTTCTGAAATTTGCTGTGTGCACACTCTGCATAATAGTAAATTCTTACTAGGTTTGTAATATGTTGGGACATGTCTTCACTACTGGTCTTGTTTGATTCAACACTCGTGAGTGGGCAGATATATTTCTGGAGCGAGCATAATTTCATTAAGTCCACATTAGCATATGATGGCAATTTTCTTGAAAGAAAGGTATTGTATGCAGAAAAGTAGAAATCATATTCATCTACAGGCTGCAGATTTTGTCTCTGAAATTTTTTTTTTATCATTTAATATTTAGAAATATTATTGCAGGATTTTTGTGTTTTTTTAAGGAAGTTTTATAATTGTGCATATATTTTAACAAGACAAACATTTAAAATGTGTGACACTACAGGTTTGTTCATTGTTTTGTGATGCTTGATAAAGATATAGGTTGAAAGCATGTGAAAATAAAGTAATAAGAAAAATACTTTGCCCAGAAGTTGGTTATGTGCATAGCTGATGGTCAAAATTACAGAACAAGGAACTTAAATAATAATGTATGGGCCAAATAGTGACAACTGGAGAGACAAGAAATACACAAGTATTTTGATGTAAAAATGTTCTGAGGAGAGACTGCTTTGAAGTCCCAAGCATTGCTGGGAGGATGATATTAAGATTAATATTAAGCAACTAGTTAAAGATGGTGCATAGTGCATTGAACTAGCTGACAATGGTTATGCCAGTGCTGATGAACCTTTTGATTTCTTCATACCATAATGGCCTTCTCATGTAGTTAATTTAAAAGTCTGGAATGTAATATTGGTACTGTCATTACAGAAGTGGAGGACTTGCCTCCTTCAGTGCAGGAACAGTTATTTGAAGAGCTGCTGGACAAGGATGCTCAGCAACAGTTGGAATCAGAGCCACCAGTGCTAAACTGGTCATTGGAGGTGACTGTGCGACTTGGCTCCAGACTGTATGCACTGTGGAATCGTTCAGCTGGTGACTGTCTTCTGGACTCTGCCATGCAAGCAACTTGGGGCGTTTTTGACCGTGATAATACGTTGAGGAGGGCCCTTGCTGAAAGTTTGCATCAGGGTGGACATGTGTAAGTCAAGTATCTACCAAGTTATCACCTGAAAATGATAATTACTTCTAGGGCAGAATTTGTAAAAGCTGCCTTATAAAATATTTTTTCTTCATACAACATAGTAAATGTTCTGAAGCTTTCTAATGAAAACTTTCTTATAACAACAGGAATCTGGGGTGCTGGGAGGTTAAAGGGTGTAGTCACTGTACAAGTGAAGTTATGTCAGTCAGCATATTATGATATGCGAACAGCTATGCTTGGCACCATTGCCAGTAATGTCACAAAATTTGTACACACTCTTTCATGTAGCTGTGAGTGAGTTGTGTGTTTACATATCTGTAAACTTCACCTCAATTCTCAGATGATATTAAAAAGAAGTTGAATTGTCATTATTGCACTTGACGACATCTAGAAGCAACTGAAATTCTACTTTATACCCAAAAGAGAAAGAAATATTGTATACAAAATTAGAGAATGATTGGTTGATATCACTGGGAAGTTGAAAATGTTATTGCAGGAAACATTTTCATTACAGTCTACCAGATTGTAGAGACTGTAAGTCCTTACCCAAAATTAAATATAGATGAACCTTAAAATTAAAGTACTGAGGCAAAGGAGAAAAATGTAGAGGCTTAGTGTAATAAGCAGCTGTTCAGTCTTTGACTAAATGTAGTAAATCATAAGCGTATCTACACATTATATGTAAAATATTGCGTAGAAGTCAGCTACTATATACATGGCAGTATATCTAGCTTAGAAGTTGTATCCATCAAGTTTAACATATAAGATTCTGTACTTAATGAGCTTTTACATAAAAAATGTAACTGATGTGTAGTATTAGAAATGTAATAGGAAAGTAGGCTTCATTATTTGTGCTTACAGCTCCTTGTTGTTTTTTAAACTTAACAAAAGGATATAATTGTAGTTAATATTATCATTATGTTAATAGATGATCGTGGCACAGATGGTAAGCTCGTATATTTAAATTTTTACTGCAGGGAATGTTCTAAGGAACTGTGTTATAAGCGCAGTGTTTGTGTTCTGAGGTTGTGAATGAAGAACCTAGAAACCAGAGAAAAAAGCTGTTCAGTAAGTTCACACACACACAGACCACTCTTTAACATTGTGGTGGTCACATGATCATTGGGCTTGAATAGTAGACTGGATCCTGTTGATATTGTCCATTCAGTCCTGTCACATTTTGTTGTTGAGTAAATACAGTTACTTGATTTCAAGAAAGTGTGCATTGGCAATTATTTAAAAAAATATTGGTAGGTCTAACAGTGAATCAAGAATTCTGCCTTACTGTTTTATGGCATGTATGAGAAGCAGTGCAAAAGAAATTATCAGACCTTTGGCAGGAACACAGCTGGTTGCTTCACCATGACAACACTCCCATGCACACAGTGCTCTGTGTCCAGAAGTTTCTCGTAAAAACCTAAATTTATGTGGTTTACAACTGCCCGATAGCTCTAATCTCACTGAAGCAGACATTTCCTGTTTGGATGAATTTTTAAGAGGATGATTTGTTTCAGGAGAGGAAACACAAGAAATAGTGCTAGAGCATCTAATGTTGATTTCTTCAGAACCATCTATGGAAGACCAGGAAATATGTGAACATAATTAGAATTGTTAATGCAGAAAGGGACTATTTCAAAGGGAATATTGTTTAACCTTTTGGCGCCAGATTTTTTTTTAAATTTTAGCACATCCTGTATATAAAATGTGAATAATACAGGAACCAAATATGTTAGATTTATGAAACAAATTGCACTTTGAAGAGGAAAAAACGGAGAGTATATACCGTGTTTAAAATATTCAGTACCTATATTTGTTGAATAAATATATAAAATGCAACATTTAGAGGTTAGTGGTGTGGTACGACCACTATA
>Ga0123355_10013596_pt1 | contig 12677 bp, 14 predicted proteins | sample TergutEmb28metaG_3_FD_89872 | JGI IMG/M metagenome (GOLD analysis project Ga0123355, IMG submission 89872) | Embiratermes neotenicus P1 segment gut microbial communities from Petit-Saut dam, French Guiana - Emb289 P1 | ecosystem: Host-associated > Arthropoda: Insects > Digestive system > Gut ...
CCTCGTCGCCCACTTCTCTTGTTGGGTCTATGCCTCGCTTGTATATGTCTATTTTTTCTTTGTTTACATCAAAGCCTATGGTATCAACTTTTTTTGAAAAAGCCACTGCAAGCGGCAAGCCGACGTAGCCTAAACCAATTACTGCCAGTTTCTCCTCTCGGCTTTGGAGTTTTTCAACCAGATGTGTCATGACCTTTTGCCCCTTTCTTTATGTACAAAAAATATAGAATGACAACAAAATTTAGACTAAACTTATCATATCACAAAAAAATGTTTTTTAACAGATCAAATTAATGTTTTTTTAACAGAAAAATCAATTCTTGATGTGATATTAGTACACGAGGCAATACAAGAATGTCGTTGCTCTTAAACGAAAAAAAATCGGAACCCAGCGGGTCCGATTTTGAAGCGAACGACGGGCTTGCGACGCACAGTTTTCGCCAAAGGCCGCCCTCATCCCCGTCCCCCGACGCAAGGCCCAGGCGAAGCCGGGTTTGCGTCGGAGAGGAGGAGCGATGGAGCAAAGCGAATGCCCGCCGCAAATGCGGCGGGCGAAGCGTCGCGATGTCCGCGACGACGATGGCGGAGGGTGGGAGATTCGAACTCCCGTGAGGTTGCCCTCAAACGGTTTTCAAGACCGCCGCGTTATGACCACTTCGCTAACCCTCCGTATACTGTCAGCTTCACCATTATACAGAAAAAAAACGAAAAATCAAGGCCTAACGCGCAACATTGTTAAATCGCCGCAATTTTGCATCCGCGTCGCTTACTAACCACTATCTTGACGACGCTTTTCTCGCGCCCAGAACGAACAGTAAAAACACAATAACCGCCCCAAGCACAGACACAATTCCGGCCGTCATAAAATCGACCGAAGCGAGGTAACTCACCTGCTCCGCCAGATAGGTCGAAACCGCGGCGTCGACAAAAAACAGGCGCGCGGTCACAAATACAAACCCGGCCGACAAAATGCCCTGCAAAAACTTGCCGTATATGTACGTCCGCACCGACAGACCGCTGTTGCCGATAAACGACAGCACCTGGCAGTGTACCGACAGCCCCGCCCAACCGAGCATAAACGCCGCCATCGCGACCGAAGCTGAAAGCTGCCCCGCCGCGTCGCCTAGCGACCAAACGCCAGAAGAAATTTCAATAATCCCAGTCAAAAGCCGCTCCGCCCACCGGGCGTCGAACCCAAGCGGGCCGAGCAGTACGCCCAACAGTCCCGCGAGCCACGGGATGAAGCCGGATACGAAAAGCAGTCTTATAAAAACGGTGAAAAAAATCACAAACCCGCATATGTTGAGCGTCGATTGAAACGATGATTTGACGCAACCGGTAAACGCCGTCGCAAACCCCTGTGGAGACGGCTTATCCTCTTTGCGCGAAGCGGCTTGACGTGCTTCACGCCTGCCCCTGCCCCAGTTGCGGAAGAGTATGCCGATGCACAGCGACGCCAGCGTGTGCGCAAGGTATAGCATAAGTCCGATAACACCGCTCGAGAACACTCCCGCGCCGACCACGCCGAAAATGAACGCCGGGCCGGAGTTGTTGCAGAAAGAAAGCAGACGCTCCGCCTCGGTTTTGGTACAGTCGCCGTTCTCATACAGCGCGATCACGGTCTTCGCACCGACCGGATACCCGCCGATAAAGCCGAGCGCAAACGCCGCGGCGCAGTTCCCCCCGACGTTGAACAGCGGACGCATGATCGGCTCAAAAAGCCGACCGAGGTGCCGCGTCACTCCGGTTTCGACGACCAGCGTAGAGAGCACAAAAAACGGGAACAGCGACGGGATTATCACATTCACGCAGAGGGTCAGCCCGTCTCTTGCCGCGCCGATCGACTCATTCGGGAACATGACAAGCGCCGCGACGGCAGTCGCGAGCGCGAGGCACACTGCAATATCATATACATGCTTTTTGCTCAAAAGCGTTGACACTTATAAACACCACCGGTTTTGCTGTTTTAACAACTATATGCGGTGGAGTGTACTGGCATGTTTCGTACCCTACAGAGCATGAAAAGGACTGCCCGGCGGCAGTCCTTTTCTTTTATATGGCGCATTAGTCTCCGATGGAAAACTCCCCGCCTGTTACGAAAGCCTCGGCGGTCATGAGTACTCCAAGTTTGTAGCCAAAAATTTGACTTTTTATGGCGGTCAACTGGTTAAGCTCCTCTTGCGCATCTGTGTACTTTTGCAAAATTTCTTTTTCTTCTTCGTTTAGCCGTTCCATGAGTTTATCTTCGTTGCGGGCAATAATGCGTACTAATTCATCGTAGTACGGACATTTAATGCGCACTTTTGGCGAGACGTTGCCATAGAAAAATTCTTCTAATATGCTGCTCATGTCACGTTCCTTTCTTTAAAATTTCACGCAACATCTTGAAGGACTTGACGGCACATGTTAAAATATTTGTGCGGCGTTCCTTTCTTGGTTGCTGCATGTGGAAGTGGCGGTTTCTTTTGTGGAGAAGGACGCCGCTTCCTTTTATTTTTTGCTTTTGAGGCCGTTAATGCCATCTCTAACTCCATCGGCCCTGCTTACTTTCTTTCTTTCGCAGTAATCGTCCAGAATTTTAATAGATTCGTCTGATACGCGAACAGAGATTTTATTAGGCCGCGGATTAGTTGTTGGCCTGCCCCCTTTGTTTTTTTCGGACAGCAAAATCACCTCCAGTTATGTCCACAAAACCATTATAGGTTATGCCGACAAAACTGTCAAGAGAAATTTGCCAAAACATTCTTGCGGATTTTCTTAACCCCGGTGGCATAGACATGAATAAGGGAAGTGATTGTCTATGCGCGAAAAAGAGCGAAAAGGGATGCTTGAGCGCGTGTCCGATGCGTTTGAGATCCCGGGCGGGGCGCTGGCCGGGATGCCGAGGTTCGAGCTTACGGGCAACCGGCGTCTGCATATCGAGGGGCATCGCGGCGTCCTCGAATACGACAGCGGCATGATCGCGGTAAACGGCGGCCCGCTGCTGATAAGAATCTTCGGTGACCGGCTCGAAATCGTCTCAATGAGCGCGGAGGAGCTTCTTATCGCGGGCAATATCGAAAAATTTGAATTTGAGCGGGGGCGTTAAACGTGAAAAAAGCGCTTAATTTTATGCGCGGCACCATCCAGATCGAGGTGGAATGCCGCGACCCCGCGCGGTTTGTGAACGTCTGCGCGCAACACGAGATCGAGTTCTGGCGTCTGCGAAAAACCTCTCCGACGACCGTTACGGCGCATATGTTCCGCGGCGGGTATAGAAAATTCCGCAACTTATCGGAAAACGCGGGCTTTGATATAAAAACGGCGAGAGAATCCGGCGTTCCGGTTTTTCTGCGCGGGATACGTAAACGATATGTCCTGCTTTTCGGCATGGCGCTGTGCCTTTTGACGGTGCATATGATATCCCTGTTTATCTGGGAGCTGGAGGTTATCGGCAACGCGGACGTTCCGGCAAGTTTGATACTAGAGGCGCTGGACGAGGTTGGCGTCGGCATAGGTTCGTTCGGCCCGGGAATCGCGACGATGTCGGTATCAAACGAGGTGATCCTCCGCGTCCCGGAACTGTCATGGATCGCGGTCAACGTCCGGGGAAGCCGCGCGCAGGTGCTTGTCCGCGAGAGGGTCCCGCGGCCGGAGATAATTGACGAAGCCCGGCCCGTTATGGTTTTTGCCGAGAGGCCTGGCGAAATCGTGCGGATGAACGTGCTGGAGGGCAGCCGCGTGTTCACGGTCGGCGACACGGTCGAGGTAGGCGACGTGTTGGTGACCGGGATCGTTGACAGCTTGTCGTCAGGCAGGAGGACGGTTCACGCGATTGCGGAGGTCTATGCGATTACGCGGTATGAAAAATCCGCGCAAATGCCGCTTGAAGCGGTGATAAAAGAGCATACGGGGAATACTCAGACGAGAAGATCACTTGTTATCGCGGACAGAAGAATAAATTTATTCGTAAATGGTAGAATTTCCTGGTCATATTATGATAGAATTACAAACAGGCGTGTCCTAAGGCTGCCAACCGGCGGCGCGCTGCCGCTTGCGATGGTGACCGACGTGTACTCGCAGTATATACCGCACATGTCCGCGCTAAGCGTCTCAGACGCGGAGAGTATCCTGCGGGATAGCTTACTCCGCTCGCTCTACGACGAGGCCGGACGTGGGACGGTCATAAGCGTGGAGTTCACGACCGAGGTCGAGGGCGGCGTTGTTACCGTCACGATGATAGCGGAGTGTATCGAACAGATCGGGGCCGCGCGGGATTTTACTGAAGAAGAACTCGAGGAGGCGCGGATGCCGCCGCCCGAGTGAGAGGAGTCATACGCATGAGCGAAAAGACAATGAATGTTGACAGACTGGAAAATATCATAAGCGTGTTCGGTTCTTTCGACGAGAACCTGCGGCTTATAGAAAATGAGCTAAGCGTAAAAATCACCGACCGGAATTCTGAACTGAACCTGTCCGGCGATGAGGAAAACTTGGAATACGCCGAGCGGGCGATAAACGGCCTGCTCAGTCTCGCCTCAAAAGGCGAGCCGATAGATTCGCGCAGCGTGCGGTATATCATCGGACTTGTACGCGAGGGGCAGGAAGATAAAATCGGCGAAATTACGCGCGATGTGATCTGCATCTCGGCCAAAGGCAAGCCGATCAAGGCAAAAACGCTTGGCCAGAAGAAGTATATCGACGCGGTTTTTAACAACACGGTAACACTCGCAGTCGGCCCGGCCGGAACGGGCAAGACGTATCTCGCCGTCGCCGCCGCCGTCGCGGCGTTTAGGGCAAAGTCGATCAACAGGATTATACTCACGCGCCCAGCTGTTGAAGCCGGAGAGCATCTCGGCTTTCTGCCCGGCGATATGCAAAGCAAAGTTGACCCATATCTGCGACCGCTGTACGACGCGCTGTTCGAACTGCTCGGCGCGGAGACGTATCAGAAATACATCGAGCGCGGAAATATCGAGGTCGCGCCGCTCGCGTACATGCGCGGCAGGACGCTCGATGATTCGTTCATCATCCTAGACGAGGCGCAGAACACATCGCGTGAGCAGATGAAGATGTTTTTAACGCGGCTTGGGTTCGGCTCTAAAATGGTCATCACCGGTGATATAACGCAGATCGACCTGCCGCCAGATAAGACAAGCGGTTTGCGTGACGCGATGCGCGTGCTTGAGGGTGTGGACGACATCGCCGTCGTGAACCTGACCGGCGCGGACGTTGTGCGCCATGAACTGGTTGCAAGGATAGTCGCGGCGTATGACAAGCGCGACAAAAAGCCGCCGTCCGGCTCGGCAGGGGCAAGTACAAAATCCCGCGCGAAGGCCAAGCCATGAGCGGACATACCATCTACGCAAATCACATAAAGTCTGTGCAAAACCGTCTATCGATACCGCTGATAAAACGGTGTATAAAAGAGACCTTGCACCTTGAGGGGGTCTCTGCACCGTGCGAAATAAGCGTGTTGATAACAGACGATGAGGGCATACGCGAAATAAACCATGAGTTCCGTGGTCTGGACAAGCCGACCGATGTGCTGTCGTTCCCGGTGCAAGAGCTTCTTCCGGGCGAGTTTGACCAATGCGAACCAGACCCGGAGACTGGGCTTGTGCCGCTGGGCGATATTGTCCTATCGGCCGAACGGGTGGACAAGCAGGCACAGGAGTACGGACACTAGCGCGAGCGTGAAACGGCATATCTGGCCATCCACTCGGTACTGCACCTCTTAGGATACGACCACATGGATAAAGAGGATAAAAAGAAGATGCGCGCCCGTGAGGAAGATATTTTGGGGAGAATAGAGATATGATAAACAAAACGGCGATGATAACAATCGCGGGCAGGCCTAACACAGGCAAGTCCACGTTGACAAATGCCCTGACCGGCGAAAAAGTCTCGATAGTCAGTCCAAAGCCGCAGACTACGAGGAACAGGATTTTCGGCGTCTTCAACCGAGACGAAACGCAGTTCGTGCTGCTCGACACGCCGGGTTTTCACAAAGCAAGGACGCGGCTCGGCGACTACATGGTCGGCGTTGTGCGCGAGAGCGTCGCGGACGTGGACTGCGTCGCGCTGCTTGTCGAGCCGATAGACAACATCGGCCCGCAGGAAGAGCGGCTTATCGAGCATATCGAAAACGCCGGCGTCCCGGCAGTGCTTGTGATAAATAAGATCGATACAGTACGGGTTGAGGACACGCTTCCGGTGATTGAGCGGTACTCGCAACGGTATGCGTTTGACGCGATTGTGCCGATCTCGGCAAAGACCGGCGGCGGAGTGCCGCAGCTTGTTGAAATTCTGGAAAAATACGCAAAGCCGGGTCCACAGCTGTTCCCGGACGGCATGGTAACCGACCAGCCGGAAAAGCAGATAATCGCTGAAATCATCCGCGAAAAACTGCTTATCTGCATGGACAAGGAAATACCGCATGGTACGGCAGTCGAGATCACAAAATTTTCCGAGCGGGAAAACGAAATAATCGACGTTGAGGCAACGATATACTGCGAAAGGGCGAGCCATAAGGGCATGATAATCGGCAAAAACGGCGCGATGCTGAAAAGAATCGGGCAGATGGCCAGAGTAGATATCGAGCGGTTTATGGGTACAAAAGTCTTTTTGCAGACATGGGTCAAAGTCAAAGAAAACTGGCGCGACAGCAGTACGCTGATCAAAAATTTCGGGTACACGAACAACTAACCAACTAAATTTACCGCTGATATTCCGCCGCGCTTTGAAAACAATAATCACAGGCGGAGGTAACGGTGATTGAAAGACGATGATATATGGGATCTATTTGTGGAGACTGGCGACATCGAATACTATCTGATTTATAAGGCTCTTGCCGGATCGGATTAATATACCGTCCCGTGTGTCTGAATTTCAGGCTCACGGGACGGAGCAGGTGAAAGCATGTACATAAACACAACCGGGCTTGTGCTTCGCGAGACAAAGTACAAGGATTCGAGCAAAATACTGACCGTTTTGACTGCTTCAGAGGGCAAACTGACCGTCAACGCGCGCGGCGCGCTCCGTCGCGGCAGCAAGCTGATGGCGGTTACGCAACTGCTCGCGTTTTCCGAAATGACGCTTTTTTGCAACCGCGACAGATGGACGCTAAACGAAGCGCAGAGTGTGGAACAATTTACCGGACTGCGCGAGGATATCGTCCTGCTGGCGCTGGGGTCGTATTTTGCCGAGCTTACCGAGGCAGTCTCGGACGAGGATAGTCCGAACGCGGAGATCCTGCCGCTTTGTTTAAACGCGCTGTACGCACTGAGCCGCGGCGTAAAAGGCCCGGAGTACGTAAAACCGGCGTTTGAGCTGCGCCTGATGACCCTGTCGGGTTTTAGGCCACTGATTGGCCACTGTGACGGGTGCGGACAGGCGGATATCGCGCGGGCGGTGCTTGACTTTGCAGGCGGTACGCTCCGCTGTGACGGATGCGGCGGCTCTGCCGGGCAGGGACAGGCTCAGCTAGGTCCTGGCGCATTGCAAGCGGCGCGGCATTTGGTCGAATGTGACCATAAAAAGCTCTTTTCGTTTACCCTCGGCGATCTGGCGCTGAAAGAACTCCAAGCAGCCGCGGAAGGATACTTGCTCGCGCATCTCGACAGAAGTTTTCGTACACTGGATTATTATAAAAGCGTAATTTGAGGAAGAACCATGACAACACTCTACGAAAAATCACTAAACGTACTGGAACTGCCGGCGGTGCTTGACATGCTGGCCGCGCAGGCCGTTAGCGAGACCGCAAAAGAGCGCGCCCGCGCGCTCGCACCGTCAGGTGACAGATATACTGTAAAAAGCCGGCTCGCGGAAACCACGGCGGCGAAAGATATGATAGCGGCGAAAAGCAATCCTTCTTTTTACGGCGTGCGTGATATCTGCGCCGCCGTCCGCCGGGCAGATATGGGCGGTACACTTAATACGGTTGAGCTTTTGCAAATCGCCGCGCTGCTGCGCGCTGTTACCGCGGCAATTGCCTACTCGTCCGGCGATCGCGAGAGCGGCAAAACCGCGATTGATTACCTGTTTAACTCCCTTCACCCGAATAAATTCCTGGAGGGCAAAATATCATCAGCCATAATCGCCGAAGACGAGATTGCCGACACGGCCAGCAGCGAACTGTCGCAAATCCGGCGGCGGACGCGCCTTTGCGCCGATAAAGTGCGCGCGGCGCTCAATAAAATCATCACATCTCCGACCTATGCAAAAGCGTTGCAAGAGCCGATAATCACACGTAAAAACGACAGGTACGTCGTACCGGTCAAGGCGGAACAGAAAGCCGCCATCCCGGGCCTTGTACATGACATATCGTCATCAGGCGCGACGCTTTTTGTTGAGCCGATGGCGGCCGTGCAGATAAACAACGAGATCCGCGAACTCGCGGCGGCAGAGAAAAAAGAGATAGAGCGCATCCTGGCGGAACTCTCGGCCGACGTGTCGAACCACGGCGAAGACATCATAAGCGACTTTGAAACGCTCACCGCGCTTGACCTGATCTTCGCGAAGGCGAAACTGTCGTACCAGCTAGACGGCATGGAGCCGGAGCTTTTCGAGGACATGCAGGTAGACCTCAAGCGCGCACGTCATCCTCTGCTGCCGAAAAACGACGCCGTCGCGATAGACATTCGGCTCGGCGGCGAGTTCGACACGCTGGTCATCACCGGACCGAACACCGGCGGCAAAACCGTCGCGCTGAAAACGCTTGGCCTGCTCTGCGCGATGACGCAGTGCGGTCTGCATATCCCGGCGGCAGACGGCAGCGGCGCGCCGGTTTTTGAGCGCATCCTGGCCGACATCGGCGACGAGCAGTCGATTGAGCAGTCGCTGTCAACGTTTTCGTCGCACATGACAAATATCGTCGGCATTCTGGACGCCTGCGAGGGTAACACGCTGCTGCTGTTCGACGAACTCGGCGCGGGGACCGACCCGGTTGAAGGCGCGGCGCTGGCGATTTCGATCATCGAACACGCGCGCAAAAAAGGCTCGCTTATCGCCGCGACGACGCACTACGCAGAGCTGAAAACATACGCCGTGACATCGCCTGGTGTCATAAACGCATCGTGCGAGTTCGACGTCGAAACGCTCAGGCCAACATACAAACTGATAATCGGGATTCCGGGCAAGTCAAACGCGTTTGCGATCTCGCGCCGGCTCGGACTGCCGGAGGCGATTTTGGAAGACGCAAAAAGCCGCGTGACATCTGAAAACGCCGCGTTTGAAGACGCACTGGCCGGGCTTGAGGCCGCGCGGGTCACACTGGAGCGCGAACGTGTGGAATCGCAAAAATTGCTGCGCGACGCCGAGGAGAATAACCGCCGGGCCGAGCAGCATAAAGAGGGGCTTGAGCGTGCGCGCGAAAACGCCGCGGCGATTGCGAAAAGAGAGGCCGCGCAAATTCTCGACGACGCACGCAAAACGGCGGAATCTGTGATGATCGAGCTGCGCGACATGCGCCGTCGGGCCGAGCGCGACCTGGACTGGCAGAATATAAACGATCAAAAGGCCGACATGTTCCGAAGGCTAAACGAAGCCGAGGGCAATATGGCGAAAAGCGAAGAGCCGCAAGACAAACCGCCATCGCGTGCAATAGTGCCGGGCGACAAAGTTCTGCTGCGTGGGTATGGAAACGCGGCGGCAGACGTCATATCGATAAGCCCGGACGGCGTTTTGTCGCTCCAAGCCGGAATTATGAAAATAACCGCGCGTGAAAATGAGGTGAGCCTTGTCGAGGGTACACAGCCGGAGATAAAAAAACAGCCTGCTAAAGCAGGAGCAGGTGCAGAAGCAAAGCAGTTAAGTCAGGCCGCAAAGCCGGAACTCGACCTGCGCGGCATGATGACCGATGAGGCGCTCCCGATTCTTACGCGGTTTTTGGACAACGCCCGCATGGCGAACCTCGACACGGTGACGGTGATCCACGGCAAAGGAACCGGCGCGATGCGCCAGGCGGTGCATGGGTGTCTTAGAAGTGAGCCGCAGATCAAGTCGTTTCGCCTCGGCCGGTACGGCGAGGGCGAAGACGGAGTCACTATTGTTGAGTTGTAGATTCCAAAATATCAAATTTCAGTAAAACCATCTTGACGACGACGGTTGCATTTGGTAAAATGTACGCAAATGTATATATAAATTCCATTCCGTTTACCAAAAGGAGGAGGAACGCCAATGTACGAGAAAAGCGCGACAATCATGAAACAGGTCGGTCTCCATGCAAGGCCCGCCACATTTCTTATCCAAAAAGCCAATGAATTCAAAAGCAGTATCTGGATTGAAAAAGACGAACGCAGGGTCAACGCGAAAAGCCTTTTAGGAGTTTTGTCACTTGGGGTTGCGCAAGGCGCGACAATCAACATAATTGCCGACGGTCCCGACGAGGTTGCGGCCGTTGACACACTGTGCGAGCTTATCGGCTCAGATTTCGCGGAGGAATAAAGAAGACATAAAGCGACGCGGAGTGGGCAATCACTCCGCGTAGTTGTGTTATTGCGCAGTGCTGTCCCCCGGCGCGCCCTGCAAAATCCCTGCCCTCTTTAGCAAAGAGGGTGCCGACCGCAGTCGGCGGGTGTTTTGTCCCCGCGACCGCGCCTCCCGGCACTCCGCACAAAACAACAAACGCAGGGACACGTCCCTGCGTTTATTTACGGTTATTTCTAATTACTGCGCAATCTCCTCATAAACGGAGACGCATTTGCGGTCGCGTCCCATCGGCTCAAAACGTACTTTGCCGCTTTTGAGTGCGAACAGCGTGTCGTCTCTGCCTTTACCGACATTGACGCCCGGATGGATTTTCGTCCCGCGTTGGCGGACGAGTATGTTACCGGCCAGGACGAACTGCCCGTCGGCGCGCTTTGCGCCAAGACGCTTTGACTTACTGTCGCGGCCGTTTTTGGTTGAACCCACACCTTTTTTATGTGCCATGCTCTACACCTCCCTGTGCAATTTGTACCGCCCGTTTAGACGGTAATTTTATCAATCTGAACTTTAGTATAAGGCTGCCTATGGCCCTGCTTTTTGCGATAGCCTTTTTTCGGGCGCATTTTGTAGACGATGATCTTCTTCGATTTGCCGTGTTTCACGACGCTTGCGGTAACCGACGCGCCCTCAAGTCTTGGCGAGCCGAATTTTTCAACACCGTCGCCCAGAACACAAAGAACGTTCTCGAACTTTACTGTTTCGCCATCCTGCGCGTCAAGCTTTTCGATAAAGATAACGTCGCCTTCTTTGACCCTGTACTGCTTTCCGCCTGTTTCAATAACTGCGTGTGTCATGCGTGATATCACCTCTTGTTCATTAGAGACTCGCTGTCGGGGGCGGAAGACATGCTTCTCTTACAATTGCCCATTCAAAGCGGCCATGATAGTCTAGCACCCATACGGGCAAAAGTCAATAGTTTTTTGGCGTGGCCAATTGCGTTTGATTGATGTAGGGCGATTATCAATCGCCCACGGGCGGCTAATAGCCGCCCCTACGTAGGGCGCGACGACCTCGGCACGCCGTTTGTCCACCGTCCCCGTAGGGACCATCCATACGACATTAAAACAACATCTGGCCTATCATCAGACTAAACAGCGCCTCATTCCATCTGTCGAGGTTAATGAACTCAATTTCTTCAATCTCCGCGCCGATAGTCGTTGTGATCCCGATCGAAAGCGTTGCGCCAAATCCCATGTCAAAGTCATCAAATACCAGGCTGAATCCGCCGTCGCCATCCAGGAGAAAAACGCCGGATATGCTCTCGAGACCCCAATCGTCCTCATACGACAGGGTAAAATCGCCGCTGCCCGGCGACCATGCCGACACGAACACAACGGTATCATCGCCACGTGGATGATACGACGTAGCGGTCATCGTATTCACGATAAACCCGCGAGGGTTCTCGCTAAACTCCCACACAATGCTCACGCTTTCAGTACCAAAATCATCGGTCACGGTAATTTCCAGTATCCACAGGTCATAGACAGACGCACCGAGATCTAACGTCACGGCAATCTCAACCCACTCTGAGTCGAATCCCATATACGCGTACAGCTCCATGCGCAAAAGGCGATCCCCGCGGCCTATGTAAAACGCAAGCGTGATGTCGCCGTCAAGCCCGCGCTCAATCTCATCGAGTATATAGCGGAATTCGTCCAAAAATTCATCATCATAAACCGACGCACCGCCAAATCCGAACATATCACCGGCCATATCGTTGAAATATGCGCGGAGCGTGTCGTCATTCTCAAGCATGTCATACAAGTCGTTTAAAAGCTCTATTATATCGTCCGCAGTGACTGTGAACTCAACTCGTGTGGCGCTCACAGTTTCGCCGCCGGACTCGATATTGACCCGCTCGGACGTCCGATTCAAATTGCGGATAAAATCAGAAAAAAGGTCTTTATACTGCTCGAAATCACCTATATCGAGACCATCCATGAAGTCATGATCCGCATTCATGGCATCATAAAAAGCCTCAACCCAGTCTGACATCATGTCCATAGTCGCACGGTCAAGTCCGATCAGCCCGCCGAAACCCCGAATATCGCTTCGAAACGTGCTGTATGTGATGCCATAGAAGTTGTCGTCAAGCATATTTGAGCGCACGGCGGCCCGCTCGTTGTTCACATAAAGCTCAAAATCAATATCTAAACCCTGCATGTTCAAATCCGCCTCCAGCGCGATTTCCTGATTTTCCATGTCAGAGC
>Ga0123355_10013598_pt1 | contig 12675 bp, 7 predicted proteins | sample TergutEmb28metaG_3_FD_89872 | JGI IMG/M metagenome (GOLD analysis project Ga0123355, IMG submission 89872) | Embiratermes neotenicus P1 segment gut microbial communities from Petit-Saut dam, French Guiana - Emb289 P1 | ecosystem: Host-associated > Arthropoda: Insects > Digestive system > Gut ...
GATTTTTGCTTTTATTCTTGACTTTCCGGAGGACGGCATTGTTAAAATAAAGTCGTTAGCACGCAAAAACGGCGGCTATAATGCTATAGTAGAGACTGTTCGGGCATTAGGATTTGGAAATCAAGGCTTTGACCACACAACCGACGCGCTTGTAATTTATGCAAGGGGAATCAAAAGCGATATGCCGGTAGTTTTTGAAATTACTACCGATTGATAAAAAATATGACAGAATATAAAAACCCAATTATTCCGGGGTTTAATCCCGACCCGAGCATTTGCAGAGCAGGTGAAGACTATTATCTTGTGACGAGTTCATTTGAGTATTTTCCCGGAGTGCCGATATACCGTAGCCGTGATTTAACTAATTGGACACAAATAGGGCATTGCCTTACCAGACGCAGTCAGTTGGATATAATTGACGGGTATCCTAATTGCTTGGGAATATATGCGCCGACGCTCCGTTATTATAATGGTGTCTTTTATATGGTTACAACAAATCAGGCATTAGGACGCAAGCGGAGCGGAAACTTTTTTGTAACGGCTACAGACCCCGAAGAACCTTGGTCGGAGCCGATATTTATAGACGCGCCGGGGATTGATCCGGATTTGTTTTTTGACGATGACGGTAAAGTGTATTATACGGGCGCGGACGGCGGCATATTTCAATTTGAGATAGACATTAAGACGGGTAAAAAATTGACTGAGCCGAAGTATATTTGGAGTGGAACAGGCTATAGAGACCCCGAAGCTCCGCATCTGTATAAAATTAACGGTATATATTATCTTATGATTGCCGAGGGCGGTACTTCTTACGGACATATGATAACAATCGCTAGGAGCAGAGACCCGTCGGGACCGTTTGAAGAATGTCCGCGCAATCCCATTCTTACGCACAGAAGCACGGACAATCCAGTGCAGGCAGTGGGACACGGTGACCTTATTGAGACACAGGACGGTGAGTGGCGGATTGTTTGTCTCGGGGTTCGTCCCGTATCATATCCCGATAGACACCATTTGGGGCGAGAGACATTTATTACGGGCGTAAAGTGGGACGAGGACGGTTGGCCCGTTGTTGACCCGATAAAGCTTAGTCAATGCGCGGGAAGAGAGGTAATAGACGATTTTGATCGTAATATATTGTCCTATGAATGGAGTTATATACGTAACCCCGTAAAAGCAAACTACAGTTTGGCAAAAAGAAAAGGTTATCTTACACTAATGGGTTCGGAACAAACGCTTAATAGCTTGAGTTCTCCTACTTTTGTCGGACGGCGGTTGCAGCATTTTGATTGTGAAATAAGTACGCTGTTAGAATTTAATCCGAAAGAAGACGGCGAAGAAGCGGGTATTACGACATTTCTGGGCGGAGCGTTCAAAGACAAATCCGAAAGCGGGTATCACTACGAAGCGGCTATATCACGCATAGACGGCAAAAAATGTATTATTTTCCGCCGTCATATAGGAACACTTTATAAAATTGAAAATATGGTTTCTATACCTGACGGCGCTGTAACGTTAGTTATAACGACATCTCCGCGCGAATTCGTTTTTAGTTACAGTACAGACAGTAATCCAAGACAAGAAATAGGACGCGGTGAAGCGCATCTGTTATCCACTGAAGCGGGCGGAACTTTTACAGGTCTCTTTATCGGCTTGTATGCGACCGGTAACGGCAACATCTGTAATACTCCCGCATATTTTGACTATTTTAATTACAAACCACAAGGAGAAAAATAAAATGCATAGAATCAACTCAATCAAGTATGAGGGAGCTGAAAGCAAGAATCCGCTTGCGTTCAGACATTATAATCCCGATGAGAAAGTCGGGAATAAGGGTATGAAAGAGCAATTAAAGTTTGCTATGTCGTATTGGCATACTCTTTGCTCGGGTCTTGCCGATATGTTCGGTGAAGAGACTGTTGACAAGCGTTTCGGCAAAACTTTGCCTATGGAGATGTATAAGGCTAAGGCTGATTTCGGCTTTGAATTTATGCAAAATTTGGGCATTGAGTACTATTGTTTTCACGATAATGACATTGCTCCTATAGGCGCGACATTATTAGAGACGCTTGACAATGTTAATCTGATGACGGAATACTTAAAGAAAAAACAGGCGGAAACAGGTATAAAGTTACTTTGGGGTACAGCTAATAATTTTGGAGAAAAAATCTTTATGAGCGGGGCGGCGACTTCGCCTAACGCCGATATTTTTGCCGTGGCGGCGGCGAAGGTAAAGACTGCTATAGACGCGACAATTACTTTAGGCGGGACGGGCTATGTCTTTTGGGGCGGCAGAGAGGGATATGAGACGCTTCTCAACACCGATATGAAGACGGAGATTGATAATCTCGCACGTTTTTTAACCATGGCACGCGACTATGGACGCAAGGCAGGCTTTAAGGGCGACTTTTATATTGAGCCTAAGCCGAAAGAGCCTACTAAGCATCAGTACGATTTTGATGCCTCGACTTGTATAGGGTTTCTTAAAGCGTACGGACTGGATAAGGACTTCAAGTTGAATATAGAAGCTAACCACGCTACTCTTGCCGGACATACTTTCCGGCATGAGCTTGCTACGGCGCGAATAAACGGAATGTTCGGAAGTATTGACGCTAATCAGGGCGATATGCTTTTAGGGTGGGACACTGACTGTTTTCCGTCGGATATTTATGACGCGGCATATTGTATGCTTGAGGTGATTAAAGCGGGCGGCTTTACTAACGGCGGACTTAATTTTGACGCTAAATGCCGCCGTCAAAGCAATACTGTTGAGGATCTTTATCATAGTTATATTTTGGGTATGGATACTTATGCGCTCGGACTTAAAATCGCCGATAGGATAATTAGGGACGGTAGAATAGAAGAGTTTATTTCTAATCGTTATAAAAGTTATAAGACCGGTATAGGTGCAAAGATAACAAGCGGAGAGACGAATCTTGAGGAGCTTTCGGCTTATGCGTTAGGACTTAAAGAAATCAAAGCTGAAAGCGGCAGACAAGAATATTTAGAAAATGTAATTAACGGGATTATTTTTGGATAAGTTGTAAATTGGTCTTAATTTTAGATAACTCTTTATACACGGAGTGACCCTAACAGTGACCGAAATTGCGGCAAACGGCTTCGCAAATCACAACTCTATTACCGAAATATGCATACCGTCGACGGTGGAAAGGATAGGCTTTAACGCATTCGGCGGAACAAGCCTAATAAGGATAACAATACCCTTTGTCGGTGGAGTAAGACATGCAAGCAGCATACAAGATGTACAAAGAAGATATTTCGGATATATATTCGGAGCGCCTAACCGTAATGTACAAAACAAGTATGCCCCCGAAACATTGAGAGAAGTCATTATAAAGAGCGGAACAATATGGGACGAATCGTTTTACGGTTTAGAAAATATAACAAGTGTTGAAATGACGGAAGGAATAACAGTTATTGGAAGAAGAGCTTTTGCGGGCTGTGCAAGTCTAACGCAGGTTGTACTGCCAAACAGCCTTGCGCGTATAGGAGAACAAGCGTTTTATAGATGTACTAACCTAACGACGATAACACTCCCCGACAGTATAATAAGCGTCGGGTACGGAGCATTGGCGTATACGGCATGGTTTAATAACCGCCCTAACGGAATTGTATATGTCGGGAGAGTGCTATATAGATTTAGAGGCACAGCACCCATATCAGTAAATAACATCCTGCCGACTACCGTAGCCATAGCCGACCGGGCTTTTGCTAACCAAACGGGGCTTGCAAATATTACTATACCATCAAGTGTCAGCGCCATAGGGCACAATGTCTTTTGGAATACTCCTAACCTGCAAAATATAAATGTACCCAACAGTCAGCATTTTGTAACGGATAACGGAGTGTTATACAATATAAACCGCACCCGCCTTATACGCTACATTCCTACAAGGACAGGCGCAGCTTTTACCGTGCCGAATACAGTAGGAATAATAGAACCGGGAGCGTTTCAAGGCAACCCTCATCTTAGGACATTGTATACGGGTACCGGACTGGAAAGCATAGGGGCGGGAGCTTTTGCAGGAGTCATTCTCACAACGGTATGGATAGAGAATTTTGATAGGGTTATAACCGCAGGAGCCGGAGTTTTTGACCAAACCATTCCCAATCGTAGAATCATCGTTCCCGGTCCGTTACTTACGCAGTACAGAGCCGCCGCAGGTTGGAATGAAGTCAGAGACGATATTGTAACGCATACAACTGTGACAAGACTTTATGTAGACGGCACATTTTACAGAGCAGTGAACATCAGGTTCGGGGACCGTCTTAATTTACCTAATATTCCAAGGACAGGCTTTGCCTTTAGAGGATGGGGCTGTGAGAATAATGTGATGTTCCTGCTCGCTAACAGACAACAATGGAGAATAAAAAATACTCATTACAGTTTGCACGCACACTGGGCTTCTCACCCGCTAAATATTTTCTTTGACACTAACGGCGGTACAATGCCGGCAACTTGGATAGCGTTTTCAATCGGAGATAATGTCGAGCTTCCTATACCGCAAAAACGGGGACATGATTTTGTAGGATGGTATATATTTGAGGACTGTTGCTGCGCTATCAAAATAGATACTTCCGACCCTGACTGGATGTATTGGTTTAATTATACCCTTAGAGGCAGGTATCTGGCAGTAACGGCACGTTGGACACCTAGTGAGTATAGGGTGACATTTGTGTTGGGTGATGAATGTTTGGTGTTCCTGCCTGACAGCGTACCGAACTTTGTATACGTTACTTTCGGACAGCCATTTACTTTGCCTGTGCCGATAACAAACGCCGGAGGTACATTTGCCGGATGGTGGGACGGTCCTAACGGGCGGCTAACGGATGCTAACGGTAATGGCATAAGAAATTGGTGGCTGGATTTTGATACAACAATTTATACGCATTGGTGGTGTGAGTGCTGTGATGGTTATCAAACTCAATGGATGTTTTTTAATGTTAACGGAATAGTGGTTGATTTCAGCGGTAATTTTCGTGTTCCTCCGAAAGCTATCGTGCCGGGACAACCCATAGGCAGTTTACCCGTGCCGGAAGTAACGGGATACCATTTTACCGGGTGGAGGCTTTCACCGAATAGTGATGTTTATGTTACCCCATGTATGACCTTTGCCGGACAAATCACCGTATTTGCCAATTTTGAGCTTATACAATATTCACTTATATTGACACATCATATGCCTACCGGCTTTCATACAATGTATTTTACATTTACTGTTCACGACAGCTTGGATATAATTCATTTTAATACTATATTAATATTTGAATGGATCAGAAACGGCGAGCATGCAGTGTATTTTTACAGCCCGCCGCAATGGTCGGGATATCAGTTCATAGGTTGGAGGGTTAACGGCGTTCCTTGGGGTGGTTTTAACGTAGGCACTACGGGTAATATTTGGGCGACTACTAACTGGCGGTGGCTTATAGGTTTGAATGCTTTTGGAGAGGAGTACGAAGTGTGTGAGGAATATACGGTCGAGACGTACGAACAAGCAAGGCATAAAGAACAAGATAACTAGCGGTGTATGAACAAGGAGAGTAATTATGTACCTCGGAGTAGATTTAGGAACGTCATCACTGAAGATTGTCCTTGCGGACGCAAAGGGCGGGATAATTGATTCGGTAAGAAGAGAATATCCCGTGAGTTATCCAAAAGCCGGATGGAGCGAACAAAACCCGGACGATTGGTTCGACGCGTTATTGTCAGCTCTCAAGGAATTAAAAACACGGCATGATATCGGCAAGATTCGCGCGGTGAGTTTTTGCGGACAAATGCACGGACTGGTTATTTTGGATAAGGATGACAAAGTTATCAGACCGGCGATTCTTTGGAATGACAGCCGCACAATCAATGAGTGCAAATATCTTAATGATACGATAGGCAAAGATAAGCTGATTGAGTGGACAGGAAATATAGCTTTCACCGGATTTACCGCTCCCAAAATTATGTGGCTCAAAAAACACGAGCCGCAAAACTTTTCCCGCATATCTAAAATTATGCTGCCCAAAGATTACCTTGTCTACAAGATGAGCGATGTGTGCGCGAGCGATGTATCGGATAATTCGGGAACATTATATTTTGATGTTAAGAACAAAAAGTGGTCAAAGCCTATGCTTGAAATTATGGAAGTGAGAGAAGATCAGCTTCCTAAGATTTTTGAGAGTTATGAGATTGTTGGAACAGTAACACCTGCTATTGCAAAGGCAACGGGACTTAGCACAACAACAAATGTTGTCGCAGGCGGAGGTGACCAAGCTGTAGGCGCGATAAGCACGGGGACGATTGGTGAAGGGGCTTTAAGTATTTCTTTAGGCACAAGCGGGGTCGTGTTCGCCGGCAGCGATAAATATAAAAAATCCGGCGGCGGATTACACAGTTTTTGTCATTCGGACGGCAAGTACCATATTATGGGCTGTATGTTGTCGTGTGCCGGCAGTATTGATTTTTGGCTTAATACCGTTCTAAAAACTACCGATTTTTCCTCCGATATAGCGTCAATAGCCGACGCAAATGCGGACGGACTAATATTTTTGCCCTATCTTGCGGGAGAGCGCAGTCCGATTAATGACCCGGACGCATCGGGATCGTTAATCGGACTTAAACTGCATCATACCCGTGCCGATATAGTGCGTGCTGTTGTTGAAGGTGTTTGTTTAGGTCTTAAAGATTGTTACGAATCAATCAAAGCTACCGGCATATATGCTAAATTTGCCGGAGTAACAGGTGGTGGGGCAAAGTCTTCCGAATGGTGCCAAATTCTCGCGGATTGTTTAGGAATAGAAGTATGCACACTAAGCACAAGCGAAGGAGGAGGCTTAGGAGCGGTAATACTTGCGATGATTGCTGACGGTGTATACAAGAATATTTCATCAGCATGCAGCTCATTAATAAAACAAAAAGAAGTATTTAAGCCGGATAAAGCACGGACTTGTGCTTACGACAGTAAATTTAGAATTTATAAAGAGTTATATAAATCTATTAGCAAAAATTATTAATTTCATCAAAATATAAGGCAATCAAAAACACTTAATCGCAATCTTGATTCTTTTGAGTCGTCGTATTTTTATATACTATTCTAAACGGTTGACAACAGTCCGAAAGCGTGATATGCTTTGTGTGTATGAAAAAAATAGGGATAGATTTAGGCGGGACTAACATCAAGGTAGGCATTGTTGAAAATGGGCGGATTACGCATAAAGAAAGTAATCCCATGGATTTAAGTTGGTCGTTTGAACAAACGGTCGTTAAAATTGCGGCGATGGTAAAAAGTGTCGCCGAAAAGGCGGGAACGGATATTCGTACGATCGGACCAATTGGAATCGGTTCACCGGGACTTGTTGATGTGTCCAAGGGTGAAGTGGTTTATTCTAATAATATCAAGTGGAAGAATGCGCCTCTCGCGAAAGAACTTGAAGCAAGTCTTGGCGTTAAAGTCAAAATGCATAATGACGCGAAAGCAGCGGCGCTTGGCGAAGCGGTGTATGGCGCGGGGAAGGACTATAAGACGGTCGCGTTGCTTACGCTTGGCACAGGAGTTGGCGGAGGGGTGATTAGAGATGGTAAGATTGATGACGCGCAGATTGCGGCCGGAGCGCTTTTTGGGCATGTCTCAATTGATTATGAGGGGCGGCTGTGTACTTGCGGACGTAAAGGATGTCTTGAAGCATATGCGTCAGCGACAGCTCTAGTATCAGATTTTACAGCAGCGGCTACTAAATCAAAAATTCCGGATAAATATAAAAGTATAGACGGCAAGGTAATTTTTGATTTGTACAGGAAAGGCGATAATCTCGCCAAAAATGCTGTCGAGAATTACGTAAAATATCTTGGTGAGGGAATAGTAAGTATAATCAATATTTGTTGCCCTGATGCGGTAATATTAGGAGGCGGAATTAGCGGCGCGGGTGACGTTTTAGTCGCAAAATTAGAAGAATATACTAAAAGCAGAATTTTTGGGGCGGAGCTAATCAAGGTCAAAATCCTTGTGTCGTGTTTGGGCAATGATGCGGGCATAATCGGTGCAAGTCTGTTATAAATACAAACCCATTTCAAATTTTGGTTGTTGCTAATGCCGTATATCTAACACCGAAGTTCCTTCTACCAATTCACATTCTACAGTGTATATACGGATGGCGGGCGGTCGTTTGCTGATAATGTCTATTACAATTTTGGCGGCGGTTTTGCCTATGTTTTTTGGGAATTGTTTGATATAATGCGGAACGAACGGGAGAAAGTTTTTATATGCCTCCCAATCATTATCATATACGATTACGGATAAGTCTTGCGGTACGCGGATGTTATTTTTTTCAATAGCCTCAAATAAGTAGGGAATATTAGAGTTTTTGCAAGAGACAATCACGGCGGTCATATATTTCGCGGCTTTTAAAAAACCGCTGATTTGAGTTATTACATTGTCATCACTGCTGCCTAGAGTCAATACATGATCGGGTCTAATAGACATTTTACCTGCGATTAAGGCTTGCTCATATCCCTTGTAGCGTTGCTCTAGAGAGTCAATATCGCTGTCAGTATCTTTTATAAAACCGATGTAACGATGTCCGCGTTCAGTCAAATAATTGAGAGCATCAAAGCCGGATTGACGGTGGGCGCTTGTTACACTTAACGCGTCTATGCCGCTGATGTTTTTGTCTAAGAAAACCATAGGAAAACCGCTCAGTGCCAAACGTAACAGACCTTTATTATAGAGTTCGCTTTCCACGGACACAACGATGAGACCGACGACTCCTATAGTGCGAGCATGCGCAAGTAAAAAACTCTCGGTATCTTGATTATTGTTGCTGTAAAAAACTATTAGCGGCATTCCGACTTTGTCTAAATAAGATGATACTCCTTCAATAATTTTTGTGACATATGCGGATTCGACATTAGGCAAAAGAAGCCCGATACTCGCGCGGTTATCAAGATTGCTGTTATACTTATTATCAAAATTAGGATTGACTATAAAGGTGCCTTTGCCTTGACGCCTAAAGAGTTTTCCGGATTCTACTAAATTGTTAATAGCATTTTTGGCGGTAATACGCGAAACATTGAACTTAGCCGCGAGTTGATTCTCGGATGGCATGCGATATTTAATAATCATCTTATTTTTTTCGATGAGTTGCTCTAAATATTCAATTATTTCTCGGTATAAAAATTTTTTGCTCATAAAATCCTCTTACTAATATTATAAAACATATTGAAAAAAAAGTCAAATATTTTTATCTCAATATATCAAGTTTGTTATAAGTTGGTATTGATAAATATTTTTGGGCAAATACTGTTATGAATAGTTGACAAAAAAAGGTTAATATGTTAAGATTTTACAAAAATAAGGTAATCAATACAATCAAGGTAGGAATAAAATATAAATTCGGCTCACCGATTGTTGCGCGACTGCGACGCGACTTGTTTTTCAAGAATTTTTGTACCTCAAAGGAGAATGTGTATAAACATGAATAATACAAAAAAAGACAAAAAAATGACAGTGTATATTATACATCATTCACACACAGATGTAGGGTATACCGATACTCAAGAGAAAATGAAAGCGCATCATATCGCTTTTATCAAAGAGGCCGTGGAGTTGGCAGAAAAACACGATGATTTTGTGTGGAACTGCGAAGGTTATTGGGGTGTACAGCAGTTTTTTGCTGACGGTGACAAGGACTATATAGATAGATTCGTTAAAATTGTCAAAGACGGGCGCATAGGTCTATCGGGAAGTTATCTTAATCTGACCGAATTAGTGAGCAGTCGTGTGCTTAGCGAGACCCTTAATAATATGAAAACAGAACTCGGCGCTTACGGGTTAGAGGCTAAGAGTGCTATGACAGCGGATGTCAACGGCTATAGTTGGGGCTTTGCAAGCGCACTGTTGGATGCGGGGGTCACCGGACTATTGTCTAATATTCATACGCACCATGGGTATCATCCGTTATTCCGTAAGCAGAACGCTTTTTTTTGGGAAACTCCGACACCGCATAAGGACAAACTTCTTGTATGGAACGGGGACCACTATTTACTAGGCAATGAGTTAGGTATCAGTCAAGCGCTGGAATTTGAATATACAATACAAGACGGATTAAGCCGGGCGGGACTTAAGCCTTTTGAAAAATCCGAAAAGCGCATCTTCGCATATATAGATAAGCTTCGTGAGGACGGATACCCGTATGACTTTGTCACAATTTCGGTAAGCGGAAATATGACCGATAATTCACCCCCGTCGCTTAGGATTCCTGAATTTATTAAAAAATGGAACGGTTTATACGGAGATAAAATTGAGCTGAAAATGAGTACGCTTGACGAGTTTTTTGCAGTACTTAGGAAACAAAAGGATATTCCGACATATAAGGGTGATTGGACGGATTGGTGGGCGGACGGCGTAGGCTCTACTTCCGCGGATGTCATACAGTATCGCGACGCATCCCGCAAGTATAATATTGCCAGAAAGCTTGACAAGAAAGGCATTGTCGACGCTAAAGTCTATAACGAGGCTTTATTCAATCTTATGTTTTACTCCGAGCATACTTGGGGATATTCGTCATCAATAACCGAACCTTGTCATCCGCAGGTTAATAATCTCGATCAATGGAAGAGGCTATTTGCACTAAAAGCCTCCGAAGCGTCTGTTATAGCTATTGAAAAAATCCAAAGACACTATGGTGAGACGGCGGTATCATTGCATAAGGAAATATCTTTCCGGGCGGTAAATCCACATAATTTTGCCGTCAAAGATATGCTTGTGATTGACGTAGAGCATTTTTATGGGCATGAAAATTTTGTTGTGGTAGATAAAGAAACAAAAGCAGAAGTTCCGTTTTTTGTATCAGGATACTCTCGCGGACCGCAAATGTGTATTTTCTTAGACATGGCGGCTAATCAAACAAAAACATTCCTGTTAAAAGAAGTGCCTAAGAAAATCGCTTCACCCGGAATGCAAGCTCAAGTAGGAATCGACGGCATAGGGGATTTGGCATATATTATAGAGAAGAACGCCGACAGAGCGACAATAGACGGCATTGAGAATAAATTTTTTAGTATTGCTTTTGAACAAGGCGTGGGTGTCACCGGACTCTATGATAAGAAGAATAAGAGAGAGCTTATCAACCCTGTCAAAGAATATCCGCTGTTCACGCCTATATATGAGGTAACGCCTTTAGCTATAGGTGAGGATTATTTATGGGTACGCCGTAATATGGGGCGAAATCGTAAGGCGGTACGCACAGAACGTGACGCAGGCAAATTAAAGGATATTAAGGTGCTTGAGGATGGAGCCTTGTACTCTAGGGTAGAGCTTGTTTATGAGCTGGCAGGGTGTGATGAAGCTTCGGTGATTCTGACGGCACATAAGCATATGCCGAATATCACTATTGATTTTAGGTTGCACAAAAAGAGCGAACGCAGACCGGAGAATCTTTATCTTGCGTTGCCGGTATGGGCTGGCGCGGAAGCGGAAATGTATACGGACAAAGCTATGGCAGTATTCCGTCCGCGTATTGACCAGTTACCGGGGACTTGTATTGATTTTTATTCTATACAAAACGGGTTTGCGCATATAGGTGACAACAAGCAAGCTGTTGCTGTATGCTGCAAAGACGCGCCCTTAATTTCTATGGGTACGCTCAAAGCACATCCCATCAGATTGGCAGGGGAGAAAGGAGTCAAGAATCTTGACCACACGTATTCGTGGATAATGAATAACTTATGGGAGACCAACTTCCGCGCGGGACTGGGCGGATTCTATCAATTTCGATACAATTTGTGTCTAATCGACGGGACAATGCCTCAAGAAATCTTTCAAAAAATGGAAGCTGTTAACGAAGGTGTCTTGAGCTTTTATTCTTTTGAGAAAAATAAGTAAAAATATTTTTTGGCACATTATGCGTTAAATTAAATATAGGGGAATATATTTTGAGAGCAGTCTTGCGCTTAGATTTTCAAAATTATTTAAAACTCGTCTTAAAATTTATTTGAGACGAGTTTTGTTTAAAATTTACAATAAAAGAACCGTCAAATCGCTGTACAAAATATATTAGATATGTTATATATATAAGTGAAATCAACTAGGAGTAGCTATTAAAAATGACAAAAACTATAAAATTCGGTATTATCGGTACGGGCAATATGGGCATAAGTCATTTTGGCAGTTTTGCCGCGGGTAAAGTGCAAAACGGTGTCGTATCGGCAGTTGCGGATATTAATCCTGTCAAATTGAAAGCGGTACGCGAAAAATTCGGAGATTATTTTCAAGTATTTGAAAGCGGGCTTGAGCTTATAAGTAAGGCTGATGTGGACGCTGTAATAATCGCCACGCCGCATTATTCACACCCTGAATTATCGATTGCCGCGCTCAAAAAGGGACTGCATGTTATTTGCGAAAAACCTGCCGGAGTTTACACAAAGCAGGTTAAGGAAATGAATGCCGTAGCAAAAGCGTCGAAGCCGTTATTTACGGTGATGTTTAATCATCGCACTAACCCATTGTATCAAAAAATGCGGGAAATTATTATTAACGGCGAAATAGGCGTAATCAAACGAATTAATTGGATAATCACCTCTTGGTACCGCACTCAAAGTTATTATGACAGCGGGGCATGGCGTGCTACTTGGGCGGGCGAAGGCGGCGGTGTGCTATTTAATCAATGCCCGCA
>Ga0123355_10013600_pt1 | contig 12675 bp, 8 predicted proteins | sample TergutEmb28metaG_3_FD_89872 | JGI IMG/M metagenome (GOLD analysis project Ga0123355, IMG submission 89872) | Embiratermes neotenicus P1 segment gut microbial communities from Petit-Saut dam, French Guiana - Emb289 P1 | ecosystem: Host-associated > Arthropoda: Insects > Digestive system > Gut ...
AATGAACCTTCAGGATCCATGAAATGCGGGGAATTTCTTGACTAGCTGCAAACCAGTTAGCTTCTCAAGAAGGACTCTGCACCATGGAGTAAGTAAGTATATATATATATATATATATATAAATAAAATCAATGAAGTATATATATATGTAAACTTCACTGATGTTCAGTAACTCCCTGAAGATGATCAAGATAGAATGAAATACGTTGGACTTAAATTATGTGGACAAAAATATAATTTTAACATTCGTGCATTTGTTGGTTTTCTTTGAATTGAATAATCGTGTTGTGGTTCTTGCTACTAAAAAATTTAAAATCGATGTCTAACTAAATTCATTTCTCTACAAATGTAAGGAAAAAAGTCACTATGTGTACACCGTAACACAAAGTGGAAAAACAAATTGTAAATTTGACTTTGCACAGGTGATGTCATTGGAAATAAAATCCATAAATTGAATTCTAAATGTTGGATACATAGAAACATGGCAAATACTATGGTAGAGAGAAGGGCAGTGCAAAGAGGCAAATAATCTGCCTTGACATACCTCCAGTGAAGCTCCTATGACAGACAATTGCCTATCTCACTACTCAGTGCTATAAAATCCTCTCTGCAAAAATGGAATTCATGGCATAATCGTCAATCAGAACCATAGGAAAGGTGTCATGTTGACCACCTACACAAATGTCTTGTGGAATACTTTAAATTGTAGGAGCCAATGATAATGATTTACTGAATTTCTTATGATAGTATTAATATGAAAATCAAAAGGGGATTTTCCCACAATCCTCTTACTGATACAAACCCATTAAATATTCCATTATGGAACAATGTTTGTAATTTGTATCTTACGGTGTGTTTTCTAATGAACCTTGACACCTCAAGATGTACCTTTACTGCCACCTGGGAGGCAGATATCTCCTGGAAAACTGTGCTACACAATTCTTTTTCAGTTGGCGATATCCGAAGCCAAGGTCCAACACTGCCACTGGAAGTTTCCACACACAGATTAATGACTACAATTCATTGCAACTGCAGCCTCACAGGAATACAAACACTTTAGAAACGTACAGTATACAGTAAAACCCTCATTTAATGTTTCTTCAAAGGGCAGCTCATTTGAAGACTAAATTTAGGAAAACCTTAAATGGAGGAAATTTAACATTGAGATTATTACTAATTTTTGGATCGCTGACACTGAATATTATTATCAAGGAACATTAAATGGTGGTTGCACTGCATCTACACTGCCTGCTCAGGAACAGGCCATAGAGAGCAATGTCCGACTCCTGCACAACCACAATGTGACTGTGAAGAAAAGTGCATTACAGCAAACTAGGAATGATTACTGACATGCAATATGTTTTTGCCTCATTTCTCCCAGGAGGCACAGGTGGGTGCACTTAGCAGCTGTTGGTAGACTTTGGGAGGGGTCGCACAAGATACAGTTTCTCCCCCTGCTTGTTGGTGTAGATGGGTGCACGCTGATAGTGATCCACCAGCTGATCCAGTGTATGGAACTTGCGTTGCCCAATGCAATACAGCGCCCCTTCCACATGAACCCGAAAGTGCTTGTTGCGTCCAGGAGCCTTCAGTGATACCGAGTAGTCACCCATCTGAAACACATGTGGTCTTTACATACAGTGGTATTTTATCCAGCCATTCAGTATCATTTGACAGGTGTTACCAATACTCACGTTTGTTTCACTGTCTCTGATGAGGAAGTCACCATCATGGCCATGCTGATTTAAAAGGTTGTCACACTGTGCTCGTGTGATAGTACCATAGTACCATGCCTTGCCTACCAGGTGTGGACGGTCCAGTGCACGCCCAATGCCAGAGCCACTTCCATCTTGTTGCCGGTCTAAAGAGTCATGTCTTTCACCTCCACCATCACGGTTCCGGTATGGCTGAGTCAGGTATTCACTTAACTCCTGACCACAGAAATATTATTAATGTGAACAGGAACTTTTAATATAATATATGACCTGCATAAGTAGGGCAAATCCACAATAAGCATAAGTTCTATACATCAAACATTATTCAAGCTGAAGCTGCACTATAAATGCGATTATGAACTTGGATTTTTGGCTCCTCTGTAATGTATGAAACACTAAGCAAAGTATGATACAGCATTTTGTACATATTACACAGTGTATACTGGTCACTAAACACATAATTTTACATTCATGAAGGACCAGATTATCATGTGAGATCCTACTGCCAAATGTTAAGGTGTCATCACAACAAATTCTTCCCACCATAATTCACACTTTAAATTCTGTTCGATAAATAACATACTCTTAACCACGCAAAAAACACGCTGAAAATGCTCTTTTTCTAACACGTAGCATGTACATGTTATTATTTAGAAATTCTGATAAGCAATATGTCCTGTCTTCTTGAAGTCAATGTATTCCTCACAATAAACAGTGACTGTTTTTAACTACCTGTTTGGAGAGGAGAGTTCCTTGAGAGAAACTTTTGCAAAGATGTAGAACTTTTGCTGGTCTTCCCACCACCACAATACAGCAAATGTTTTTTTATGAGACTGCTGAATACCCAAACATGAAGTGTATTTGACATTTTGAATAGCTTGTGGGCAGGTTTTCTTCAAACATTTCTTCGCTGGCTTTCCACACTGACATGCTTGTGCTTCATAAAAAAATAGTTTCTGTATGAAAACTACCCTCAGTTCCTTCCCTGACCATTTCAATTTCATTTTTTACCATACTTCTGCTTTTGATAGGGTAATGTATTTAAATCATGAGTCCGTTACCACTACACCTAAGGATTAGTTACTACTTTTATAACCTATAAATATATACTTAGTATCTTTGAAATATTTATAGAACATGTTAAAGCAGTTCCTGTAATACTCATCATCACATTCAATCTTTGTTTGAACTGTAAATCATGAGTATAATCATGGACAGTCTAGGAGATTCCTCAGGGCATAGCATTTTAGTGGCTTCTTCAGGTGACTGGAAAATATCAGCAACTGCATTCACAGTTTTCCCTGCACTATTAAATTCTGTATTAATGTCTGCAGATAATAGCTCTGTCTGTTCCGGCAGACAATAAATGAAACAAACTGAGATGATCCTTCACTAGACAAGTTCAAATCCTTCTGAAAAATAAACCTGTGAGGAAAACCTCACATAGAGAAAATTAATTCTACAGTAATTCGAATGCAAGAAAATTATGACTATATTCTAACACACCTTAGTGCTTAAATATTCAATAACAATCCTACTTATTTATGATTAATTACAATACAATTACCCATTCAGCCCATTATTGTGCCTGTATTATATAACAGTTAAGAATAGAAATGTGTGAACGCTCTAAACATTTAGTAACAATAACACGAGTATAAAAAAAAACTATACAGGAGTCAGAGGAAAGAAATAAAGAAAGAAAATCCAAGGAAAACAAAACATTTCTTATACATAAGCAGTAAATCTACGTTCTTAAAATTAGGTCACAATTGAAGAAACACACAAATTGCCATTTCTGATAAGAAAGTTAAATCACAGCTCATTTGTACAGCAACATTCTTTGCCTTACACAGCTTTCAAAAACATGCAGTGGCATCATTCATTCTATAATTGCAAGCAAAACTTCTTTTGACTTGTGGGACATACAAGTCTTCTACAATTTGGATAAAATGCAAATCTGCTACAGAAGTGCCTGGAGATGAAAGTGGAAGGTATGGCATTAATGGGTAAAGAATAAAACACTGCACAAATTTATATTTCCATTCTCCAAAAATATTCACAAATCTGAACAAAAATCAGAAATACAAACAAGAAGAAATTAAACGTATGATGGCCTGCTCTGCTTGCTGCCGTACTCACCTGCAGATAGTTGCGTGGGACAAGTCCAACTTGGCCCTGCCCATTACGAGCCTTGTACCACTCAGGATCTGCTGGTGGCCGGTCCAGTATCTCCAAGCGATCACCCTTTTCAAATGCCAACTCCTGATCATTATTGGATGAGAATGAATAGAGTGCCACAACAATGTCTAACACATTCTCTGCCATAGCATAGGTATGCAGTGTATCATCACTGTCCCCCTCCTCCTGTGTGTAGTTGCTGGGAAACCATCCAGTTGCTGTGTTACTCTGCCCCCGCCACCACCCATCATTACTCTTCTCCAGGATCAGGATCCGTGTGCCTTTCACCAGTGACAGTTCATCTGCTTGCTGAGCCTGTGGCAATGTGTGAACAGATGACACAGAAATGTATGACAAGACACGTACACAATACTTTAGTTGGAAAACTTGGCAGAAAGAAGCCACTTGGGGGAGACAGAGAATACCCCATGCATAACACTACAGTAAATCTTGGGGTGGAAATGGGGACCAAACTTCATCATACAGGCTCTTGTAGCAGGTTTTTGTGGTGACGATAATGAAGCTATATTGGGCAGTTAAAAAAGAAGTACCGCATGTTCACGGAGCAACAAACATGCAAATGACATGAAATTTTTACACCAATTGCAGGATAAATTCTGTGGCATTTCTGTTTTAAATCCCCACCAGAAATTAATACTCCACATATTCACCACAGCACAAACACTGGGAAAATTGCACCTGCAGAAGAAAAGGCATTTTTAGGTATCCAGTTTGCATGGACACATTCACCTATAAGTCAGCAATGTGAGTTTTGTACATGAAACAGAAAGGCCCCACCATAATAATGTAAGTCAACTTACACCTTATGCAAGCAGGTTGAAAACCAACATTGTACCTACACGGTGAGAAGTCCAGGTTACCCAAACATCCCCCATACAACAGTGCAACTCGTGATGTCTTTCAGCAGAGTGCATGAAAGTCAACTTGCAAGCAGAATTTACCTCAAACAACAGCTTGGTGTGTTGTCCCTAACCATTTACTTTTGATCTCTCACAAGCAGCAATGAGTGAAAATGTCAAAACCAAATGACAAATGCATAACATGAGTTATCCTGTGAGTTTAAAGAGAAACTGAAAGAGTTCAGCAACATGGCTTGTTTTCAGTGACAAGAATCATTTCACTTGACAGGAAGAGTCAACTGTCAAAACATACGTGTCAGGCTCCCAAAATCCTCACAAGTTATGGAACGGGAGCAAAACTTCCCAAAAGTACTTGCAAATCCTTTTTGTGCCATTTCACACCACAGAACTTACAAGCCTTTCTCTTCTGCAGAAATATTAATCAATGGAAACATCTGACTGGAATTCTAATTTAATTAAATGACTTACACCATTTCATCTTGCATCAAAATAGTGTTCCTCCTCACTTTAAACTGGAAGTGTAAAAACATGTCAGTATAACATACTTCCACAGTGAGCGATAGAACATGGTGCTGCAGAAGATGACATCTAATGCTCATGGCACCCCAGGTCACTCGACATAATACTGTGATTTCTTTCCTTTTGTTATGATGTGTGAAGGATGCTGTGTTTATGTCATCACTTCCAGCAAACATTCCTGAACTGTGATGCAAGACCAATAAAATGCTGATATCAGTTACTAGGGACATACTGGCAAAGGTCTGGGAAGAAATGTAATACTAAACTGAAGGAAGCCTGTAGTTCATGCAGCTCATATTAAGTGGCCCTGTACTGCTCAAAGAAACAATATGAAATTCTCTATCTGTGCATGTTCCATCCCTGTCATATGTGCCAATTTTAATTTCCCTGAATTTTTTAAGTGTTTCCTTCTTTTTTAATTGTCCTGTAGGCTGAAAAAAAACTTGTTACTGACCACACAAGAATTCCATCTGTTACCAAGCTGTGTGTAGGTGAAATGTGAAATTTAGACCAAGAGCAACAGGAAATGTAGGAGGTTAGACAGTGCTGGAAGGCAGAAATATGGCTCAAGGGATCTGAAAATAGTATATAACAAAATCCACTTTTCTATAATTCACAAATAGAGACATTTCAGATTTATAACACAAAACAGAATAGAAGACAAATTTCAACAACTACAGTACCTGATAGTTGTACTTAACAACTGCGGTACCAATGGCTTCTGCAGGATCTGCAGGCACCCGGTGCCCTATTGTTGGAGACTCAACTGCTCTGGAAGGAGAGTTGCTAGAAGGGAGTGTTTTTGACCCAGAACCCTTCTTCACTTTCTTCTTGATACTGCCAACACATGATTAACATCATTATGTTGTGGTTACCAATATATCACTTCCAGCCACAACTTCAGTACTAGCCTACTCTCCTTAAACCTATGTGGTATGTCTAGTCAACCAATTTCAGTTACATGGGTTGTAGGCATTCATATGCAAGATAATCTCTCAGCTTTTGTCAACATAAAGTGAAAAAAATCTCCACCCTCTCTCAGGCATCCAAGTCGTGGAGGCATAAAAATTACACTCCATATAGAAAAAAATGACATTACCAAAATAAAGGTTGCACTAATTCAGTTCTGGTTTGATGTGCTGACATTTACAAACAGCAACTACAATTAGCATTCTTAAACCAATCCAACTATGCAACCACAATCAGGAGAGATGACTCCCTGCCTGAGGCTGCAATTTGACCAAATTGGTATGGTTTATGGCAGACAGCCCATTCATCCTGGTTCTCCCAGGGGTTTTCCACGTCAGATACATACAATATTTCAGGAAATACATATGAACATTTTGACTTCCCATGGTGGGAGGAAACATCTGTAGGAGTAACACATCTGTTAGCCAGTCACTAGCAGGAAGGAACAGGAAAGGGGGAGGAAAGATGCCTACTTTAATGATCATAAAGCCTGGACTGAGACTGTGATGGATGAGGAATGGATATGTCAAGAAGGATCAGCAAGTGAACTGTGTGAGTCTGAGTAGTATTCTTCTTAGCATGTTTTTTTGCATTTGTCATAATTTTGTACCTGATTCATCCCAGCGTAATACGGTTAACAAATTATTGTGCTTTTTTAACTGTGTGACAGGTTGAAAATTTTGCATGATTTCAGGCTTCTGCCATGAAGTAAATAAGAACTGCACTCTTCTGGGGTATTATGTAGTGAGTAGTGGTAATTCCTGACTGACATTTCAGGACAACTTAATGGCCCCATCTTCATGGGTCAAGAACAGAGTACTTGGATTCTTGACCCTTGAATAATGGAATGACCGGTTGTCCCAAAAAGTCAGTAAGGAATATCCACTATTCACTGCATAGTAGCCCAGAACAGCACAGTTCTCAGGTTGAAAATTCTGAATTCTACCAAAGCTCCCCCACCCCTAGCAGCCACCGCAATGTTATGAAGGGTTCAAGTTTTGGGTTAAAAACTGAGACCCATGTGGTTTAAGTGCAACCTTTTCAGGCCTTCACTGACTCCCAATAAAATTTCGCAGGTGGGATTTTATTTAGAAATGACACACATGAAATTTTACCTTCCTGTGCCAATGAACTGCAATGATACAACATTTTGACATTTTGGATTTTCCTTATAGTTCATGTTATTCCAGTTTACTACAGTGCTTACAACCATGGTCATAACTGATCTTTTTCACACAAGCATTTAAAATCAACCCACTCATTCATGGTCATGGTCCCCAGTTCTGCAATTTTGCATACTATTAGGCATTCCATTTAATACAATTTGTAATCAAAAAGATAAAAAAAAGGTGAATTTAAAAAATGAATTACTTTGCCCATCTACAAAGCTTTGAAATAATCTGTTTAGACACGCCTCACTTCCCAACTCATTTATTTTCATTATTATATTCCACTTCTTCAAAATAAACATTACAGGAACACTTGAACACATTTAGAATAGCCTGTACATAAACGTGTTTCCTACAATGTCACATAATTTCTTTCTCTGCCAACACAGCTTTTCCACTTCACAATAGTGGTGGGTCAGAGGCTACAAATAACACATATATACCAAAAACTCTCATCCACTTAGCATTCTTATGCTCTTTTTCTTTAACACTAAACAGTTGTCAGTGGAACAGCCAAACTATATTATCATCAATACTTGGACACATTAGACAAAGGACAATCCCCACCGCCTGACATGGCCTTACAGGTAACAAACTTGTTCTTATCTATAACTGTACAAGTGGGGATTTATGACAGCAATACCCTGAAAGTTTACTGGTCCACACTGTAACAGTCCTTTATGACATTTTATGGAAATATAAGGAAACAAGACACTCTTCCATATACTGAGTGTGTGCAGTGTTGATTTGACATGAAATGACCCCTGCAATAAAACCACACCTCTTTAATGTGGACCCACATAGATATCATACATCATGAGAATTTGTGCAATATTTAGTAAATTATACTAAAACAACATTAAGTGAGCTAAGCTGCCACAAAATTCAGATCTGTCTGAAAAATATGAAAAAATGTCAACACAGAAGAACAACCATTTCTTTGAATACTGTCCACACAGATGACACGTAAATATTACCTCCAAGTTACTTGATAAGGTACCTGTCAAACAGAGAGGGCTTTTCCTTCTTGACATAGTTGCTGGGCACATAGCCTGCCTGGTTGCGAGCATTCTGAACACGCCACCAATGTTTTGAGTCATCCAGCAAAAGGTAGCGTTCATTCTTACGTAGATCCAGTTCCTGGGCACCCTGAGCTGAATAGTCATATTTGGCAACCACATAACACACGTCTTCTTGGCTGGTTTTGCCTGCCAACAAGACAGCGCTGAAGATTGAGTTATGCCACTACCCACATGACTTGCGCACAAGTGAACTGTCTGTGCTCTGACTGCACCAAAGATACAGCAAAGGTAAACATACAGAATTGCACTTCATGATAAGTATAGAATTCAAGAAGTAACTTCTCATGTTGATGATGATGATAAAAGTTGTAAAGCACCTAAGCACAATACCACTAAGTCCTACAGGGGACATCTGGGTACAGCTCCAGACATTCATCCTTGGCACTTAATTCATTCATATTTCAACAACTTTACTCATAGAAAAAACACCCCCATTTCTATTTGAACAGGAGACTGCACAAGTCCAAGAATCTAGCTGGATAGGGAAATGAAGAGAAAAGTCTGTGTCCCAACCCATATCCATAACACAAAGAGCATGGTACACTGTTACAAATAAAGTTCCAATTCAGATATATGAGTTCTGAGGTTCTCACAGCAGTGAACATTAAGATTATGGCCTTGTTAGATGTTACACGGTGTAGTCTGGTTGAAAGATAAGAAAATGGCATCACATCCTAGATGATAATGTAACAAAAAGCATATTCAATGTCATGTAACTACAGACTCCATGCAAGGTGCCATGATGTCTTTGGCAATGCAAAAATACTGCACCCCTTTGAACTGTACTGTCACACTATGCCAATATGTTAAAAGCAGAGACAATAATCAGAAAAAATCAGAAAGTACATAAAACACATAAAACTTCTGAGCTGCAGCACTACAGAGAAAACCCAATGCAAGTAATGTGATCAATATTTTACACTTTCAAGCACTTCAATGCTGTGTAGAAAAATCAATATCGATAACAGCTACTGTACTCATTTCAAACCTTCTGGATAACTTAAATCTGAACTTTTCTTATTATTACTATGACCAGCATCTCCATCTTTTACTGCTACATTCATTCAATTATTCAACCAGAAAAAAGTCTTCAAACAAAAGTGGGCTTAGCAAGCCATACCATGCCGCATTGCTGCCATGTGGTGCAGAGGAGGGCGAATGTTGCTCTTGGATTTCCAACTTCCTGGGTCTCGAAGGGATCTCGCTTCCAACATTTCTCCCATGCCCTGTGCGTGCTAGGGCAAGCAGAAGTCACCTGACACTGTCCATCGCAATCAAAACTACAAACAAACAACACCAACATGCTGCTAGTGGTCACAGCAGAAACAGTGTGACATGCTATGGGACTAAATACCAAGTTCAAGCTCTGCCTTTATCCAGAGGCTTAAAAAAATGGTGAGTGTGTGATGACAATAAAACAATGGTGTCCAATATATGTCAAGAGACTTAAACTTCCCCTCCATTTAAAAATATGCCTAATGACAGGGAAAATATCCTTCACATAAACTTTGGATCAATCAGGTTACACTCCTATAAATTTGGTTATCACTTACATACACAAGAAGGTATCACAGGAATGCAGGAATATTAGGTATCTGCACAATTTCTATGATGTGTATTGAGCATTCCAGCATCAGCAGTCACTCTTGACTCATATCATGACTTTTTAACTGAAACTACATGCCAGCACTACCAGACATAACCAATCTAATAAGGCTTATAAAACATATTACTATGCTAAATTTAGCTGCAAACTACAGTGTGACTCAAGGGGAGTTTCTGCTGTGCCAGCATAAAGAAAACACACACACTAAACACGTACATGTCACATGCAGGGAACTCACCTCTCTTCTCTCCATAGCACCAGAGTCCGATAACAAGCATTCTATTTTTTCTCATTTCATTATACATCTGTCCATATGTCTACAACTACCCACAGGAAAGGTGTGTCAGGTGCAGAGAATTGGGGAACTGAAGGATGTCTGAAGTTGTGGATTTCCAAAAACTAGCATTTGACTGGAGAAATCAAAAGTTTTTCACGAAATGAACAAACAAAAAATAAAAGCCACACATATGCCACACCCATAAAAATTCAATTGTGTGTGTTGAAAGAGGTATCACATCCCAGTCACAACAGGGAAACACAGACATGGTGCAGAGTACACCAAAGGAATGTATTTACATTTGGTTCCAATGATATAATTCCAGCTTTCAGGACACATACCAGAATAAATAAAAACATCATTTTTACATTGGTACTGTCTGTTAGTTATTTAAAAATAATGCATCAACTTATATTGCATGGTGCTAGCAAATCACATTTTTCAATGGTAAGTCTCAGCAGACCTGGAAGCTGATAGCCTGGCAATGACATAAATGGGCCACAGAAAGCTACAGAACAACCTGCATTACACTAATAAATTTCAATGTGGAAGGACAAGTTTCTCCACTTTCATAAAGCCATCTTAATCTAGAAAGAGCTGTACAAATAAATATACAAAGAAATTTGATATGTGTTCAATTTCACAAGCAAGATTCTTCAGACAAATGATGGGAAGCATAAATACCATATATACAATTTGTTCTTTCTGCAAATTATTTTTTGATAAATTAAGAACTATCTTGGATGCTAAAGTAATGATCTATACAGTACATATCAACATTAGGAATGTTAAGGGCATGATAAAGAAAAATCTGTTATTTTCATTGCATATAATTTTTTCCACCTCAACAAACAATGCAATTACATCAGTTATTACTTCTCTGAGCTTCAACATACATCTGTAGCAATGTATCAACTTCCATACAATAAATAAAGGTACAAATGCAACACTACTTGAGCTTAAGCATCAGACCATAAATAGGCATGGGAAGTGGAGGTAAGGATCCACACATTCTTAAACTCGAGCCTGAACAGAGGTGTGTGGTCAAATATCTGGTCCAGCTAAGGAGCCGGTGAAAAGGACTCTGATGCCTACCATATAGAATCAAGGTGGGCTCCAGAGCTGAACTTCATTCAATCATGACAAGAAAAAGCCCTGCCCCCCAAAACGAATCAAATCCTGGCCAATGTGTCCACAGCCAATCATTTAACTTGCTGTCCCAGCTCCTATACTTCTATAATACCACCAAAAACAGTAAAATGCAAACCTTCCAATTTTTCTTTTTTTTTGCGGTCAATATAGTTTCCCTAAATTTTTAGTGCAAGGTGAACAAGCCTTGGTGCACTGTTTCAGCTTCTGGAATTGAAATTTCAAAAGAAAGAACCTACACTAACATTATCTTCTGTAGCACATTTAGGTAACATCTTCTGAGGTGGAAAAAAAGCGTAGCGTCAATTATGATTCCAGTCAATCACATTTTTCGGTTCGCCGTTCTCATTGCTTCGTGCATGCTGAGTTCATGCGACTTCTATCCCACAATATTAAAAATTTGGTGCTACAAGTAAATTTGACAATCATAACCTCTAGATACAACTGAGAAAATTGATTGATAAAGAAACAAACAATACTGTAGGTGTAGTTCCAGTAAATAAATACTACCAAGGAAAGCAAACACATCATATGAAATAGCCTTTACATTTTGCAACATAAATATGCCAAATTAATAATGGATCTCTCTTCCATTCCCTCGGCATTTTCTTTTTTGCAAAATGGCACAATTCTAACAAACTAAAAATCTGATAGTCAATATTTAGATACCAATAAGAACATACAGCAAGTTAAGCATTCAATGACATTATTAGGCGCATAAACCAATAATCTTACCAATTTTCAGGCTTGACATATTCCCTGGCGAGTCATAGATATAGGCCTCCTTCCAAACAACCTCTCCCACCCTCGTCAGCACAGATAACAAATCGCCAGGGAATGTCCAGCGTCATAGATACTCCGTGCCACTGATCATCTTGTGCTATCGACTTCAAATAGTTCTTAAATTCATAAGCTGTAAGATCCAAAACATTGGGGACTTGTATAGGGGCATCAATTACTTTAAGAAGGGGTACCAGCCTAGATGTAATATAGTGAAGGATGACAAAGGTGACTTGGTGGCAGACTCCCACAGTGTTGTGGCTAGGTGGAGGAACTATTTCTCCCAGCTATTCAACGTGCATGGGGTTAAGGACGTTAGGCAGGCAGAAATACACACAGCAGAACCA
>Ga0123355_10013601_pt1 | contig 12675 bp, 3 predicted proteins | sample TergutEmb28metaG_3_FD_89872 | JGI IMG/M metagenome (GOLD analysis project Ga0123355, IMG submission 89872) | Embiratermes neotenicus P1 segment gut microbial communities from Petit-Saut dam, French Guiana - Emb289 P1 | ecosystem: Host-associated > Arthropoda: Insects > Digestive system > Gut ...
ACTGCGCTTGCGCGGCCAGTAGGATGATGCAATGTTTCTGACTTTCGCGATGGTTGTGAGCCATACTTCAGTAAAGAACAATGTGTGCGTATTGGCAGGCTACGTGGTCCCTGTTCGGCAAAACGGAGCCTAGAAATGGAATAAGAACACTGACTGGAGTCAGATCTCGCGCAGTGACCAGCCACCACACATTAAAATTGAAAATTTGCGAGGAAAAAACCCGACCGAAATACATAATGCTTTACATGAAATTTGCGGGGATAGTGTAGTGAATCGTAGCACGGTGTCACGGTAGGAATCTCATTTCCGTGAAGGTAGGGTAAGCATCCAAGACGACCCAAGAAGCGGGCGGTCAGTAACAGCAACGGACGAAACATCTGTGGTTATCGTCAGCACCTTGTTGGAAGAAGATCGACGCAAATCACGTGAAGAAACTGCGCATGAAGCAAACATGTCAATCGCGTCTGTTTTCAGAATCGTGACTCAAACATTGCAGAAGAGAAAAGTCGCTGCAAAGTGGGTTCCACATCAGCTGAGCAAAGAACAGAAAGCAGCTCGCAAGAGGGTCGCAGAAGGACTGCTGCGGCGCTAAGAGGCAGAAGGTGAGGAGTTGTTGAACAGAATTGTTGCCATAGATGAAACATGGATACGAGATTTAGAACCACAACTGAAATCTCGTTCCTCTCAGTGGAAGCATGCAACTTCTCATAGCCCCAAAATATGTCGCCGCCAACAATCGAAAGTTAAGCTCATGATGATTATGGCTTATTACAAGATTGGAGTGATAGCAACAGGCAGAGTGCCCCCGGTGTCCACTGTAACAGCGGCATTCTACAGGAAGTTTCTGCAAGATGTTTTGCGTCCCAAAATTCGCCAAAAATGTTCCGCCATGTTCCCAGCCGGTGTCCTCATTCTGCACGATAACGTGTGGCCTCATGCATCAGATGCATTATCGGAAATTTTGGAGACATGTGGATGGCAAATGCTTCCTCACCTGCCATACAGTACTGACGTGAGCCCACCAGACTTCGACATGTTCCCCAAATTGAAGAAACCACTCCGTGGGAAACGTTTCAGAAGTATTGAGGAGGTGTCTAATGAGGTGACCCGAGTAATCAGACACATTAACAACGAAGGCGTCCTGACAGAACTAAAAGACTTGTCCAAATGTTGGACCGCTGTGATAAAGCACAATAGACATTACATTGAAGGCCTGAAAATGTATTTTGTAAAATAAATTCATTGTTAAAGACAAAATGTACAGTGTGCAGAACTTTTGAAATGACTCACGTGTATTGTACTTACGAATGCCATTAAAAAAAAAAGCTATCGAAAAAGCTAATCATAGTAAGACTAATAGGATCTGAGACGTCCTAATTGTGGGAAGTGATTAAAAGTTTGAAGAAGCTACAATGACTATACAAGTTCCTATATAGTTTAATCAAAGAAGGGAATTCACGTGTGAAATACAAGTGAAATATTACGTGAAGTAGACTAAAGCAATGCAAATGGGAACACGCATGGGCTGGATAGCTAATTATTTTGCAATTACCATCGATATTGACGACGCCACTGAAGAAGGGAGGAGCGTAGGAGTCAATGTGTGAACTGAGAACAAAATAAGATAAAAAGTAAAGTCATTGGTAATACTTTTTGAATTATGGCAATATATGCAACCAGTATTTTATTTCATATTTTACACACACCATTGGAAAATGTCGCAAAAGTCACTTTCTGAAACTAAGTTATTGTGGAGTCTTCGAAAAAAATGGATATGCGTGGAAATTGCATCTAATATACAGAAGGGAACATGCCATGTCTCAAGAGCATAGTCTACACCATCTCACCAAGGACTCTTGGGTTGGACCCCAGAGTAGTTCTTGTGAAGCATGCAGTGAGCAAAGAGGCACTAAAACATCATGTTTCATACACATTCATTTAACAAAGAAGCTGTACAACATTAGCAACTGAGATGGTTGTTAGAAAAAACACTGGTAGTAATTTTAGTAATTTGACTTAATCTAACATTTTTTAATCACTTGACCTAATCTTACATTTTTATGAGCGAAATAAACAACGTTTAATGGCGTCATAGAAATTTTTTGGAGTTGTGGGTTTTAGATGAGAGGGAATATGATTCGCTTACATGTGGTAGGCAGTTTGTAAATTGCTCTGCTAAGGACTTGTAAAAAGAAAATCGTATTACTAAACAAGAGATTGTCAAAGAAGATGAGAAGAAAATATATGTAACAACCCTTATATTCGATTAGAAAATATACGAATATTACTCTCATTCTACGTAACGAGCATAAAGAAAAGGGAAATTAATTCGAAACGATTTTTAAAATTTTTATCACCAACTTGACTTTTAGCGTATTAATATTCAAAAGCTGTGAAAGTAACTGAAAGCTGGCATACAGAGTGACAGGGCTTAATACACTGCAAGAAGAGCTTTGTGAATATTTCGTGGTAGTTGTTGGGAATTACTGAGGATAGTAAGGAGAACTTACTGCAAACTCCCTTCTATTTTATACCACATTTGTAACATCTATGAAAGGACGGGGTTATTAAAGATGAGAAAATATGAAAGCGACAACATAAAGAAACACAAAGTGTGCAGTGAAATGGCGGTCGCCTTTCTTTGAAATAAAGCAGAGATATTTCTTTTATGTAAGATGAGACACTCTCTTCCTTTTCCATTTCTTACGCTTTTGGCTGAACCAATACTATCTGGCAGGTGTTGATCGTGAAAGACTTCCCCATAGCCTAGATATGTCACCCTGCGATTTCTCTCTGAAAGTGTGCAAGGAGAACAAGCATGTTCTGAACACCACTGTTGTTGATATGCTGCCCCTTACGGCGGTTAAAATATCACTGCAACCCACTGAAGTGTGTTAAGTTCCTTACGCAATTATAATGCACCTTGTTGGAAAGAACATAAAAAAGCTGTAAAATTAGAACTCTCAAAAATTCATTTTTTAAAATGTTTGCGCTAACTTCGGGTCCATGCTTCTAAGCATTCTCGCATTTCCATATATTAAACAAATATAATTCCGAAAATATTTTTATACAATTCAAGTTGACGACATGATCTTTATCGAAACATCCTATTTGTGTTACCAAGATAGTATAAACCACACTACAGCAAGACGAGGCACAGACTTTTTAAATTTGTAACATTTGACAAAATTTATTTAAAAATTTACAATATTTGATTAAACCAAAATATTAAGTACGATCTGTTGGTTATTAGTCATCATTTTACTTTAAAATAGAGCCTGATAACACTGGACAATAAAGTTTTACTGACGTTATGCTTCTGAGGTAACAGTAGCCACTTCTTATTGATTTCGAGGCGCTGAGCACGAATATGACAATGAAAACCCAAATTGGCTACGGTTTCTAAGAAATCCGCAAACGTTTATTATATAATTAAGAAATATGTACATCAGACATGTAACAATTAAAATCCGCTCCTACTTGTGACTTCGCTTTGCCTGTCGCCTGTGTCCGTAGTGAAGTTTGCGTTAATTAAATATATCTACTAAAAATGAAATACATTGAAAGATTTCAAAATATTGCATCATAGTGCATCAACCCATCATGCAAACCACACCCGTTTACTCCTGCATCATAAATGCCGCAAAATGATCCCAGCAGTGTTAATCTAGCATTAGTGATGCCTCGTAACTGTGTTGATAGTGCAGATAACTTTCATTACATTTGCGGTGAACTGACATTTGCAAGGCAAAGAAAGGCCATCACAGCGATAGTGAAAAAGGCGTATCATTTGTATTTCGGATGCAAGATCGGCGACCAAGACAAATACTGGGCCCTGTACATACGCTGTCACAATTGTGCAACAAATATTTCGCAGTGGCTGAGTGACAAAAGACATGCGATGCCGTTTGCTGTTCCTACGGTTTGGAGTAAGCCAAGTAATCACACAACTGACTGCTACTTCTGTATGGTGACACCTGTTTCTGGAGGCATCACGAAGAAAAAGAATTAGATAATAGTGTATCCGAATATATCATCTGCTCTCCATCCAGTTCCACACGGTGAAGGAATTTCCGTTCCCGAACCTCCGAAGAATTTACCATCGATTCAGACGACGAGGTCGAAGGCGATTCAACCTCGGGTTCTCCTGAGCCGCCGGCGTCTACTGAACCACACGTCTTCCACGGTAGGTCTTCTGCACCACAACCACACATTCTCACAGAGGAAGAACGGAACGATCTTGTTCGCGATCTGGAGCTGTCCAAGAGAAAAGCAGAGTTACTGGGATCAAGATCTAAACAATGAAATCTTCTCGAGAAAAATGTCCGAGTTTCTTCGTTCCGCTGTCGTCATCAGCAGTTGGTGCCTTCTTCAGAAAGGAAGATGGCCTTGTGTTCTGCTACGATGTAGATGGCCTGATGAACGCCCTCGGAATCAAATATGACCCGCAAGAATGGCGACTATGTATAGACTCTTCGAAACTGAGTCTGAAGGCGGTGTTGCTGCATAATGGAAACCAACATCCATCCATTCCAGTCGAGCACGTTGTCCACATGAAAGAAACCTACGAAAACCTAAAGCAGCTGCTGAAAAAGCTTGAATACCGCAAGTATGGCTGGCATAGTTGTGGTGACCTGAATGCAGTGCCTCTGTTGATGGGTCTGCAACTGGGATATATGAAGTATTGTTGTTTTTTATGTGAATGGGACAGCCGAGCAAAGACTTTGCATTACCTGAAGAGGGACTGGCCTCAGAGAAAATCTCTGAAGGTCGGGGAGAAGAATGTGCAACAACCAGCACTGGCAGAATGGCACAGAATCATGCTACCGTCCCTACGCATCAAATTTGATTTGATGAAAAACTTCGTAAAAGCCATGGACCGGACTGGATCGGCGTTCAAGTATCTGGCTGAAATATTCCTTCGACTCAGCGAAGCAAAAATCAAGAGGGGGGTTTTTATGGGTCCTCAGATCCGCAAGCTCTCCAGAGACGATATGTTCAACAGTTTACTTCAGGGTGACGAGAAAAAAACTTGGGACGCGTTTCGTCTGGTGTCAATTAACTTCCTCTGGAATATCAGGGCAGAAAACTACAAAGAATTGATTGAGGACATGTTGTCATTTTATCACAAACTTGGTTGCAATATGTCCTTAAAGATACACATGCTTCATTCCCACCTGGATTTCTTTCCCGACAACTGCGGCATTGTTAGTGATGAGCAAGGTGAACTTATAATGAGGAAATTGCTAGGATGGAGAAATGATATCAGGAAAGGTGATCCACTTCCATGTTGGCTGACTGCTGTTGGACGCTCGTCAGAAATACTCCTGAGCAGCTACACAAGCGACAGACAATGCGAAGTCGCAAGTAGAAGCGGGCTTTTATCGTTACATGTCTGATGTACATATTTCTTAATTACACAATAAACGTTTGTGGATTTTTAGAAACCGTAGCCAATTTTGAGTTTTCATTGTCATATTTGTGCTCAGCGCCTCGAAATCAATAAGAAAAGGCTACTATTACCTCAGAAGCATAACGTCAGTAAAAATTTGTTGTCCAGTGTAAGTGTTGGATAATTTTCCACTGCTTTAAAAAAAAGGGGCAGAAATGCAGGACAACATGATGAATCGTTATAGTTTTTCTTTTCAATGTTTCTGATTCCTAATCAGACAAATAACTGGCAGTAGTGACTGCGATATTAGTAACCAAAGTAAGTGAACAATTTATCACGTAATTGAAACAATAATTGAAATGAAAGTCGTAAACCCAATAATATTTTCAACCATATTTTTCGTCTGTTATTCCTGTCTTTCTATATTATAAGAGTCAGAAGTTTTCTGATAAGTTTACACGCAATAAGCTGTGTTATCGGTCGTCTAGGAGAAGTGTCGTTCAGTTGTATTTGCTACCTCCAGTGCTGCTCTTGACTTTGTGTACTCCGACTAAGAAATTTAATGCCTGCATCGGATTAAAAACGTCTGTCTAACGTCGCACTCACGTCATTCTAACCCTTGTCCTATAGGTTCTAAGGCTTCCTTTTATGAGAGGGTGCAGTGCTGAGGGTCACAGTATGGCAGTACTGAAGGCCACAGTGTAGCGGTAGCTCTTTTAAATTTGTATTCAGGAGATGTTACTTCAAATCTGGGCCTGATCGATGAATATACTGACGAAGGATTTGGGGGTTTTTCCACATTTAATCCAAGAAAATATTAGGGTATAACTTCAAAGATGTCGAGATCGATTTCTTCAAATCCTTTACAATATATCTATGGTAAGTAAATTTTTCTACATCTTCACGTTATAGGTCTAGACCCTGAGTCATCGGTGTCGTCATAAAATATCCACGAAGGAATCCATACAACACATAAAATAAAGGCACGTTATAGGAACTGTGCGGGTGTGTCCAGCCGCACTTTCAACTGAGCCGTTGCGGGTGTCTCGCTGGTCTGGGAGACGTAACGTTGCTGAAAATTTTCGAGTGACTCTAATTTTTGTCAGTATCCAAATTCTTATCATTTACTAAGACAGAAATATGACAAATCTTGTCATAATAATTTTTCTTAAGAAAGCTGTTCTATAACGCACGTATCCTCCCATTTAACATGCAAACCGTACATCAGAAAACGCATTCCTTGTCACATTTAACAAAACCCAATATTTTAATCGGAACACATTTAACGAAGAAACCAATTGGAAGACCTAAATAGAGATAGGAAAACAATGTTACAATAAATACAGTATAAAGCGGTGGTTCAGGTTTGTTCCAGTGGCGGCCTGTTTGGGCGTAATAACGAATAAAGTTGAAGGAAGTGTCTAACCAGTTTGAGCAGCTGTTGGCCTTTAAAGTGAATCTGTTGCAGAGAAACCCAACGAAACACATTCAAGCATGTGGCTTGACTGTACCTGGTAATACATAGTTAAGTGACCCCAAATTAAGGTAGAATTGTTACATCCGCGTCTGTGGTAGGCAGGAAATTTCTGTTATGTGAAAGCTATTTCATTTATTGGACCATGCGCACTGCCGGCCTATCTGTCACGTGGAAGCAGGAAGTGCTTGTAGCGACTGTGGTCACATGATTGATATTCAGTAATGCGTACAGTGTGCATTACGGGTTCCAGGAGACACCATTAATATATCAGTAGAACTTCCACGCTTTCCAATTTTTCCCACACAATAACTGCAAGAAATTCATCACTATATATTTACTACAAATTTCCTATTCCCAGTGTTTAACCGGTGCTTTCATCGCCAAGACGAGTTATTCGATGTGTGAATCTGATACTCGTTTCACTCTAGTGCTAGAGTGAGGAAATTTAATGCAAGGAGTCTTACCTCCAGTCTGGGATACTTCTTACTGGCATCAAGATACTAAATAAATATTTTAAAATCTCATATTAACATTATTTTCTGAAGATATCAATTCAATTCAATTTCAAGCTTAGTTTGAATGGAGGCATCACGATATGCTTGTAAGGTAATATAATATTGAATAGTGTACGTCAGCACAATCACTTTATTACTGAAGGTAATTATAAGGCTACATGTTTCGACTATAGATTAGTCATCCTCAGGCCTATTTTGTCAATTGTGTTACAAGATGTTATGCACACTTTGGGATCTCATCGTGTTTACATCCATGGATTACACCAAGTTAAATCGTTTGTCTCTTAGAGACACAATTGACCAAGTTGGCCTAAGGATGACTAATCTATAGTCGAAACATGTAGCCTTATAATTACCTTGAGTAATAAAGTGATTGTGTTGACGTAGACTATTTAATATTTTATTCCAGCTTAATTACTCACAAAGACAGCTTCATCTTCAGACTTGTTTATTTCACTTGGCATCAGAGGGAAGAATCAGAATGCCTGTTTATTAAGCATGTACTGGAACTATGAGAACTACATAAACCGTTTCAGTCTACAGTCTTGAAGTAAATGCACCATCTGTGTGGTTCATATTTGTACTGGACGATGTGATAAAAACGTCCTTATACAGACAGCGGGATTGTGAGCTGAATTTATCGGGCAGTGCGTCTGACTCTTGGGAACAGAACAATGAACCAGAAATTTACGACTCCGGAACAGATGATAAATTTATTTCAAGCGACCATTAACTTATCAAAGACGTTATTCTATGGTTCGGGGTACCTATTCTTCACTTGTTTGTATTAAAAACGTCACCGTTACAAATACTAGCCTTATTAAAGTGAAATTCACCTTAAAACTCTAGAGGCTACTCGTTACGAATTCGTAATTGTTGACTGTTATTAACAACACTGACATGACTGCAGTATAAACAAATTCCCCAAAATATACCTTTCTTTATAATATACTTGTTAAAATTTATAACTATTATTAAAAAGCCAGGATATTGTAGTAAATGTTGTGACTAGACTATGGGCTAGACTATCCGGCGTTTGTATCCTGGCACCCGCAAGAAAGTTTTCTCTTCTCCAAATCTTCCAGTGGCCGTGGGACCCACCCAACCACCTGAAAATTGGTTGGAGTGGGGTCTGTTAGCCCATGTATAAAGCAGCCGGCGTGTGAGGCTGAACACTCATTTCCATCTGGTGCCGAGATTAAGATTAAGTGGATCCCTACCTCCATTCGACTTACATACTTTCAGGGAGCATGAAAATAAAATTTACCTTTCCTTCATAAATATTATTAAGCTCAGTTTTAATTAAAATGTACTGTAACAATAACAACTGTGCCAAGAGTGCGGTTTTGTGAACTGTACTGTTCAGTCACTGTCCTTGTGAAGACGGAGGTAGACAAAGTGAACTTTAGACTCTATTCGGTACAAAGAAGTAACTCTACCAACAGTAGGTTTGAAGAAGTGTGTAGATTTTTAGTTTTAAGTTTACCGCTGACAGGAATGGCAGTAAAATAATGTCCATAATAAAAAAAACTAGTCATATAAAAATATCAGGAGTAAAGAATGTGACTGTAAAATTCAACACCAGCTAAGCTGTGTTACAGCAACAATGTGCCCTCTGAATAGGACTACAAGTAGTTTACGTATATTGCGTGTGGGCAAGTATTATTATTGTTATTGGATTGAATTATTCATAGATTCAGGAATAAATTTTCCTACAATTCTTAATTTAAGAGTTACAAACAATATTAAACATTTTTCTCTTACTTGATGTAATTTGCCATTGTTTTCTCTTCTCTATATATCTTTTCGTTTGGGGTTTGATATTGGACGTATTGTATCCTATGTTCCTGTGCTGTATCTGTAACTGACTGTATGGCTGCTGGGTAACATATGAATAATAGGGACCTGAATTATTATTATTATTACTAATATTAAATTTTTCAGTTATTAAGGTAAATGACTTGATATACAGCTTAACGTAAATAAACGTCTTTTAAGATTCTGTTCCTAGAAATGTTATAAGGAATGATTCGTGAATTATACAGTGGAAAGTACAGGGAAAATATGACAGGACGCGGTCGTGGCCCATTCGAAGTATCGCTCCTGCATTTTCCAGGACAGACAGGGAGAGATTAGGAAATGTCACTCGGTCTAGCCGTTGTCCCGGCAAATATTACAACTGGCGCTTCCCAAACAGAAGACCACGGGTGCAGTCCTGCAGTGGGCATGGTGTGTTCATGGCCAATATTAAGATATGATCCAATTATTAATTCTATTCTCTTGCATTGTTTTAGAAGTTTTGTATAGACAGCAGAACACAAAAACTGCTATTCCCTCAGTTGCTCTTTGTTGAGAACCAAGCAGGAAAATAAAAAAAAAAGCGTCTTTTATGTTTTTGCACGGTGCAGTGTAATACAATTATAAAATATAAATAAACGAAGTGCACATTTCCTTAACTAATATTTTAATTTTTAATTTTTTATGTCTTCTATGTGTTTCGAACCCGAGGGTTCATCTTCAGGAAGACGGATGTGTATACAGTTATGGTATGGTACATGCTTCAGTATAAGCAGTCTAGTAGGTAGAATAGTGTGTTCGAAACGAAACATACTATACCATAACCCTATGTACAACCGTCTTCCTGAAGATGAACCCCCCGGTTCGAAACACGTATAGAAGACATCAAAAAATTAAAAATTTAAATATTAATTTAGGAAATTTGTATTTCGTTGGTTTAGATTGTATAAATTGCAATAGGCGTCATAAGAACTAAAATTTCACGTTATGAAGCATAACTATCTCTGTAAAAGGAACGCCAAATATAACATGTAAACGTGTCTGAACATAAGTTTCATCAATTGTTATTATGGTGAGTGGGTTCGTTCTTCATAAATGTAGCCAGTACTGTAGGAATATATTGCTGACTCCATTAAACATTACGGCTTTGTAAAAGGTTTTACTGAAACTGTTCGTTTCAGCTTGCGGGTGAAATCAACAAGTGCTTCATCCTTTGCAATATCGAAGTGAATGCGTTTTGTACTCTCGCTGATAAAAAGGTTATTCTGCACAAACAGGCCACTTTATTTGTGTCTGTGTGCTGGAGTGTGTCCGTATGAGTGAGATAAACGAAGTGGAACAGGGAAGAGAACAATGATGCAGGGCACTCTGGAGTTTTACTCTGCAACTTACGCGGTGATCTCACGGACGCCAGATATAAAACAAGGAGTGGGAAAAAAGAATTATATCAAAATTATTTTCAAAACATTACATTCTAAAGGCTTCAAAATGAAACACACGTATCTCCTGTAGCAGTCATACAGCTGTAATCTGCTATATCTAATACACTAAGGAATCACAGTAATTAAGAAAACATTGGATTTTTTTAGTTGTTTTGAATGATAAAACCACGTCAGAGGTTTCATTTTAAGAGTTCCTTTAAAGAGCAATACTTTTATGATGTTTAGCTCCTATACTTGACTATCATTTTACCTTTGGTACAAAAGCTGTAGTGAAATTTTTGTTTCATACTTGAAAATGGGTTTGAGGGTTGTTTGACCGTACATCTTCCTCATGAAATAAAGTAAAATGCCAACTTGATGCAACTAGGTAAAATTATTAATGTATTCTTAGCTCGACATGTTTCGGGTATATACGCCCATCATCAGGAGCATTAGATGTTGAGTTACAGCATATAGTCTTCTGCACCGAGTTTTTGGATGGGTGGTGGTCTTGAGAGCCGCTGCGTAGGTCGTGTGGACGGTGTGGATGGTGTCGTGCAAGGTTCCATCCGCACCATACACACGACTCTTTCTTTGTTTGTGCCCTCAAATTTCTTTTGTTATTTGTGTTCGAGTGTTGTGCTTTTTCTGTTATTGATAATGTCATTGTATACTTTGTAACTTAATAAAAATGTGAACAGAATTGAACTGAATTTTCACCTATGTTTAATATAAGATATTTGAGGAAAAACGTTCCTGCTAGGTATGCCTGTGACTAATAGCATGTCTTAGTGGCATTGATATGTTTAAATTAATATGCTCCTTAATGACGGTTGTGTAACCTAGGTAAATATCTTGGCTCATTAAAACAACAGCAATAATAATAATAACAATAATGCCTTTTTATATACGTAATTTTAACCCTTTAAAGACGAAGCGCAGACCGCTTTATTTAAAGACACAGTCCATACCGCGCTGTAAACATTTTTCATCTCGGTTATAAAAACCAACCAGTTCATGCTGTAAGTAGCACAAGTCACTGTTTGTTCTTAGATAAATACAAAACACATAAATACAGTGTGGGGAGAGCGTACGGTTTTTGAATGTTAAACCTGTAGGTGCATCACGTAACCAGTAGGCTTTAAAAGGTTAAATTTTTCTATTATTATCTTCTCTTGTATTATTTTGCTTAACTGATCTGTGCTGCATTTTTTTGCTTCTGATGGTGTGTAAATTTGTTTTGAGTACTCCTGCCAGCTTTGGTACTAAGCCTACTAATATAGGTCAAAGTGCAAATAAATAAATAAATAATAGATTTGTCATTATCACAAACTAAATAAACAAGGGCTTCAAAGTTTCAGTCGGCAGATAATATCTATTAGCTGAAATGTTTATATTTACACATGTTTAGACCTTTTGAATAGAAATCTTAATGGTAATAGAAGGGTACGAAAAAGAAGGTTTGTAATGAGCAACAAAATATTTATGACATTCATGGTGCCATACATATCATAAAATTCACCCTATAGATTACATTGATTTAAGTTATTTCGACAAATTTTCTTGTGCCCAATGTAACTGTGTTAGTCTTCAATGAACAACTAAACCCCATGGGAAAGCAGCAGTAACGACGAAGTGGAATGCGGAGTGAAGTGGGGAAGGGTACTGCCTAACAGGCTTCAGATTGTATCAAGGTATATAAACCTCTGCACACGTATTGCCTGGAGCAACATATTACCTGCGTCGAACTGCAGCGGAGGAAATAGGTTGGGAATATTTAATGTGTAACGTCACAGGAAACAACTGACTGTATATAGTAACAGGTTGAGGAACAATAGTGGAAGAACGGATCGGTGATATTCTCTGGAGAATTGTTGCGATGGGAATTAATGCTTTGAATGACATGTAAATTTTCTAAGGAAAACTCCAGCAAAGACTACAAAATAAATTACTCCAAAATGGAGAGTAGCAAAATAAATGAGAAACGCCTTACGTAGTTTTGCCTTCGAGTGCAAGAAGGATTGTTGTTTTACTCTGAGAACATTTTATTAAAATAAAATTATTTTACTTAAG
>Ga0123355_10013602_pt1 | contig 12675 bp, 8 predicted proteins | sample TergutEmb28metaG_3_FD_89872 | JGI IMG/M metagenome (GOLD analysis project Ga0123355, IMG submission 89872) | Embiratermes neotenicus P1 segment gut microbial communities from Petit-Saut dam, French Guiana - Emb289 P1 | ecosystem: Host-associated > Arthropoda: Insects > Digestive system > Gut ...
AAAGGCGAGAAGGGGATCCGCAGATACTCGCGCCGATGGTTCGCAAATTGGAACACGAGCAGGACGGCAAGGCGGTACCCCCGTCCCAACTAACCGGCTTGGTAGGGTCGAGGTCTGGCGCGGTGTCCTTTTCCTGGATGTACCGTTCCGTTGTCGTCTTGGAAAGACTATCTCGTGATTTGCAAGCCGGGATTCTACCGCCGGGACTCTACGCACCGATGACGGGAGATGGCACCTGGCGCCCGCGCGATTCATGCTCTCCATCTGTACGCCTTCAATAATGTTCATGTGTTGACCGGCCCTTTACCGGTAATGTACGCTTTTAATAAGTACAAGAGGGAGATCCCCATGCCAAGAGCAGCCGTGGACGACAACAAGCGAATGAACCTCCGACTTCGGCCGGAGCAAAAGGCCACGCTCATGCGCGCGGCGGCGTTGCGGCACACAGACCTGACGGACTTTGTCCTCCAACCCGCTCTGCGGGAGGCCAAGGCTGTGATCGAGGAATCCGAACGCATCATCTTGTCCGAGCGCGACAGTCTCTTGGTTCTGAACCTGCTGGAAAACCCTCCTGCGCCGAATGCCAAGCTGCGGGCAGCCATCGCCGCAATGCCAAGACCGACGCGGAAGCGAGTATGAACCTTCCTGTCTGGCACGAAGAGCCGATCTTGAAAAAGCATGATCGGAAGTCCTTCGACTGTGGCGATCCTTCCATGAATGACTTCTTGCAGCGCTACGCCCGCCAGAGCCATGAATCCGGTGCCGCGAAGACCTTTCTCGCAATGGACAACGCAGACAACAAGACCATCCCTGGGTTCTACAGCCTGGCTCCAGGCGCTCTAACTTACGCCGACGCGCCGGAGCTGGTTCGCCGCGGCCTCGCTCGGCATGACGTGCCTGGCTTTCGGCTCGCACGCATTGCCACCAGCCTCCGCTGGCAGGGCCAAGGTCTCGGCGGCCAACTGCTCGGCGCCGCTGCGCGGCGCTGCCTGCGTGCCGCGGCTGAGGTCGGAGGCGTCGTGCTCATCATCGACGCAAAGAACGACCGCGCGGCCCGATGGTACACCAATTACGGTGCCATGCCTCTAAACAACAAGCCTCTGACGCTGGTACTCCCGCTCGCTACCTTCGCCGCCAGCCTAAAGGCGGCAGGCCAGTTATAGCCCGTCGCTAGCTGGAATCAGCCCGCCTCTTCCGGGAAAACTTGTACATTGCCAATAACCGGCCAAGGGTCGCGTGGGAAACTTCTCGATGCGGTCTTCGAACTGAAACCAACTACCGGCTTCGTTTCCGAAGCAAAAGCCGGAAACAAATGTCGGTATGACGCTCGCCTGAATCGGGGCGAAGCGGAAGGTCCAGGTCGCGGGTTAAGCCCAAACCCGGTGGGTCCGGGTCCCCCATACCGGTAGGTCTAGGTTGCGGTTCATCGCGTGAACCGAGAGAGTGTGGTCGGAGCGCTCTATTGTCTTCAAGCATGCCTGGCCACACTCCGGAGATGCCTTCGGTTTCAGGAAAGTCGAACAGCACAATCCACCCCACAGTGCCACTGGTGATCCATCCAACCAGATCGTTTCAGTCCTAAGCGCCTGTGGCGGGCATGTGATAGCTCCCAGCGAGCAGAGGCCCCAAGGACGCGACAAGGAGGCAACCCGAAAGTGGTTACTCTTGCCGCAGGGCGAGCATGGGGATGGGAATATTGTAGGTCTTGGCTCCCACCCCCACCCCTCCCTCGCAGGTATTTGGCGGTGTGGTACAGACAGTTCTTGTTCCCTGGCATTCGGCAGCCCAGAACATGTATCCCAACATGCCGGGACTTGTTCCGGCGCCGTTGGGCGCAACCGTTTGAACGAAAGAGCCGGTGCTGTCCTCTAGCGAAGCACTGAAGTTTGTACACTCCGGCGCGGGATTTTTTCCCGTCACCAAATAGACACTGCCCGTGAACTTGGCCGGGGCTAGGGGGCCGATGGGAGGGGCATATTGGGGTTTGCCGTCGATGTGCTCCTGCCAGTTGGATTCGGCTGCCGAGGTACCGGGCTGCTTGTTCGGGACCATAGCATTGGCGTAATCCAGGACGGGATTCGATGTTTGCAGCCAACTGGCTGTTGCCTCCTGAGCGAGTGGAATCAGGTAACGATCGCCTGCCCCCAGGTCTATCGTCAATCGCGCAGCCGGGTTCGCACCCGTAGCGTCGTAAGGGATTTGCGACCGGTAGGCCGTGATGAACTGCTGCAGGCCCGCCAGGTTGGGGCCGGAGCTGTTCTCATAGTCAATCTCAATTCCCACGCCCAGGCTTTGCGCGAGCGCCGCCGCATTCAGTCCTAACTGGGTCGCGTCCTGAGCCAGAGCCTGGTCCCAATAGGTCGTATATGTGACTCCGCCGATGGAAAGCATGACCCGAACGTTGTGTTGGGTGAAGTAACTGACCACGGCGGAATTCATTCCCACCGGCACGCCGAGGATGTCGCCGGCGTCCGTCGTCTGATTGAGGAGTTTCAGGGGCTGGACGAAGCTCAGCACCACCAGGTTGACGGAAGGCAGTCCGGTGCCGTCGCCGCGATCAATCAGCCAGTGGTTCGCGGTGTCGAAATCGGTCATATTTCGCACGGTTCCCCAGGTGCAATAATCGTTGCTGCAGTGCCAGGCCCCGTAGATTTGGATGGGAGTTTGCGCGTTGGCGGAAACGACCAGAGAAACGGTGCCAGCCGCAAGCACAACGACACATAAGAAAAGTACTCTCCGCGACATCGTTTGGCCTCCTTGTCACTTACGCACGCCGTATTCCGGCGGCATACTGTGTAAAGTACGGTTGTTGGCATTGCTCCGGCTTTGCCGCCGAGTCTGCCAGTACCGGACCAAGCCGGGAGCAACGATCACGAAGCCGATTCCTAAGGATGATAACCTCAAGAGCGCAACAAAACTCCTCCTTTCTCGCCGCCGCTGATGCTTCTTCGTTCCCATCGAATTTTCGGGAGGCACAGGCAGCCAGGTACAGTGATCCTAACGAATACGAAAACGGCGCAATTCGTAGGCAGGCCCGGTAGCGAAGACTACGCTTCCAGTCGAGAAAACAAGAAGAAAGATCGATCGTGCCTTAGGAGCATTTGAATCGACGCTCCGATGCATGGACAATGGAGCAGAGACACCGTAAAGTCTGCCAATGATGAGCCATAGCGCGAGTCTTCCTCTCATTCCTCAGTACAACCGGTATAGGGGACGCACAGCAATCATCGATGGCCAGGGCACGTTCACCTACGACGATTTGCTGCGGATATCCTCCACAGTAGCCGCCGCATTACTTTCTAGCCGCGAAGATCTGCAACAAGAGCGGATCGCGTTTGCGGTTACGCCGGGATTTGCCTGGGTTGCAGTGCAGTGGGGCATATGGCGGGCGGGTGGCGTGGCTGTCCCGTTACCGGCCAGTTCTCCAGCCCCCGAACTGGAGTACTTTATTGACGACAGCCGGAGCTCGATGGTGGTGTGTGACGCCTCGGCGCTGCCGGCTCTGTCTCCAGTTGCCGCATCCCGCGGCCTACGCGCGCTGGAATACGACGAGCTGTGCCTCCCTCACACCCCAGAACCGCCGGAAATCGGACTGAACGTAGGGAACGAGCGGCGCGCCATGATCCTGTACACCAGCGGCACCTCGAACCGGCCCAAGGGCGTGGTCACAACCCACGCCAACGTCACGGCACAAATCAGCAGCCTGGTGAAGGCCTGGGATTGGTCCGCTGATGATCGCATCCTGCTGTGTTTGCCACTGCACCACGTGCATGGAATCATCAACGTTGTTGCATGCGCGCTTTGGGCCGGAGCCACGTGTCAGATGTTGCCGCGCTTCGACGCAAGTGCCGTGTGGGACTCGATCGCCAGCGGCAGCCTGACGCTTTTCATGGCGGTGCCGACGATTTACACCAAGCTCATTGCCAACTGGGATGCAGCTTCTCCGGAACGCCGCAAGATTCTGAGTGCGGGCTGCGCGAGAATGCGCTTGATGGTGTCGGGCTCCGCCGCATTGCCCGTGAGCACGCTGGTGCGATGGAAGGAAATCAGCGGGCAGACTCTGCTGGAGCGTTACGGTATGACAGAGTTTGGCATGGCGCTGTCGAACCCGTTGCACGGCGACCGCGTGCCGGGGAGCGTCGGCAGGCCGCTGCCCGGCGTCGAGGTTCAGCTGGTCGGAGAAGATGGAACCCCGGTTTCTCCGGGAACCGCGGGAGAGATCGAAGTGCGCGGTGCGGGTGTGTTTGCGGAATACTGGGACAAGCCCGAGGCGACCCGCGCTGCTTTCCGCGCTGGCTGGTTCCGTACTGGCGACACGGCCGTCGTGGAAAACGGGGTCTACCGTATTCTTGGCCGAACCAGCATTGACGTCTTGAAAACCGGAGGGCACAAGGTGTCGGCACTAGAGATCGAGGAAGTTCTCCGCCAGCATCCTGCAGTTGCCGAGTGCGCCGTAGTGGGCGTGCCTGATAGAGAGTGGGGGGAACGGGTCGCGGCTGCTGTGGTAGTTCATGACGGACAGACGCTCGATCTGCCGTCGCTTCGCACCTGGGCCCTGAAGTTGCTGGCGGGTTATAAAGTCCCTTCACGACTTCTCGTGTTGGATGCCCTTCCGCGCAACGCGATGGGAAAGGTTTTAAAGCCATCAGTGGTGAAGCTGTTTCAGACTAAGTGTGAGTGAGACTCCGTCGATCTTTCAGTCCGAGATCCATCCTTTTCACGCTATACTCTTTCACCGTTCCACCTGGACGGGACCGATTGGCCGCGCCTCCGATCCACGCCTCCTTTGATATTCACGAAGCCAAAACCCGCCATGCTGTCGGCGTTCGGCTTCTGCCCTTTCTTTTTGTGCTCTACGTCGTCAACTACATCGACCGCACCAATCTCGCTTACGCCGCCCTCGGCATGAACCGCACGCTGGGATTTGGTGACCGCGTCTTCGGTTTGGGAGCCGGCATCTTCTTTGTCAGTTATCTGGCGCTCCAGATCCCCGGTGCACATATGGTGGAGCGCTTCGGCGCTCGCCGCATGATCTCCTCCTACATGATGGCATGGGGATTGCTCACCGTTCTGACCGCCTTCGTCCACACGCCCATCCAGCTCTATCTTGCGCGCTTTGCTCTCGGCGCCGCCGAGGCCGGCTTCTTCCCGGGCGTCATCGTTTATTTGAGCTATTGGTTCATTCGTGAAGACCGGGCCAAAGCCACCAGCAACTTCATGAGTGCAATTCCGCTTTCTTCGATGCTGGGGTCCCCCCTCGCCGGATGGATTCTGGGTCGGGCGTGGCTAGGCGTCGACGGCTGGCGTTGGCTGTTCGTGATCGAGGGCGTGCCTGCAATCGTTCTCGGTGCCGTCGCTTACTTCTTTCTCACCGACCGCCCGACCGGTGCCACCTGGCTGCATCCTGCGGAACGGGATTGGTTGCTGCGTAGGCTCGAGAAGGAGAAGCCGGCTCGCACGGCGCAATCCGGGTTCCGTTATGCTCTCAAGTCACCACTCATCCGTCTGCTGGCTGCTCTGACTTTCTTCGCCTACGTCGCGCAGTATACTTTTGTCTTCTGGTTCCCGCTCATGTTCAAACGACTGACCGGCATGCCCGACCTTCATGTCGGCCTGTGGGGCGCGCTCCCGTTCCTTTCGGCTTTTCTCTTGATGCAGATCAACGGCTGGCACTCGGATCGGACGGCAGAACGGCGCTGGCACTCCGCGGCGCCTCTTTTCGTTGCCGCGGTTGGATTTCTGCTGCTGACAACGCGCCCTCAGACAATACCGGCGCTGCTGGCCTTCTCTATCATGGCGGCAACTGCTACGGTCTATCTGCCGACCTTCTGGGCCATCCCCTCTGAGATCCTCAGCCCCACGCTGGTGGCCACCGCCGTTGGTCTTATCAATTCCGTCGGCAGCATCGCCGGCTTCGCCGCTCCCTACGGCTTCGGCTATCTGCAGGCCGCCACGAGATCGATGAATTCCGGCCTCACCCTCACCGCGATCTGCTCGCTGGCCGCCGGTCTCCTCATCCTGCGCATCCCTCGGCAGCAGACTTGACGCAAATGTCCCGATAGCGGACTTTCGAACCGGCTCCGGCAAATTGCATTGCATCCCCCCGGCCGGCAGCCCTGGCTGAATCAAGTGGACAAGGTGCGACGCTATAAGGAATTATCCGAGACCGCACGCTGGATTCGTGCGAATACAACCAAGCCATTGGCCGGGATCACTATGTTTGTGGAAGCCGTGAAACCATCGAGAGGCGGCCCAGATGCAATGATGCCTCCACCGTTGCCGGCCACGATCGGATTGACCCAGTTGTCATAGACGTCGCTGTTGAAAACCTCGCACCACGGACCAGCGAAGGGGAAGCCGATTCCGTAGCTGTACCAGGTATCTTCCGCAAGAGTAGCCACCACAACTACATCTTGCCCGGTACCCTCGAGCCAGCGATGAAACGCGATCACGCGATTCTGGTCATGAACGTGAAAGGGATTGACGTTGTCTCCGCGTAGGGCGGGATAGTTCCAGCGCAGCCGGATCAAGTCCCGAGTAAACCGGAGATGATCTGCCCTCGCGCTGTCGGTGCCTGGGTTCAGGCCTGCCCACCAGATCAGGTTCGCGGAGGCTGGATCCCAACTCCATTCCTTGTCCTCCAAAAACTCCTGTCCCATGAAGATCTGTGGAATTCCTGGAGCGGTCAGCAGCAAGCCGGAGGCAAATCGGGAGCGGCTGCGGGCATACCACGACTCGTGATTCGAGCCATCGGCAAGTGCGGGAATACGCAAGTCAGTTCCCACTTTTACAATGTCGTGATTCTCGATGCACGGCACCGCTTGCCAACCGTGCGCAAATCCCTGAGGGTAGAGATTCGAGGCGATGGAATCGAAGTCGATGATGGCACTCCGGCCATAGGAAGCGGCCTCGACCGCACGGCGAACCGCATTGCGCAATCCATCATGTTGCACAACATCGAAGCCGGTGCCACCAGCAGAGGTCGGCGTCACGATGGATTGCCAGGACTTTGGGCAGTTGCCAACTTCGCCCGGCCAAAACTCTGCGTTCTGTAACAGGCGGGGTTTGACATAACGCAGCGTATTCGTGAGGTTCGAGCAAAACGTCCAGCCGGAATCGCAGTTCATCGAAATCAGATCGCTGATTTCGTCATAGCGGAATCCATCGCCGTGAAATTCGCCGACAAAGTACAGAGCATTATTGATAAGGAACTGGCAGACATCATTTTTCCAAAGAGCGAAGGACAGCCCGCCGGTTCCCCGATCCTGATCCGTGAAGTACAGGCTGTCGTTGTTATTGCCGACGTCTTTGGCGCGATCCCAATAGTAGATGCAGTTATCGTCCAGTTGCCCGTTCACGGTGAATCCGCCGGCGTGGTTGTAGACCACATCGAAGACGACCGCGATGCCGTAGAGGTGACACAGATCGACCAGTGCCTTGAGCTGGGCCGGACCTGGTTTGATGTCCCCCAGGCTGAGCGGCGAGCAGTTCTTGGCAGCGAGCATAGCATTGATCGTGGCCAGGTAACCGTTCAGAGCAGCCGGATCAGTGACGACGTAGGGGAAGTCCGGCGAGAACAGGTCGGCGCCGTTGTAACCCATGGACGGGTCAGTCTCCATTTCATCGATGGGCAGCGGTTGCAGGACATTAATGCCGAGGTCGGCAAGGTAAGGGATCTTCGCGATGACATCGAGGAAAGTCGATGCGGCACCGAACGCGGGCGGGTTATAGGTTCCAACGTGCAACTGGTAGATGATCATGCTGCTAAAGTCAGGTGTGACGAAGGCCGCGTCGTGCCAGGGATAAGCGGTGGCGGAGCGAATCAGGTTGTCGCAGTTGGGAAATGCCGAGGCGGGCGCCAGTTCACGCGCATACGGATCACGCTTGGGCCCGCTGCCTCCTGGCCCCACGACCACGAAAGTGTAGGAATCACCTTCCTGAGCGGAGCCAACAAAGCCCGTCCAGTATCCATTGGCATCCTTCGCCAGCAGCAGATTGTCGTTCTCTCCCGTCAGGGAAGACCCGCCGAAGGTGCCATTGATGTAGACCGCGGTCGCCAGCGGTGCCCAGGCGCGAAACGTGGCCCCGCCTGCAGCCACCAGATTTGCGCCCATGGGAGTGTTGGGGGAGATATTAGTTTGGGAAATCATCTGAGGCTTACCTCGACGCGGCGTGAGATGACGACGCGGCCCTCATTCCACCCACTCGCGGGACCTCGGACCCATGGCAAACGAATGGAACGCCGAACCTACGGCTGTGCGCGATATACGATCCGGCCGCCGATCATCGTCCACAGAACCTTGGTATCCCGCATTTCTTCGGCAGAAACCGTGAGAACATCGCGATCGACGAGAACCATATCCGCCTGCATTCCGGCGGCAAGAGAACCAATTTTCTCCTGCTGGTTCAGTGCTCTGGCGGAATTGCGGGTGTAGGCAAAGAACATGGCCTCGCGCGGAACGCGCTGGGTCGGATCGAGCACTCCTTCAGGACCTTTGCGCGTTTCAGCCTGATAAATCGCCCAGAAAACATTCGGGCTCGAAACGAACCAATCGCTGGCGCCGGAAATTGTGGCTCCCGCATCGAGCAGCGAGCGGGCCGGATATTGCCACCGATACAGATCGGGACCGATATACGGCTTGACCAGATCGACTGCATCGGTGTCGGCGGCGGCCCACAGAAGCTGGAATGCGGCGATGACACCGAGTTGCTTGAAGCGGGCAAAGTCTTCGGGATCGACGATCTGCAGATGGGTCAGGGTGTGTGGAAGGCCGCTATTGCCGTTGGCTTTGCGAGCCGCTTCGATCCCGTTGAGCGATTCCTTCACCGCCCGGTCGCCGATCGCATGCACGTGAACAATCAGTCCTTGCCTGTCGGCGGCGATGGCGAGCTCGGCGAAACGGGCTGGGTCGAACAACAAATCGCCAGAGTGGCCGTCATTCCGATACGGCCGAGTCAGCGCGGCGGTCTGCGATGGATATTCGAGAACACCATCGGCGAAAACCTTGATGCCGGCAATGGTCAGGTTTGGCGTGCCCGCATATTGCCGGCGAATCTTTTGAGCGATTTCCAATTCTTTCGCCGGATCGTTCCGCGGATTTACCACCCAGAATGCGGCCACGTGGGCGGTCAGTTCCTGGTTGTCCGCGAGAGCTTTGTAGGTCGCCAGGACCGACTCATCGGCCCAGGCGTCGAGCCAGGCCGTGATTCCGAGGCCGTGAAGATATTGGAGAGCGGCGCGACCGCCGGCGAGATATTGTTCCTTCGAGGCCGGAGGAACCGCGGCTTCGAGTTTGTCGCGTCCGGCATCGACAGCGAAGCCGTTTGGGTCGCCGTCTTTGGCGACGCCGTAATAGGCGCGTTCAGCGGCGGACAGACGGGACAGAAAATCTTTTGTGACTCCGGCGCGGCGCAGCAGGGCGCGATTTCCCCAGCCGGTGTGTCCGTCAGATCCCGCAAGGAATAGCGGCACAGAAGCGAAATCGCCGGAACTGAAATGAATATTAAGTTCGTCGGTGTGTGACCAGAATTCGAGCGGCAGCCCGCTGATGTAAAGCACGTCGCCGCGCATCGCCTTGCCGGCTCTTTTTGCGTCGGCAGCGTACCTGGATAGCTCGTCGATGGAGTGAACCTGGTCGCCGACGTCGGCTCCAACCAACGACAATCCCGCCATGATCGGATGAACGTGACTGTCGATGAGCCCGGGCAGCACAGTCTTGCCTTCCAGGTCAATCTTCTGTGCGGTTGAGGACGCGGCCAGCAGGACGTCAGAAAGATTTCCGACCCCGACGATTTTGTCTCCCCGGATGGCGACAGCTTCGGCATAGGGATGTTCGGGAACGCCCGTGAATACTTTGGCGTTGAAGAAAACGCGTTCGGCCCCATCGGCGCCCTGCGCGTGAGATAGGCCCGACATGAAGCAGATCATGAATGACAGGACAATAATCACGGACAGCTTCGACGATTCGCCTACACAACTCTTGCCCGTGCAACCAGGGAAGTCCGACCCAGGGTACCTGCCGCAAACGCTCATTTTCTCGTGACCTTTCAGGAAATAACCCGAAACACAGCCGCCTCATTCTACGAGGGCGCGGCCAGAAAGGACAGAACGGCTTCGTGGAGCCGGCCAGGAGCGTCTGACAGGATTACTTTCTGAGAGAGAGTTTGCTGGCGATTGCGCAGCGGGGCCCTCGCTCCAGGAGAAATCCGAGGGCAGTGCTTGCCGGTCACCGTCTGCAAGGGGCTGTCGGCAAGAGTAATCGACGTCACTGATTTTATTTGACTCGGCTACAAACCGCGCTATCATCGCGGTCTCTTCCTTGGAGGTGGCCGATGGCAAGGCCGTACCTTTTCGCCTTTTTTTCCGTCTTCGGCTGCGCCCTCTCGGGCGTCGCGGTTGCCGGAACCGTAATCCACGTTCCTGCCGACCAGGCTACGATTCAGGCGGGAATCAATGCCGCAAGCAATGGGGATACGGTGCTCGTGGCTCCCGGTACCTACAAAGAGAACATCAACTTCAATGGGAAGGCTATCACCGTCGAAAGTTCAAACGGCGCGAAGGTCACGATCATCGATGCGAACAAATTAGGGCCTGCCGCTACTTTCATCTCAGGGGAGCTCACCAATTCTGTCTTGAAAGGCTTTACCCTGACTAACGGCGTTGGGGCTGGTGCACCCTATTACACCAACGGAGGAGGGGTGGCCATTGCTTATTCATCGCCTACGATCACGCAGAATACGATCATCAATAACACTGACGGCAACGGCGGCGGGATCGGTTCTAGCTTCGGCTCACCCTTGATCACAAACAACATTATCAAAAACAACACGGCGTCACTCGGAGCGGGGGTCTTTATTGGCGGGGCGACGGTTGCTAGTTTTCCTGCGGTTGTGTCGAACAATACGATCGAAGCCAACACCACTGTCGATTATTATTTTGGGGCAGGAATCGCCCTGTGGGCCGCTGGAGTTGTTCTTGTTCAAAATAACAGAATCACGGACAATCACGCCCGCTATGGACAGGGTGGTGGCATGTACATAGTGAATGAAGCCGACGCCATCATTGTCCAAAACCTCATCATCGCCAATAGCTCGGGGACAGGCGGGGGTGTGTATCTTTCGGTTCCCCAGAGCGCAATTGGACTTCTGTTCGTGAACAACTCGATTGCAGGCAATGACAGTTCGAGTGGTTCGGGGCTTTGGGCAGGCGGCTTTGACAGTAATGACCAGTTCTTTAATAACCTTGTGATTGGGAATTCTGGCGAAGTTGCATTTCACTGTGACACGTTGTACAGTTCGACTCCCCCGAAAATTCAGTTTACGGACGCTTGGGCGTCAGGAGGAACTGGATTTGATGGCAGCTGTGCAAGCGATTCTGGTTCAAACGGAAATATCTCCGCGGATCCCATGTTCGTAAGTACGTTGAAAGGGAACTACCAGCTGTTGGGCGGTTCCGCCGCGATCGACGCAGGAGACAATTCAGCACCTCACCTGCCGAGCAAAGACTTCACTGGTAATCCACGAATCATCAACGGCAACGGCGGCCCGACCGCAATCGTGGACATGGGGGCGTATGAGTTTGTTCCGGTTGTTCTCGACCCAAAGAGCCTGTCCTTCGGCTTGCAGGCTATTGGCAGCACGACGCGCAAAGCTGTGACACTGTCGAATGCCCGAGATAAGGTTCTCCTCATTTCTAGTTTCTCCGTTCCGAAGGGATATTCCGTGAGTGGTTGCGGGAGCAGGGTCGCAGCTTTCAGGAGTTGCACTGTGACCGTGACTTTTCATCCGTTGACGACCGGAACATTCAAGGGAACACTGACGGTCGCTGACGACGCAGGAAACAGTCCGCAAGCCGTCGGTCTTTCCGGCAGCGCTCATTGACCGAACACAGTTCAGGGACAGCGCTCGGTTTTTGTGGACGGCTCGTTTGCTGCAACGAGACAGCCCGGAACCTCGCTCGCGAACCTTGAATTCTTAAAGAACTGGAACTCGCTGAAAGGCGTGACTTCCAGTTTTCGCACTCCCCCCCGCTGCGGTTCCTGCAGTCCACGCTGCCTGAACGGTCGCCTTGGCTTCCGCGTCGGGGATATTGCGGAACATATTTCCCAATGGTGCGGCTCCAAATCCCAATGGGCCTGCCAGTCAGTGCTTTCTGATACCCATCCGTCCTCCAACGCAATCACGGCTTCCAGCTACTCGCATGAAAGTAGTTCGTTCTTGGTTCGAGGAACGAGTCTTATGTAACAACTAGCACCGCTTTCGATGGACCAACATTTCCATAATTGTTGAATGCCATGAACCGTCCTCAAACGGAATCGCCGCGGAACCTGCCGCTGAAATTGGCGTACGAATTGGAGCGGGATGGAACCTGGATTTGAACTAAAGGAGTTTGTGTCAGTCCCCTATTCTTGGCCACTAATGACTGAAAGGATTGGTATCTCTGTGCGATGCGTGTATTGCGGAAACATGGAATGGAATTCATGGTGAATTCCGGTAAAGATCACCATGCAGACTCGGCAGCGAGCAACCGTCAATCGCTGGGAGCCGGGGCATTTCGGCCGAGCCTGGGGGGCAGCAATCTGCTGAGCATTTTTGAGGCCGCCAGTCCCGACTGTTCTGACGAAATGAAGAAGCTCGTTAACGCCGGATTAACGTATTCGGCCCCGGGCTTCGGCT
>Ga0123355_10013604_pt1 | contig 12674 bp, 11 predicted proteins | sample TergutEmb28metaG_3_FD_89872 | JGI IMG/M metagenome (GOLD analysis project Ga0123355, IMG submission 89872) | Embiratermes neotenicus P1 segment gut microbial communities from Petit-Saut dam, French Guiana - Emb289 P1 | ecosystem: Host-associated > Arthropoda: Insects > Digestive system > Gut ...
CCCTGGATATGTTGCTCTTATTACTGGACTACCCTGTCCTTTTGTACATTTTGCGGTTCCTGCCCCTGCTGCTACTATTGCTACAAAGTTAGTGTCTTGTGAGTTTGACATTAACAATACCTCCCCATTTCTCACAAATCGATTATGGTATTGAAGGTGATTCCACTCGTGGAAAAAAGCGCATTGCTTTCTTCACCACTATTTCCGCTATCAATGTTCATTTTGATGCACAACTTAAATTTTTGTCGGAGCATCATAACCCGCTAAATTTGGACACTTTGCTTGGCAAAAGCGTTTTCAATCCTACTGCTTAAACTGCTTCCTGCACATCTTTAGCTTGATGTCCGCATCTGCAAAAGTGCTTGCTTTTCATGCACTTTGTTTGCTATGCCTTCAGAGTGGCTCATTTACTCTGTGTTCTCGTTTTTCTTTGCGCTTCCTTCTGTTTCACTTTCTTCTTTCGTCAATCATTCCTGTTTATGGAGTTATTCTGTAACTTAACATTTAGAATCCGTGGTCACTCTAAACATACAAAAAGTTGATTTTTTTCAAATTTTAAGATACCATATTTTTGACAAGAATGTTCTTTTTTTGTAGAATTTTTAGCTGTTCTAGTAGATAAGTAATATTTCTATAGCTTCAAAGGAGTAAGCAGCAAATAAGTGGTGTTATACCAGATGTCAAATAAGACTTCTCTATGCACTTGTCATGAGAGTCTAATGGGTAAGCCTTGCACTTCAGTCTTGGAAAGCATATACTTATACTGATGAGTAGGAAGTGTGATAAAATAGAGGAGGAATAACAATGGATTCAAAGATGGAAGCCGCAAAAGCTTGTATTGAGGACAATTCCAGTCAAGCTGTAATACTTAGCTTTGTGCCTTTGGTATCTGTACCTTTGGTTCATGGGATATGTGTGAAGATGATTGTGCAATTAAATAAAATATTCGGTATCCCTACGGATATTAGATTTGGCTCTGAAATCTTTAATGATATTTTGACAGGTATTGTAATGGCTCCTGCCTTGGCCATTCCGATATTGGGGGCAGGTGTGGCAAATGCCTATATCAAATCCATTGGAGAATACTATGCCAAAGCAGTAACAACAGTTTTGGAATCTATATCAGTAGAAGAAATCGAAGACAAAAATCAACTTGCTGACAAGATAAAAAGCGAACTACAAAACATGCACAAGCAGTATCGTGCCCAACGCTTAGAAACTGTCAAGAAATAACGTAGACAGTTCCTTAGGGTCGGAATAATAGTTAATTTTAAGCCTTAAAAAGGAAATATCCTAACATAATAAAAGTGCCAGATTTGCTGGATATTTCATTGCAAATGTGGCACTTTTTAGTATTTAGCCTATGGAATTAAATGTAATAGACAGGTCTGGCTTTTAAGATGCTTATGAAAATTGATTGCAAAAAGTGAGGTTTTGTTACATGATATTACAAATAGCAATTTGCGACGACGAAAAGGATTTCTGCGCCGAACTGGAATCAGTTTTGAAAGAAATACTAGATGGTTTTGAAATTGAGTATAAAATTGACATTTTCTACTCTGGAGAAGAATTTTGTGAAAAGATTCATAAAAATGTATATAAAGATTCCGCAATGTACTATAATTTGGTTTTCCTAGATATTGAATTTGCCAAAAATGAAATAAATGGTGTGGAGGTCGGTAAGCAGATTCGGAGAGTTTATCAGCGGCATCCAGTGTCAATTATTTTTATATCATGGGAAATGAAATATTCCATGCAGTTGTTTGATATACGTCCACTAAACTTCCTTATTAAGCCATTAGAATACGAAAAACTTAGGCAGGTAGTAAAAACATACTTAAGTTTATCCGGGATTTGGTTTGAAGATTTTGTATATAAAGTTCGTCATGATATTTTTAGAGTGAAGGTCAAGGACATAGTGTATCTGGAAAGCACGAATCGCAAATTGATTCTTAATTTAGCCGATGGTAGAAAGGAATTGTTTTACGGAGTGTTGAAAGAAATATATCAGGAACAGCTTCATAAATTCGATTTTTTACATATTCATGCCTCCTATGCTGTCAACTATATTTATATATCACTACTAGCACGTTATCATGTGGTTTTATACAACAATACAACCTTGCCTATTAGCAGGCAAAAGAAAAAAGAAACAGATAAAGCCTACTTTGCTATAATGGAAAGGCGAGGGATGGTATAGGAAATCGTTGGAGGTAAGTTTATGATAATTAATCGGACTCGTGATAGGTTTATAAGTGGTCTTTGTGGCTGTATTTGCGGCTTTTCAGGGGGCTTTTTGGGTGCTGGCATTGGCGCAGCGGTAGTTTCAGACGCTATATGGCAGTTGACAACAGATGAAACACTTGGAGCAGCGATCATATTGGGTGGTGTTGGTGGCATTTTGGGAATGGGGCTTAAATCTGCTCGTTGGCCCAAGTTAAATGGATATCATGGTTATACTGGCTTTATTGGAGCCGCATTATTAGCAGGTATATATGCGTATGTAGAAATTGGCTGGGTTTTTGCTTTATACATAGGTATTGGAGCGGGCGTAGGAGGAGGTAATGGAGGAGTTTGGGGTTATCGTCTTTCAAAAAGAGTTTTTCCGCACAAAAATTACATCATGCCAGAAGAATACTACTCAATACAATACCAATTAATGCGAGAATCTGTAGAAAAAATGCAATCAATCAGACATGATATGAAAAGTCATTTGTCAACAATAAAAACTTATTCTGCAAGTGGTAATCAAGAAGATATTGTATTTTATTTGAATTATTTATTGGAAGATATGAAAGAAAGCGAACTTTATAGCAATACAGGCAACATGGCCATTGATAGCATTGTAAATTACAAACTTAGAAGTGTAAAAACTGATGATGTCAAGCTTGATTTGAAAATATTAGTTCCTGCCGTTTTACATGTGGAAACAGTAGATATCGTCACCATAATTGGTAATATTTTAGATAACGCATTGGAAGCCGTTTCAAAAGTAGACGATAAAGTTATAAACCTAAATATTGCACTAAACAATGGCGCGTTACTGATTAAATCAGAAAATACGTTTAATGGAGAAGTCAAATATCAGAGGGGTAAAATGGGAAAAAATAATGAAATGGAAATATATTCACTAAAACCTGGTCATGGATATGGATTAAAAAATATCAAACGTGCTGTAGATAAATATGATGGATATTTGGATATAGCCCATTCTAATAATATATTTTCAGTTAGGATACTTCTTAGTTTTGATATGAGTGTCACTTACAACCGAGAAATTACGTAAAGCTGGGTACTTGTTCTTCTCTGACTATTATAAAACATCAGTCAAGAAGTCACTTGCGTAAACTTGAGAACCGCCGTGTACCGAACGGTACGCACGGTGGTCTGCTGTTTGCCAGTGGCAAACGTTTAGCAGGCTGAACAAGCTTGGGAGGTCGGCTACTCAATTAATGGGCAGCCTCCTACCCGATTTTCTAATGTTATTCGATTCATCTTAAAAAATCTATCAGACATTCCTTATACAAATCTTGACGCCGGACTATTCTAGTAGTAATATTCTGTTCATTGTAGTTTAGCGTCCCGTCCATTTTTTCAAAGGATGAGACATTAGTTGTAAACCCAAATTAAATTAAAGTGAGGTGAAAGGTATGAAATTAATCAGAAGTCAAGACAAACTAATCCTTATAAACGCACAACATGTTAGCCACATTCTTATTGCCGCCGAGGAAGATGATGATGGGGATACCACTGGTAACATGGATATAGACGTTTTTCTTGGTGATTTTCACGATGACAGTTATTCACGGACAATAGCAACCCATCGCACGACAGAAGAATGTGTCCGCAGTTTGGACAAACTAGCTGCTTTTCTAAGCTCTAGTAACAGTTCTGGCGTGTATGAAATGTCGCAATATTAGTACTTTCTTGCAGTATAAGGGGGCTTGTATGTGAACTTCGCAAGTATACAAGTCTCTTACTTATACTCACGAGTATACAATAAAAATGTGAAAAAATAAAACTTTTGGAGGAAAAAGTCATGTCATTAAAATGGAAAATTCTTGTGCCAGTAATTGCAGTATGCGTTTTTGTAGGAATGGGCGTTGGTGTTAATTTTCTGCTAAGTTACGCACTAAGACCCAGTCCGACGGTATTGGACGTGCTTGACTCCAGTAGGATTTTTACAATTATGAGTGAAGAATCAACACAACGTTTGAACGGAACACCTTTACGCGCCTTTACTATGCTGGCAGACCCGCTGGAAGACGGTTCTATAACCATTGATTTTTTACATCGTGACCCAATGTTTGATGATATGGAAACAAGCGGCAGATTAAGCCTATATTCCGACATTCGGAACGAAGATTTTGCTATAATGGGTGAACTATCTTCACCTTTTACAGGAACTATTGACTTGTCAATTTTTCTCAATAATGAGCGTATTGCCTTAGGCACCAATATTTTTGACGAAAATCTTTATGGCATACGTTTTAGCACTTTTGAGGAAGATTTTCAGACTTTTGCCAGTGTGATAGGCTTAGACCCTTTTATAGTAGATGGGGTTGTAGCATTCCTGCCAGAACTTGCCGCCACCATTACAGAGTTGTCGGAATTGGACGAAGGTGACTTTTACATAGACAATTGGGATGAGTGGGAAGATTGGGGCGAGTTAGACTATTTGATTCCGTATTTTGAGCCATATGGCGAACTTTTTAACAATTTTATTGACAGCTTTGAAGAACAACGAACTGCCGTTACACTTGGAGGACAAGATGCTATTCGTTATTCATATACTATTGATACCGGAAGCTTTATAGATTTTATGGATGAATTTATCAATCTGTTTGCGCAATTAGATGTTGACGGGCTAGTAAGGGAAACGCATTATGTTTTTGGAGAACAAATTGAAACTCAGGCTCAAATGGAAGGATTAGAAGGATTCACAATTACAGATATGATGATTAGTGAGCTTGTGAATCAACTTACATCATTCCAAAGAGACATTGTACGCGAAATGCGTAGCGAACTTAGGCAACTAAGAACTGAAAGCGATGAAACCGCGATAATTTCCCTAAACATTTATATGAATGCAGATGGTAGACTATTACGTTTCACCACTGAAGGGGGTACCACTGTAATAAGCCTAGATTTTGGTACATCGGTATATGACCCGTGGGTATTTCAGACTACCTTTATTGAAGAAGGCACAGACGAACGGGAGACATTTGAGTTAACATGGGAATTTACGTCAGAGTATGACTTGATTGTAAACAGAATAAGTGTAAATGACACCCGAAATGGTGGCAGTTACAATACCATGGGTTCTGAATGGATTCCAAGCTCCGGCGAGTTCACTCTATGGGTGGAAGAAGATGGCCAACGTATCCATAGCATAGCCGGCATCTTTAGAGTAGCAAATAATGGTGCATTTGAATTGAGGGTTTCTGACATTGATTTGAATGGTGCGTATCTTTCTATTGGAATAAGCACGGTTATAGGAGCTAATATTCCCAACATTGATTTTATTAATATGAACCTTTGGGACGAAACGTTGATTGCACGTATTGAAGAACTGGTGTTTTCCATGATGCCAGATTTGGGAGTACTTCCTTATTTTTGACACTTATACTACTTGAGGGAACAAAATGAAAATACAATGTGAGGATTTTTGAGCATTTTTTCGCTATGCACCACAACAAAAAAGCCTTACGCCTCTGGGTGCGTTAGGCTTTTTTGTTGTGGAAGGTCTGTTCTAATTCATGATATTGTTTTTGGTTTCCTTGTTTACATTTTGGAGTTTAGATTATCCGCCAAGGACATCCTTCACGGTTTTGCGGCTAGACCACGAATATTTCCAAACTCAATTTCTTTACAAATTCTATTTGGCTAAAGTATTCGTATATAGAATCGTAATCCATTGAGCTTAAAAATTCCACTAAAAATCCGTTTTTGTGGATAGCAGATGTAATCTCGTCATTAAACTTAATGAATTCCAACAAATTAAATTTACTATATGGGTTACCATCTAAAATATTAGTTTTAACATCTGAAATTAATTTCCGTGATAACATTTCAACAAGTAATTCATATACTACTAGCATACTTTCTTTTCCGTATCCGTCTTTGAAAAATATTTTAGCCTCATATCCGTGTATATCATCTGTTTTTGGATTCGAGGTATTCATTTCTGATGAATCTAATAAATGATTTTTATCTTCACTATCTTCTGAATTACTATCATATAAATCATTGATGTTGAATTCCATGCCACTACCGATTAATAAATCCATGCCTAACAGAGCGTTAATCTGTTGTGCTGCATAAAATGCCAATTTTCTCGCATTCTTAAATCTAACAATCTTATCAGATTCATTTTCGGCTACACTCTGCAATAAAACTTTGTAGCTCTCATAGGATTCTCCAGCAAGAATTTTCAATGCAGAGGCAATATAGTTAGGAGAATATAGCGTTTTACGAACGACTATGTTGTTACGAGGAATAGAAGACAAAATTACTTTTCGTTCACCATTGTATAGGAAATAATTTGCAATTATATCATCTCCAAACAACCACCTTAAAGAATGTTCCTCAAGTACAAGAAAACCATGTTTTGCACCCAAAAATTCACCTTTATTTAATGTAAGTGCTTCACAAAAAATGAGAAAACCATCATTTTTAAGAACTTGCTCTATATGCTTAAATATATCAATCCATTTATCAGGAGAAATTTCATGCAAAACATTTACAAGCAATACATAATCAAATAAAGGCCTATGAATGTTTTTTGATGGCGTATAATGCTCTTTGTGACATTTTATTTTACCTATAATATATTTGGTATATTTTTCATCATCCAAATCAAATGTATAATAATCTAAACTATATTCCGAATGCTCATCCAAGAGCTTATCAAAAATTTCGCCGAAACGTCCTTTCCCAGCTCCATAATCCAGTACACTAACTGTCACCCCATTTTCTAATTTTTCCTTTAATTCGGAGAATACGCCTTTAATTTGTGGGTCTTCATCATTTGCAGTAGCAGTTTCTGGCTCATCAAATAGACATTGCTCAAAGTAACGGATTGTCTCCCAACTGGAGATATCCTGCAAAAATGTTGTTAAATCTTCTCTAGTTCCCACAATTGATTCATAAACGTCTGCATAGAACCCTCTACCCCTTTTTTGGATTACTCCATCTCTTAAATAAACTGATTCCTCAAAATCGAATATGGGTATTAAGTGTATTGAGTGCGTAGCTACCCACAATGTTGCATTTTGAAACTCGGTAATTATCGTTTTAATGAAATCAACAATTTTATCTATATGAAGATGCAATTCTGGTTCATCTAAAATAATGGCTAGTTGGTCATTTTTTCTATAGGCAACTAGCGATGCTAAAAATATACTTATATAAAATAGATTTCTTTCACCAGGCGAGGCATGATTCGCAATATATTTTTGAAAAGCCTGAAGGTCTTTTTCTTCACCTTTCACTATCATAACACTTTTTTCAGAATCGAATTCGAACCCTATCGTAGAAGCCAAGAAACGGTTTAATGTTTCTGTCATTTTTTTCCAAAGAAATTTTGTTTCTCGTAAGTACAAGCTTTTACCATAATTAAACAAAACATCAACAAATTTTTGTTGCTTTTTATTTATGAGAAAAATATATTGTTTTAACGAAACTCTTGCATTTTGGACAAAAAACAAAAGAATGCTTTCTTCAAAGTTTTCTGCTGAACCATCTTCTTCATCCGTATCTCTATACTCATGTTCATAAGTTAAGTGTGGAAAGTCTGCAAAAACAATTCTATAGCTAGGGTATCTCCGTTCTCCCACATAATAGTCCATTACAGCTTTGAGAAATCGAGTTTTACCCCCGCCGTTTGGGCTGATAACTATATTTTTATCATCGCTAAATTCGACATCACAAAAGTTATCTAAATGATGGCGTTTAAGCCATTTATTATCAATTTTCATTGTATATCCCCCACTAATAACTGTATTCAAAAATGTGTGTCAATCATGTCCTCCCATAATATATTATATTTCATTATTTTTTACAACTGTAGGAGGTGACGTTTTATGACAAGCATATGTATGATAAACGTTGAAAATGAAAAACGCTGAGAGTTTTTACACTCCCAACATTTGGGCATAAAAAAACAGGACGCAATTATGGTAACTTGTGTCCTGCTCTATTTTATATTGTACGTCTGTTATTCTTGGTGAACAGCCTAATGAGGGGGGTGTTTGTGTTTATGCCGTATTAACTTTGCTTTTTTGTCTCTGCAAGTAAATCTTTAACAGAAATACCCGAAATTTCTTCAAGTGTTTCCAGCTCTGCTTTGCTAAACCGACGTTCGTTGGCCAGCTTTTGCCTTGCTTCTGTAAGTTCAATATTCAATGACTCGGCAATATACCGTGCTGTGAAATAATCCCTAACCATAATATGCAATCCTTTCTCTTTAGACTTCCCGGGTGTGAGCATATTATTACTCGTTATCTTTTAGATAGGAAGTCACAAAGGGAAGCGAGAAAGGGTATTTGGTAGGAAGCAATATATCACAACGTTTTTGCACAACCATAGTACAAAACCTATTTTGACTTAACAGGATATTCATGCCAATATCTACACTTTTTCTTAAGTTCACCCGTTGTGTCCAAGGTAAGCCATGCGACTAAAAGTCGTTGAATGGGATGATTTGCTTGGACATAGTGGCTATTCTCCTCAATAAATATAAAGCAGGGCGGGTAGCCTTGCCCGCCCTTTGTAAGTATGCTCTAGGCTGTTTTCCAACGCTTGAGATTAGGGATTCCCGCCTTGCATTGCTCCATTGCGTCTTCGGGCGAAAAACCAAAGTCTTTTACCATCATATTGGCAACGAACTCAATCATTCCCTCAAGTGTGATGTCTGGGTGTAAAAAAGCACCTTTATCGTAACAATGCTTACAATAATCCGTGCTTTTATTCCCATTTGCTTCTGTGCCATACATTTCGTCGGTTTCCCCCATAGGCGCACCACAACTTTCGCAAAATTTTTCTTGCATAATAACATCTCCTTTGCAGAATTTATAATTTGTTGATTCGCACTACATCTATAGCATAACAGATATAAGGTGACAACAGCGCGTCATGTTTTGGACAAGTATTTATTTTTTATTTTTTCGATACGAATGAGCAGTTCATCGCAGATATATTGTGGTTCTAATACTTCAACCGCAGTACCGTAAGAAAGAATATAGTCATATATCCATAGCCCTAACGCTGTGCGCAGGGTAAGTGAACCATCCTCATTGACAGTTATATCGCTTTCAGCAAATTCATCGTAAATCCGATACTTTGCGTTCTGGGAAATGAAGAGCCTGACATTGACAAAGTCGGGAGGCGTTGGCTCTTCTACTGCTTTGATTGGGGGAATTTCGTAATCGCCGCTATGAAATGCCTTATCTAAAACCACCATGTTATTGATACGAGTAAATTTGAAAACTCTATAGTCATTTTCAGTCAAACAAAATGATTGTAGATACCACGCCTTTGATTTGAATGACAATTTAAGGGGATATACTTCACGTCCCTTGGATTCGCCATACGGACTTAAATAGTCAAAAGACACAGTAAACTCGTTAATAATAGCGTGTTTCAACATTTCAAACTTTGCGTTGTCTTTCTCGCTATGTCCCCAACGAGAAAAATCAACCTCAACCCATTCTCTGTTAGAATTGGCAAAAAAGTTTCGCAATCTACTAAGCACTTTCCCAGTGTCAATAAGCTCTGTCGCAGACATACTTTGCAAGGAAAATAAAATTTGCTTTTGCTCATCCTCTGAAACTAAAGTCTTGTTCAGTACGAAATTATCTTGAATAAAAATGCCGCCGCCTTTACCTTGTGTCGTGTATATTGGTATCCCTGCTGTTGTCAGCGTGTCAATATCGCGCAAAATAGTACGCTTGGAAACCTCAAAGTGTGCGGCTAATTCATTTGCAGTTACTCGTTTTTTGTTCATTAAAAGGTGTACTATCTCAAATAATCGGTTAATTTGCATAAACTCACCTCAAGTATAGTATACCATAAGAACATGGCGGTATCATGTGGGCAGTCTGGAGATTTCCTCTTGACTCGAACACCGTGTCGTACTTTATAATAGTTCGGAAGGGAGGTGCGAGTCCATTGAGTCAAATGCAGACCATAAGAACGGTGTCTAAAAATCTGAGCATATCAAGCCGTATGCTTCGGTACTATGAGCAAATCGGGTTGATACAGAGCCAGCGGGTAGAGGGATACGCCTACAGGATGTACGATGAAAATGCAATATGCAGACTACGCCAAATCATTGTCCTGCGGAAACTCCGTGTGCCTGTTAAGCAAATCCGTGAGATTTTTAGTAATAGTGATGCTGTGAGTGTGATTGAAGTATTTGAACGCAATATAAGCGAGTTGGACGAGCAGATTACTGCGCTGTCAACGGTAAAATCAATACTTAACCGCCTTGTTCATGAGCTACATGAAAAAGCAAATATGCGTCTACAGCTTGATTATTTAGGCGATAATTCAGTATTTGCAATTGTGGATGGCATTTCCTTTCACAATAACACCGTACAGGAGGAAAAATCAGTGACCGATTTGAATAAGGCAAATGAAAGCCTTAACAAACTAAAGGATAGTGATGTGCGGATAGTTTATGTGCCACCAATGACAGTAGCGTCCGCATACTTTTCGGGTGAACATGAACATGGTGCAGGTGTTGGGGCTTTCACTATGGTAGAGCAGTTTGTTTATGATACGAATTTGCTAAAAATCAAACCCGATGCACGAAGTATGGGTTTTGCCCTTTCCAGCGAAATGCCGCCGAAGGAGTATGAGGCGTGGGTGTCTATTCCCGAAGATATGGAAGTGAAAGCCCCATTAACAAAAAAGACATTCGGCGGGGGCATGTTCGCCGCTCATGTATTACGGGATTGGAATTTTGAAGATTGGGACTTGCTTGCAAAATGGGTTGAATCAAGCGAAAAATACGAAGAAGCGGGTGAAATGCCACACTTTGAGGAAACCTTAAATTATTACAACCTAATGCAAAACGGCGCACAGATGGAAGAAACGCAGCTTGATTTGCTGTTTCCAATTAAAAAACGTGAAATGTAATACCTAGACTTTATAAATATAAAACCAAAGGAGTCTTGAAAATGAATCAAGAGGTTATCAAAAGAGCAAGTGAACTTATCAACTCGAAGGCAGAATATAAAGCTGGCCCTATGGATGGATATGCCGCGCTTTCTCTTATTGATGAAAACGGCTACCCCTCTGCCACTACGTTTAATATCACAAGAGCTGATGGCATAAAATGGCTGACATTTAATACGGCTGTTGACAGACCATATGCTAAACGAATCCGTAACAATAGCAAAGCCTGCGTATGTATCAATTCCAGCGCATACACAATAAATCTTGTTGGCACAGCAGAAGCATTGACCGACCTTGAAAGCAAAAAAGAAAACTGGCTTCCGCTTATGAATGATATGCCTCATTGGAGCGGTGTGGATGACCCATCGTTATTGATTATTCGTTTTACAACGGAACGCTATACCATACAATTTACAGATGACCCCGGAAACTATGCCGCAGGTAACTTATAAAAAGTGGCTACGCCGCATTTACTCCTGCTCCCACCAAGGCTGCCAATCTGCGGGGAGTTCTGCCGTTCTATCGGGGAACTCGAAAAGCCCGAAGGCAAGGTCATGCGGGTATCCACGTCTGTTGTCCTGCATAAAGAAGTAGCGTGTTGTGTTGCTTTCATCAACAAAAGAAATGCCACTCCACGGCAGAGTTCCCATTCCAAAGTATCCGACTATAACAAAGCCCTCTCCTGGTGGAAGTTCGTCCACCACGCCGAATACTCCTGCGGGAATGAGGATTAAATCGCCATCTTCGAGAATATCATGACCAAGCCGAATCAAAGATACATCTCGCAGAGTAGTATCCGCCCAAATGACAAGCCATGCACCGTTTTCAAAATCGCTTTCGTGAACCACGTTATAACTAAACTTGTGTAGGGCATCGAAACGGCTTAACAGCATATCGGTTGCTTCATGGATATACAGCCCTTGAGGGAACGGCAAGATATGCTCTTGGATATGTGCAACAATTTCTTCTTGCAAATCGATTAGCGGAAGAACCGGCGCAAGCGGTGTTTTTGAATCCATGTCAGCGGAAATATGCACTATGCTATCTTCCGTGAAAGTCAGATAGAAATAGGCGTACACATCGTATTTTACACTGTCATACAACACCACAAGTTGTCCATCTGAATCATGAAACAGCGAAAAATCCCAAAGATACAGAAATCCCATACTTCTATATGCAGTCGTGCCTGTGTTAGGGTCTTCGATTAAGCGGAACAATTCTTCTCTTATCATACAGGTGCCAGGAACTTGCCAGCGAATCACAATATCGGGATTGCCGTCGTTGCCGAGGTCGAATAGCGAAAATGACATGGCAACCATATCGTTGTCAATAATAAACGGCACATCCTCAAACCTAAGCCCAAAGCGGTCGTAGAAAATACTTCGAGGTGGGGGTGATTGAAACACATGCAAAACAAGTGGGCGAGTATCAAGTAAGTTCAATGAGAAGTCGTTGTATGTACCATCATCATTTGAAAAACCAAGCCCATACAA
>Ga0123355_10013605_pt1 | contig 12674 bp, 4 predicted proteins | sample TergutEmb28metaG_3_FD_89872 | JGI IMG/M metagenome (GOLD analysis project Ga0123355, IMG submission 89872) | Embiratermes neotenicus P1 segment gut microbial communities from Petit-Saut dam, French Guiana - Emb289 P1 | ecosystem: Host-associated > Arthropoda: Insects > Digestive system > Gut ...
ACAGGCAGTTGCGGGGGCATGGGGGGTGAGGGGGGTTTTTTTTTGTTTACCGTAAAGGTTGCAGGGTGGTTCCGTTGGATGGCGAAAAAGGAGGGGGCGGGGGGGGGCACATTTTCTTACGCAGTGTGCTTGATTTGTTGCGTAGCAGAGGCGAAATAATGTTTGTGAATGATGAATAAGAAGGAGTGGTAAAATACTGCCATGGACTTTTAAAGGTACTTATCGATATTTCCCTCATGGGTGTGAGAATGGCCATGAATTGTAATTATATCCAGTATCGGATGGAGTTTCGAAATTGGAGCCTCCATAGTGCGAATCGCAATACTAAGTTGTATGGGTTTAATCCGCTAAAAGTTGGTACTTTTGGTGTTCTGTGTGATGATGTCCATATTAGAGATTATGCTGTCGAATGGTAGGATGGCTGATCCATTGATCCTTTGTGTTCGATATTTCTGTAAAACTAGTACAAAACCTGCTAAAATTTCGACGTGAAATTTGACACCTCCCATCACTGGCCACGACATCCAGCGATCCACTTTCTTACATTACAAACCGTGAGGGACACGCCGAAATTGTAGTTGACCTGATTATGCACGTCGGTAAGTTGGTAGGCTTGACAGACGAACAAGAGACGCTGCTATCTACAGATAACTTTCATCGGCAAAGGCCAATAGTGTAGTTCCGACCGAATTATAAGCACGTCCGGACTGGTTTATGACGTATTGGTACCTTAAGAATTAGCTGCGTATATAATTACAGGATTATTAAAATTATCAGATTCCTCCACACGTTATTTTGTGAAAGAAGACTGCCTTTTTATTATGCGGTATGTGGCAATCGAATGTGCAGCATAAAACTGATAGTCGTGACTGTCATACAGCACCGATAAGATGCTTTGTTCTGTTGGGCGGGGGAAAGAATTGGTCTTGCAATGCCTACAGAGTGTATCCGCGGAGTGCATCAGTAATCAGGTTCCTTTGTGTTGCTGTCACCCGTCTTGATGCAGACCGTAGCAGGCTTCCAAATGCCAGGAACCCTGTTTGGCAAATGCATGCGCTGTACTGAGGGATGTGATGTAATTGATTACAGCTTGTATTCAGAAATTGTAGCACTGGGCACCCGATACCGCTTCACATTTTGAGTCCGGAGTCCGTCCTGTTCCGGACTGAAAGTGGCAGGTGAATTGCTTGAGGAATACACTTTTATCAGGATTGTATGAACACGGTAATTAATTTTATTTGCATTTAGGACTTTCGGAGTTGCACATACCACATTTTTAGTCGCGTTCGCAAATTGCGAAAAGCGACTGTTAGTTTCGTCATATCTGTTCCTCCGCCTGTCCGTATGGAACAGCTCGGCTCCCACTGGACAGATTTTCTTGAAATTTCGTATTTGAGAATTTTTCGAAAACCTCTAGAGAAAATTCAAGCTTGTTTAAAATCTGGCAAGAATAATCAGCAGTTCACGTGAAGATGTTTCTACATTTGTAGTAATATCTCGCTGAATTCTTCGTAGAATGAGAAATGTTTAAGACAAAAGTTGTGAAGAAAATCAGAACACACGTTTTTACGTTCAATAACTTCTTCTTTTGTTCTCTGGAAAATCGCTCCCTTTACTAAATAGTGTGGAGAAATAAAGTAAGAGCCAGACAGGTCAGGGGTGACAATACAATGCGGCGCAGAAAAGATGCGATTTTCTATACCTGATGACTAAATCAACAATGCAGGCACACTGCCATTATATTTAATACTTATTCCTTCGTAATTGATTAATTCCGTCTGGTATCGTAAAATCTATTACGGCGGTACTTAACAAGCGGTGAGAAGCTGCGCAACTTAATATGTCCTTACGATCTGTTTAGCCTAAACTGGACGCTGAAGGCTATGAGCAAACGAACGCTCTTCATTTTCATTGTAGCGTTTTATGTGTAATGTGTGAAAAGGTCGCAGATTGGTTGGAATGTAAGTTACTTTATAAACTGGTAAGAATACTTTACATAATTCTGTTGCCTGCTATTTGAAATTGTGAGTTAATTGACATATTAAGTGTAACGTGCATAGACAGTACGCTCCACTGTGGTCGGTATATGTGATTTCATTAATCAACTCCGTGTTACTAGGAAATGAAAGACAGTAATGAGTTTTCTTTGCAACGGTGACCACGCGAACGCGCCACGATGTTACGTTATACGTAGCCTACATGGCCTCTCTTCTTGTAAAATTATGCAGAATTATTACATCTTCGAACTCTTTGAAGTACTTCAGTTACTTTATGTGCCACAAGAATCGACATTAAGGAATTCCACGTAATATAATACTAAACAGTGCACGTCAGCACAACTACTTTATTACTCAAGGTAATTATACAGGCTACATGTTTCGACTATAGATTAGTCATCTTCGGGCCTATTTTTGTCATTTGAGTCACAAGATGCTATGCACACTTTGGTATCACATCGTGTTTACATCCATGGAATACATAAAATTAAATAGTTTGTCTCAAAGGGTGTGGCGTTCAAATTGTGTTTACAACAGTGGGATACATAAAATTGGATAGGGTGTGACGTTCAAATTGTGTTTACAACAGTGGGATACATAAAATTGGATCAATGATCCAATTTTATGCATCCCACTGTTGTAAACACAATTTGAACGTCACACCCTTTGAGACAAACTATTTAATTTTATGTATTCCATGGATGTAAACACGATCTGATACCAAAGTGTGCATAGCATCTTGTGACTCAAATGACAAAAATAGGCCCGAAGATGACTAATCTATAGTCGAAACGTGTAGCCTGTATAATTACCTTGAGTAATAAAGTAGTTGTGCTGACGTACACTTTTTAATATTATATTACATTAAGGAATTCCACGTTCTGCCCGCAAACTGCATTTGTGTATTTTAAATGATTCACGACCATGCGCTGATGATTCCTTTTGAGAACAAAGAACAAGTGCATATACAGATATATAAATTTATTGTACTATAAACAGCGTAGCTTGCTACATATCTCGGCTACCTATTGTGGCCACCATCGGGAGGTGTTATTTGAAGGATATATTACATGGAACGTCAAAACAACTTACACATTTAAAATGTTAATGTTTAAGTGAAAGGTTTAAAATCTATGTTAAAATATAAATTGTTGATAAAATTAATGGTGCTGAATCGCGTGTTCATGTGCTTTGTATAATTTTATCAACATTTTATATTTTAACACAAGCTTTAAACCTTTTATTTAAAACTTAACATTTTATATTTGCAAACTGTTTTGACGTTTTATGTAATATATCCTTCAAAGAACACTTCCCTGAAGATGGCCACAATAGGTGGCCGAAACATGTAGGGAGCTATGCTGTTTAAAGTACGTACAATAAATTTACATATTTTTGTATGCACTTGTTTTTGGTTTTGTAGTTTTGTTTCTCATTATACATTTGTTTGTTTTGTACATGCTCAGAATAAACAGCGAATATTTCTCTATACAGCTTTAACACAATAGTTTTTAGAACCTAGTCGAAGTTTGTTTACCGCTTAGTACAAAGTGTTACTGTACATCCGCACTAAAATCCACCAAGATGCAACTTTTTTCGGACGCCAAAAGTGGTAACGTTGGATAGTGAGACCACCGACTGATAGTTTACCCTTTGACGCCTAACGACCACTATAGTGGTCGTACCGCACCGCTAACCTCTAAACGTTGCATTTTATATATTTATTCAACAAATATACGTACTGAATATTTTAAACATGGTATATACTCTCCGTTTTTCTCTCTTCAAAATGCAGTCTGTTTCATAATTCTAATGTATTTGGTTCCTGTTTTATTCACATTTTATATACAGAATGTGCTAAAATTTAAAAAAAATAATTCCGGCGCCAAAAGGTTAATCTTAGAGATGAGCTCCACTCAGGCAGTATCTGCGTACTCGATATTAATCAACGGGCGTAAACCTCGGGCTTCAACTTTGTAAGAGTGTAAGTCGATTACTGGTGCAATTACACACTGAGTGCGTGCTGTATATCAGACAGAACTGAACTGGTCGCCAGCTCAGCACACAGCTGAATTCCAGCACGGGGTAAAGTACAGACTTCGGGGTCGTGACCATTAACCATTCTTTTAATTGTGAATCTCAGTAGAAAGCTGTTGGACCCTCCCACTGGAAAGCATATGGGCACTAATTGCTACCTCGTGACTTGCTGGTGGAACGGACACTGAGTTCCGAATAACACAATTATGTAATACCAAATGTACGTCCTTCGCTTTTGTTCAACAGGCCGGCATGAAATTGAAGAATTACATTCCTAATAAATTGCATTCCTAAGGAGCTGCCCATAACCGTTTCCTGCTTACAAAAATATTTGTCACATTGAATGATAGAAATCACTCTTCAACACTATAAGGTTTGACGTTGGTGTTTAACATACAGATACAGTTTTCTTCTTCTGGACTTTGTTCATCGTGTAACACATATATAAACACTAAAACAACGTTTCGGAAGCCGGTTCTGCTTCCGTCTTCAGGCAAGATGCACCTAACCTGCTGGACCCCTTAGATCAAGCTATTCTCAGTCACTGACTACTGAAGAAACACAAGTACAGGTAAGCTCCTGAGAACAGAACTGGTCCGCGGGATATAACATGAAAATGCTGCAGAAAAATGAACGATCACGAAACTCAAAGAATGGCGCCTGAAACACACCACATAGTGTTTTTGTTTTTAGATATCGGTTACACGATGGACAAAGTGCAAAAGGAGAAGAATGTAAGAGATAATTCTGCTTTCCATCTGGGGATGACAGTCTTTGGATTCGAACTTAGGCTGCCCTGCTACGTAACAAAATTCAGGTTTATCTTTGTCTTTAAAGGGCTAATATACTGTGTTTCCTACACTTCTGAAAGCTTAGCACTTTGATAAATAGTATGGAATCCTTATTCAGCTGCAGATCTCTGGAAGCAGCTGTTACCTCTCTGTGTTTTTGATTAATGCTGCTCTTCTTTCTTGATTCTAGAAGTACTAGGTATAAATGTGTGCTCGTGGAAGTTTTATCTTGCTCGTTCTCTGAGGAGTAGAGCTGTCTTCTTATTTCAGATGACCCGGTGTTGTGAATGTGAAAGGTCATGTCAAGTCAGTTGCTACAGAACACGAACATTTTGAGAAACGGAAAACTGAAAGAGTAAGGGCTTGGGATGTACGTCAGTCATTGCATGGTTTCTGGTGTTTTGGTTTTCAGCACTTTGTTGTAATGCACGGGGTAGAATTGTGAATTAGCGTTTTCTGGAAAGCGCTGTTTTTAAGATTTTTTGTATTAATGATTTTATTTGGAAAGTGTGTACAATTTAATTTGGCTTTCAATTAAGCGTGGCGTTTCTTCGTTCCATATACTAACAAAGTAGTGACATTACTTATTTGTAGCTTACACTATCTGATTTAGGTCGCGCGCATGATTGTGTGCGGCTTCGACTCACGTTCGCGGCATTCTGTTTTTTCCTATGATGGGTGCTACGGGCTGGACAGCCAAAGAATCAAAACTCGGTTTCCGGTAGGGGCAAGGTAATTTCCTCTTTCCCAAAGTGTCTGGTCTGGTTCTGGAACCCATCCAACCTCACGTTCAGTGGATACTGCTGGCTCTTGCACGGCGGGAAAGCGGCCGTGGCGTAAAGCTGACCACTCTTCTGGTGCTGAGGTTATGACAGCGTGGAACTGTTCCTCTGTTTTCTATATGCCTTCATGGTGTGGTGCCTAATTAAACGCAGGGACAACTTTGCTTTTACACTTACATCAGCGTAATGTTGTTGGAATGGTGAGGAATGACGACATAAGAGTGTGATGATATGCAAGATTGCGTGAATCGCAGTTCGGGTCGGTCGATAATATGGTACTGTACCACAGGAACGGAGACTTCCAGTGTTTCTTGCAGTCTAGTTACGTTCTGGACTACAACCCATCTTGGCGTGGTGAATATATCTTTATGTGTTAGAAACATATCTGTTGTGAATTTTACATGATTGTGTTGTGCGAGCTGTAATGTGTATAAGTCTTTTTGCACTTTGCTAAATTGTGTCTAAGAATGTATTGTGTAACGCCAAAGCAAACCAGGAGATAAGACAGCTTTTTGCTTCGATGTTCCATATTCAGAATGCAAAGGTGAAGTGGAATTATGAAATGTGAGAAAGCGGGGGCAGAAGTACTAAAATTGCTGTAGCAAAATAGAGATAAAAGAACACAGCAAAGCCAGTACTTGTATATCAGAATTCGTGTAGAACTGTGAATGCTGACACTTAACGATGTTAATGCAACAGCGCAGGGTTATGTAATAAGGGTAAAGTGTTAATAAACCTTTTCGGACACACTTCTGAGCAAATTAATTTTTATTTTTTGTGTTCTCAAGGGTAATTCGCGATTTCAGGCTTCTGCCATGAAGTAGATGAAAACTGCTCTCTCCTTCCCATTTTTTGGGGGGTTCTTGACCCTTGAAGGTGGGACCGATAGGTTGTCCCGAAACGTGGTAAGAAGTTACCCCTACTCGCTGCGTAATAACGCAGAAGAGCGCTGTTCTCTTCTCTTGGGTTGCTTCAAATTGTAAACTTTTGTCATTTATCTGGCAGCTGCATTTGGTTACACTCCACGGAGAAGTATTGTGGTAATCTTGAGGACATATTTATTGGAAGTACCGATTTGTTGAAGATACCTCTTGTCGGCAATGAACGGGGCAGCTTGTTGAAATGACGAGTTTTTTTTTTTTTTAATCAGCGAAGCTGGTTTCAGTCGGTGGCTGGAGTAATGTAAATTCAAATGAATCGTTGCCATACGCAAATAACCTGCGTTTGTGGTAGCCTCATCTATAATTACATTCATGTTACTGTAATCATTACGGGTTTTGAGGTTTTTATGTTCGTTGTTTTAACAATATACTTGAGCCCGGTTATAACGACATCGGTTTATGCGACACCTCGTCTATAGCGCCTTATGTTCTGTGGTGCTAATTAATTCCTGACTGTTAGCCGTGACATTATACTCCTCGGTTAAACAACACTTGTTTATAACGACACAAAATATCCATTCCCTTCGTGACGTTCTAACCGGTTTGGAGTGTATTTAGCTCATTCTTGTAGAGACCGAGAAATGACAGTGACAAATAACAGCCACGGCCATCTCTTGGGCGTAAATCTAAATACTCTGTAACATTAACTGTCGTAGCCTACAATCATTTATTTTCACCAATATATGCATACAAATTATATAGAATTCTGAGTTATCCATTAACATGGACCCCTCCTACATGTTTCAGCGATAAGTCGCCATCCTCAGGGAGATGTCAATACAAAGGAATATATTATGTTAATACATCAAGTGGTGTATATAAATGGATGCTAGTACAGTGCACGAAGTGAATAATATTACATTTGTCGTATCCTTGATTAAGTAAATATTACTGTCAAGCTGTGCTCATTATACGCAAGCGAAGACTTCTCTAGCCGATCTCTGTGGTCGTGCGGTTCTGTGGCGTAAGTATGCAGCCTCTTGTTTGCTGGGATAGCGGTTTCGAATTCTGCTGAGAGCATGGATGTTTGTCTTTGGTGTTTATTGTGTGTTGTTTAGGTAGCGGCCTCTGCGAAGAGCGGATCACTTGTTCATTGGAGTCCTACAGGGTGTGCGCGTGCGTGTGTTTGTGTGTATCTAATTGTGTGTGATCTAGAAACCTCAAAACGGGGCGGCATAGGCTCGACCTAGGCTGTTGCACCAACGGAAAAAGAGATACTTCTCTAGCATAATGGGGCCGCACATTCTTAAACTAAAGAGCGTATGAGCTGCTAATTTCCTGTATCTACACATGACCTCAGAATCATATTCATCTCGAAGTCGCGTACTTGGAACAGAGGTTTCACCAGTACCCTGCACGCGAATGCCGCGATGTATACATTCGCCCCTCACGCTTCATTACTGTGATTATGCACATAATGAGAATGTTGTTGTACACAAATACAGACCGAAGAACTTCTGAACGAGCAGTGCTAATTTATAGGCTTTTTTTAAAAGCCAGAACTCTATTTCGTGTTTTAAGTTTATATGTATTTTGCAACTTCAACTTAACTTTCGCTTCAAATACTGAGTTTTCTCGTTTCTTCATTGATATAGGAAAGTTGTATTTGTCTAGAAAATGCGGTTTTTTTTTTCAGTAGGTAATATTCATTCTGGGCCCTGTATTGTTGTCTTTCATGTAAAGTCGGGTTTTAAACTGTTATTTTGATATAATCTCCCTCTACTGTTGCATTGCAAGCACCTGGCACAGTTTGCATGTACTACTGACCTATATCGAAGCTGCTTGCTATCATTTTTATCCTCTTGGGACATGCACATTTAGAACAGTATCACCTAAATTAAATAAACGTATAGTCAGGCATCGACTTATGTCCTCTGCAACATTTTATCTACAGGCAGTGCTTCTGCACACAACGGAAGAAGTGTTGCAAGTAGACTGTCTTGCTATTAGTGTCAAACTTGCTGACTTGAGTCACTAAAACTATACTTTTTTTTTTCGGTTGACCATTTGAAGTGTGTCTTTCGGATGGTGTTTTACATGCTAGATTGTTAGGTAAGTTACTGTGAATAGTGCACGTGAATTTAAACACAAATCCAGGAATTACAGTAGCCTCTGCAATGACTGCATACCATATTCCAGCGATTTCCATCCGCCACGACTGAAAAGAGATGAGACAGAGAGATAGGCGTTTCTTTTAGCGGCGCTGTCAGTTACACAGTTTCTGTAAAATCGATGACAGATGAGTGAAATATAAGTATGGGGCATTGCTGAAATGATGTTGACAGAGAAAAACCGAAATAGTCGGAGAAGAACCTGTCCCATAGCCACTTTGTTCGACACAAATCCTATATGGATCGAATGCAGTCCTCAGCGACGTAAGGCCAGCTGGTAACTTCCGGATCCGTGGCAAGGCCTTCACACAAATATTGGTACGACTGTGGTCATTGTTGCCTTACATCGGATTACATTGTCGCATGTAGCGTGCAACAGAGACTGCCGAATTTCAGAGTTTGTGTTGTATATCACTGCATTTAGATGAGGTTTACGGTTTGCGCTTACGCATAGTCTCAGAACAATGAATGTTAGATGTTCGATACATAGTGCAGGGGCCTGACGTACGATAATGAGCGGTTCAAAACCTTGTGAGAAATATTTCGCCGACTACTACATGCTAACAGTTGCACTATCGACTTCCGTTCGTTGAGGAGGTACTTTATGACGGAACATTATTACGAATTCAGAAAGTGCTGTAAATGGAGTCACATTTTATTCATCACAGGAAACGTTGGCTGGGGAGCAAGACTGGCTGCTTAGCTGTGTGAATTCGCAGAGACTTTGGAATAACTCCTCGCGTCCCATGTACACTGAACAATACATCCATGATAAAATTGGGTGTGTGGGATGTAAATAGTCTGTCATTAAATTGGGTGTATAAAATATCAATGGTACTTTGTACAACGAAAGGTTAGTAGTAACTGAGAAGGCGTACTGTCAGGTTTTCCATTACACAAAAAAATATATACCCGTACAGTATGGACAGATTGAGGGTGTTTGTACATAAGTCACGTTGTAAAACAACTAGTCGTCGGAGAGTCGTGCTGCGTGGACATCACGAGGCCAGAAATGAAGAAATACCAATCCTTTATTCGCAAGTGGAACTGTCACCGGATAATGGGGCCCCAAATGGATACACAAAATAAGCCGAATTGTTCACCACTTGGACTCCACTAGCAATTATAGGCCTGCTTGTTTTGACAGTGTCAAGTTGAAACTGATCACTTTATTGAATATGGGTTATTGTTAATAACTGTTTGTCGGCTTTAATCCTCTTGTTTTCCGTTTTTTTTTTCATTGCATTTGTATTTTGAATTACAGTTTATCTTTGTATTTGGAAAGAATTTTGTTTTCTTTTCGTGTCTTTGCTGCCGCCAGTTCTTATTGTGATTGAAAAGTATGTGTGTGTATTAATCCAGTTGAATGTATAATTGTAACTCAGTCAAAATTCGAAGGTAACAAAGGACTCGAAATTGTCTTTAAGACGCCACTCAATCTCGACAGCTGATTTGACTCGTCTATTCAGTTACGAAATCCTATCATACAGGAATTCACATTGGTATTAATTCTGCTCTGTCGTCCTTCTGACAAATACGCTCACGTGTCTCGCAGTCAAGTGCGTAATTGGCTTTTGTTTTATTGCAGGTTGATACAAATGTTTCGGGAGGAACCTTATGCTGATGTGTGTGTTCAGAATCAGTCTGTATCCGTTTACCAGATTCCTGCGATACGCATTGTTTGTTGACTCAATGCGATTACCCGTCTGTGAGCAGCTGCACTTATTATTATTCGTTAGCACTATTAACGTTTATATGCCCGGAACTCTTCTCTGAGTTGTGCTCCATCATCCCTGTAAACACCGGTACCTCTCATCCCACGACTTTGTGGAATTGTACCGCACCGTTAGTTCTGAGTCATTCATTTGCAGTCTGTTTCCGGGTTTGCTTTTAATTTCGTACTGCTTGAAGATTGACTCACGTCTTTAGCTTCAGCAGAGGATTTAACACGCGTTAATGTATTAATTAGTGAGAACATAATGAAGGAACTTGGCGGAGTTTCATCTTTCGTGTTAGTAACGAAGCGTCGTCATAGGTCTGAAATGCAGTTAAGTAGTCTGTGCCTGTAATAACATTTTTGCTGTAGGTTATACTGCTGACTTGTATTCAGAAGCCCCTTGGTTCGATTTTCAGGATCAGCAGTGCCGACGGGCTGTGAATATATTCTGCAACCGTTGTAGTTGGTGAATTGGCTGTATATTACTTCAAACATATCTTTGCCGCTTAGTAATCCTTGCGAATTATCATGCTCGTTGTAAAGGGAGTGCTCATTATAATAACAGGGTTGGTCGTCGGGGTTCAGTTTGCGGCTGGGTACGCTATTTTCACTAAAGTCTTAGCGTCCGGACATTTTCGGAGGTATATCCAGCCTCTTACACACAGTTCGCGGCGTGGAAGCTGACTCCACGTCTTTCTGGCACCGAGACTAAGAATGAGTGGATCCATACGTCCCTGTTCCATTTATCTTAATGGAGCAACCGTTCGTTATTAGGGTAAATTGTCTTCATGGCTTGGTGATTAATTAAGCGTAGGGACATCTCCGTATTTGAGTGCTGTTGCTAGCGTAATATTACACCGTCATTTGCCGCACAGTCCCGATTTTGATGTCCTTACGGGTAAGGTGCCAGAGGCCGTGTTTGTGTGAGTAGTCGGATGTAATAAGTATGCTAGAATACCCATAGAGCAGTTCCCAAACTGTGGTCAGCAAATCGTTGTCAAACTTTACCAGAAGAAAAGCGAGCAGCGTCGGTCATGTGTAATAGAACTGTGTTCTGTATGAGTAATACATGTTGCCTCCTTTCATGATCAGATGGTAGTCTTTTGAGCAATTATACCGCGTAGAGTAATAATACCCCACGTTTCGATGGAACCTGCTGTCTCCGTTTTCATGGTGACTGCAATAGGTTCCAGTGGCTGCTGAATTGCTAGGTGGAGGTTATGTTTCGGTTATGTGAAAAGTCTATGACGATGGTGGCCAATCAGAGCTGTAGAACTGGAAGGGGGAATGGGAGAGAATGGAGAGTTCGAAGTGAGACAAACCAAGGCTATAAAGAGCCTATTTGTATTCTTGTTTCTTAATTACTGTGTACAGTATGGCCCAGACATACGGAACCTGCTAGGCGTGGATCGAATGTTTTAGCTTGTCAACCCTCAATTATTTGTAAGTAGGATCTTGTCCTATTGTTATTATCTACCGTAAAATGTGGAATAGCCTTTATGTTCCTTGTTTCCCTAAAATGATATTTGTGCTCTTCTGTTTCCACTACCGGTTGAAGTGAAGTACAGCAGTCCCTGTGCACACCATGAAGGCATACGGCCTGGCGGTGTTAGCTCTGCTCACATTTAACGTCGGTATCGAATGGAGGTGAGTGGTTGGTTTGTCACACCAGTGCCACTTGAACCTCCGGGCAGCAGTGGGAGGCTTTGTGAGACTCAGGACCCGTCTGAACGTTTGTGCCGGGAATCGAACGAGCATTCCTTGGATATCCAGTCCGTAGTTGAGTCACTACACGACTCGGTGGGATGACAGTGCGGGGTGGGTATCCCTCTAATGTATCTGAATTACTCGATGCCAAAACAACGGGTAGAGGGTGTGACAATGAGGAAAGGAAAACTTAGGACTGCCATTGTGAACGAATATTTGAGTGGCGAATTCAGAGGTAGCGCTGTAACACGAACCGGAATAGCGTAGTCTAGCGACTCATTACGGGCTGGACGGTCCGGGGATCGAATCCCGTCTGAGACGATATTTTACGCAACCGTCCAGAACAGCCGGCCCACCCTGTCTCCTGTGCGATGGTTACCGGGTCATTCCTGGGGGTAAAGCGGCCGGGGCGTGGCGTTAAAAGTCATCCCCATCTGGCACTGAGAGGTTAAAGAATAAGTACAGCTTCACCTCTACCCCCCCCCCCCCCCCCCCCCCCCCCCTCTTCCTTCTTTTTTTTTTTATTTTTATTTTTTTTTTTTTCTTTCAACCAACAATAATCTCTGTATACACCGCATATACCTAATATAT
>Ga0123355_10013606_pt1 | contig 12674 bp, 11 predicted proteins | sample TergutEmb28metaG_3_FD_89872 | JGI IMG/M metagenome (GOLD analysis project Ga0123355, IMG submission 89872) | Embiratermes neotenicus P1 segment gut microbial communities from Petit-Saut dam, French Guiana - Emb289 P1 | ecosystem: Host-associated > Arthropoda: Insects > Digestive system > Gut ...
ATGCTACAATCTTACTATGACATTTCTTAATATCGTACTTGGACTTATAGGTCTTGGAATTATTGTTTTTATTCATGAACTTGGACATTTTCTCGCAGCCAGGCTTGTGGGGGTTGATGTTGAAGCGTTTTCTATTGGCTGGGGAAACCCAATTTTAAAAAAGAAAATCGGTTCTGTTGAGTATCGCCTTGGGATGTTCCCTCTCGGCGGCTATTGCAAAATGAAGGGAGCGGCAGATCATAATAACGAAGCTTGGGAAAACATCCAAAACGGGATTAAACCCGAAAAAGGAACATACCTTGCGGCAAGCCCTCAGGCAAGAATTCTTATCGCTTTTGCGGGACCGTTATTTAATTTAATTTTTGCGGTGATAATACTTTCCTTTATTTTGGGAGCCGGACGTGATTTTTTTGTAATTGAAAGCAGAATTGTTTTGGCTTCTGATTTAGCTTCTGACAGGATAGAAGAAATTTTTCCGGCGGATGAAGCCGGCTTTTTAAGCGGAGACAGAATTACTCATATTAATAACCGTCCTGTTCAATTTTTTCATGAAATACAAGAAATCATTTCATTAAACGCAAACAGGGCTCTTGCCGTGACAATAGATCGCAACGGCGAAATTATCTCGAAAACAGTTACACCCGCTCTTGACAGATCAACGGGAGCCGGAAGAATCGGGATTACAATATGGGAAGATCCGATTATCCGCACGGTAACACAGCAAAGCCCTGCTGAGGCCGCCGGTCTTAGACCGGGTGATATTATCGTAAGCGCAGGCGGAGAAACAGTGCGTAACGGCGCTGACTTCAGCAGGATTAGAGCGCAAACTGCCGGGAACATGGTTATCGTTTTTGAAAGAGACGGATATCAAATGAACGCTCTTTTTAGTGCCAAAGAATTGGAAGGCGAACTTGGTTTTACATGGGATTCATTTATAAGGCACAGCACTCCCCGCTTAAACCCATTTGCGGCTCTTGCCAGAGGGTTTACCGAAAGTTTAAGAACGCTTGGAACTTCTGTCAGGAGTTTACGGCTTCTTTTTATGGGAATCGATCTTACTAACGCAGTTTCAGGCCCGGTTCGTATAACCTACATGATAGGCGATGTGGCAACTCAAGGGTTTGAACACGGTTTTGCCGCGGGTTTGCGGGCAACGTTTGGGTTTATCGCAATGATCTCCATAATACTTTGTATGATGAACCTTTTGCCCTTGCCGGTTGTTGACGGAGGAATGATTATACTTTTTTTTGTTGAACTTTTGCGTGGAAAACCTATTCCTCCAAAAGCGATTTCTATTTTTCAAATGTGCGGCATGGTTTTAATTGGCGGTTTAATTGTGCTGGCAATCTTTGGAGATATAATGTTTTTTATCCGAAGATAGTTTTAGATAAGGATATTTTTATGGAAAAAAAGAACATTGTCTGTCTTTGCAATAATACAATTACGTTCGAGTTTGAAAGGGAAATAAACCTGGACGAAAGGCCACAATATCTTGAAGATATATTAAACGGCAAGTTTTTGTCAATTGATTGTCCTTCATGTTTTAAAAAACATAAACCTGAGTACAGAATAGATATTGTTTGGAAATCCAAAAACCTGAAGTTAGCGGTAATCCCGGAGCTCGATCGTAATATGTTTTATATCAAGAAAAAAGAAAATCCGCCATTTGAAACTGTTATCGGTTTTCCGGAAATGACAAACCGCTTGGCGGTTATTAATGACGGTCTTGAACCTGTTGTAATTGAAACTTTAAAAACTTTTCTTCTTGCCAAAGCAATGGGAAACAATTCAGGCGATAACATAAACGCCTGGTATTACCGCAAAAACGAAGAATCGATTGAGTTTCATATTGATGGTATCAGGTCAAACGAAGTAGCTGTGGCAAAAGTTCCAATGGATGTGTATAAGAAAACATTTGAAGACTTCAGAAAAAAACCTAAAAAACCTTTATTTGAATCTCTTAGAGTACGCAAATATTTATCGGTTCAAAATATTTATCGCCCGGATGTATTAAAATGAAAAAAACTATCTTAAGAGCCTCTTGCAAAACTCGGTCAGTTTTGCCGAGGCTTTGCAGTTTCTCACCCTTTGGGTTACGAAACATGCATTTTAATAAAGTTGCACTTTCAAAACTGAAGTTTTGCAAGTGCCTCTTAAAACATTTTTTTTTAGTTGGTTTGTTTTTTATTGTCTTACCGGTTTTTTCTGCCAATATCTCAGGCAGCCACAGGGGAGAAATCACAGCTCTAGTCCATAACGAGGAAATTGTTTTAAGCGCCGGCGAAGATGGATTTTTGGTACAATGGAATACCGCTCAAAGAACCGCAATTGATCGTTTTCAACTAACAACATACAGAATACAATCAATGGTGAAACATCCAACCAGAACAGAAATATCCATTATAGAAGCTGTAAATTTTGATAATTACCGCATATCAGCGTGGGATTATTCTCTCAAGGAAAGGCTTTTTTCGATTTATTCAACAAGACCTGTGCGTTATATAAATTATTCCGCTCAAGGCAATTTGTTAATCGCTGCAGGCCTTGACGGTTTTCCTTTAACAATTCTTGATTCCGCTACAGGAGAAGTTGTTTTAGACGCTGTAATACAGGAAGGCACAGCAACCCTTGCAGTAACAGGGCGTGCGGAAAGCAACATGATGATATATATGAGCGAATACTCAGATCATTTTGGACATCCGTCATTTTCCGGAAGTTTATTGTATTTTGACATTCAATCAAATACTGTTACAAATATTTTTCAGGCTCCGGGTTTTATCGAAAATCCGGTATTTTTTGGCAACATTTTTCTGGCGGGAGTTAATCAAGACGGTTTACAAATTGTTAATACAACTTCCGGTCAGGTTCTGGACAATATAGAAACAATCGGAAGAAACGCTCTTATTTGTCTGTCATCAGACGGCTTTTTTCTCTTTGAGCAAACAGGCAGCACTGCCCTTTTGTATCGTTTTACTGTAGACGGAAACGGACAGTTAAATCAACGCCAGAGATTACCTATTGTCTTAACCGGTCTTGGCACTGTTACTTCAATGGCGTATAACGGAAGCTTGGTATTTGGAACATCACAAGGCAATTTATTGATTCTTGACAGACAAAATCGTATAGTTCCTTTTAGGTATAATTTTCACAGGCGTATCACAGAGATCGCCGCAGGAGAACAGAACATTGGATTTTTAACAGAAGACGGATTTTTTTCGTATATCCCGCTGGATTACAGCTCTATTGGCAGTTCTTTTCAATTAAACTTTACAGAAGTAAACAATTTTAACAGAATTACTTCTGTTTCCCTTGAAGGCAAAGATTTTTTTATCCTTTGGCAGACGGATAATACAAGAATCGCTCCTCAATTGATTGATCTATCCAATAACAAACGAAGAAATCTTAATTTTCTTACTGGCAGGTTTCCATTAAGAACAATTGATGTTTTAGACGGCAGGTTTTTAACGATGGATACGGTAGGAAATATATACATATATAATCTGGAAGTTTTACAAAATACGCCGCCTGCAGGGAGTGCGGAATTCAGCTTTTCTTCGATGGGCGCGATTGACGCTGTACTTATTGGCAATTACAACATTTTGATAAGCCGGAGCGTAATGGGTGTTAACAGTCCATTTTTGTCTGTCAATCTCAGAACAGGCGAAACCGTCCCGATGTTTTTCCCCGCAGCTCAAGCCGGCTTGATGGTTTACCGCGGCAGCTCAAGTCTTTTTGCGGCGGCTGTTGAACTCAGTAATAACAACTTGAATACTGTTTTTTTGAATATATCTGCAACCGGGCAGCATCACAGACTATTTAACTATTCCGGAGAGGCAAACCATTTTTCTATTGCCGAAGTCCAAAACCATCTGGCAATTATATGCGGAAGCGATGGAGGAAGAATTGTCCTGCCGGAAATGATAGAATTTGAACGAACAAGTGGTTTGCCGGTAAGGCTGCTGGCAAGCCGTGAATCTTTCATCGGTCTTGACAGCGAAGGGAATATTGCCTGGCACAACTTAGACGGAAGACTCTTAGCCCGCTTTCAGATCGCAAGATAATTAGTGTCTGTCCATAAAGTGGTTCTTTATGGACGACACTTTGTATTTTCTCACCTTTTTTTACAAAAAGGTTACGAAAAATACGTCTTTCAAAGAAGTCTGTCTAAAATGCTCTGCATTTATAGACAGACTCTAATTAATTTAAAAATTAAAATTAATCGTGCGCCGGGTTACTTTTTACTTTTTCAATTGCCTGCCGCACAGCTTGTTTTACACTGTCTGCATACGATTGTTCTGTCGCTTGAGTGTAAAGAGTTCCAAGAATTGAAAAGCGGTATAAAGGTTTAACATTGTTCATCGCTATTGCCGCAATGTCAACAATACAGTCATTACACCGGCAGAGATCTTCGTATCCTGATTTTAGTTGCTGCTCCAATTCACGGATAACCAAACTTTCCGCTTCGTTTTTAAGCATATAAAAATCATATTCATCTTTAAAAGCCATAAGCCCCCCCAACAAAATTATTATAACAAATTATTAAAAATTTGTTCAAGCCCCATTACTGTTTTCTTTTGCCAATGGAGCAAATTTTGCGTATTTTGCCACAAGTTCCAGCTTTATAACGCCAATAGGACCGTTTCTTTGTTTTGCTATAATCAAATCTGTCGGAATAGCGTCAATCGGACCTTGCGGCTCATCTTCTTTTTTCTTTTTAGGATATATTCTGTTAAGGAATAATACTAAATCGGCATCCTGTTCAATTGAACCTGAATCCCTTAGGTGCGCTAATGTAGGAGCTTCTCTTTGAGCGTCTCTGGTCAACTGGCACAAAACCACAATTGGAACATGCAGCTCACGAGCAAGACTTTTTAAAGACCTTGAAATTTCAGAAATTTGCTCATAACGCGCCAATGAGCTATTTTCATGCCCAATAAGACCCAGATAATCTATAAAAATAATTTTTACATCCTGCTGCGCCTTTAATTTTCTTGCCTGAGCCCTTAAATCTAAAAGCTTCATGTTTGGCATATCAACAATATGAAACGGTGCGGCATCTATAACGCTCATTACGTTAACAACTTTCCCATAATCAACGCTGCTTAAAACGCCCTTACGAAGGTTTTGCGCTTTTACCATCGCTTCCGAACTTATAAGCCTTTGTACTAAAGCAATATCTGACATTTCCAAAGAAAAGAAAGCTGTGGGTATTTTTTGATGAAAAGCAATATGAGAAGCGATATTCAGCGCCAACGCTGTTTTTCCAACCGAAGGTCTGGCTCCGATAATTATAAATTCATCACGCTGAAAACCTGAGGTATATTCATCGAGTTCATCAAAACCCGAAGATATACCTGTAATCGCTCCTTTCATCTTCATCGCAGAATCGAGTATTTCTACAGTTTCCCCTAAAATTTCCCGAATAGTTCTGTTAGAAAAAAACTGGCTATCATCTGAAAGTTCAAATATATTCTGTTGAACATCTTCAAGCATTTCTTTTGAATCTTTTGAATCATCATAAACGCTCACGCCGATTTTAGAAGCAACTTTTAAAAGAGAACGTTTCATCGAATAGTTTTTTACCATTTGCGTGTAATATTCGATATTTGCGCTGGATGGAATAACCGTTGTCAGGCTTGAAACATACGAAGCGCCTCCCGCTTCATCGAGCTTAGCCATCAGTTTCAATTCCTGAACAACGGTTTGGATATCCGGGCGTACATTTTTGGAATCAAGAGACATTATAGCCTCATAAATCAAAATATTCGCACGAGAATAAAAATCTACAGGACGCAGGCGTAACTGTATCGCTGTTTTTACAGCTTCATAATCAGCGAGTAAACTTCCTAACGCTGCCTGTTCAAGGTCGTCATCGTGAGGGGGCGTTTTATCTCTGAAAAGTTGAGCCATTGTTATTCAGCAGCATCCGCCGGAGTATCACTTGGGGAACTTTCGCTTTCTGCCTCGTGTGAAGGTTCTTGGGCAGGCATTTCAACATTCGCCGCAATCCCCTCCTCAACTGTTTCGACATTCTCGGCTGCTTTAGACGATTCATCACTGCGTTCATCTCTTCTGCCGCGTTTTGGAGCAGGCTTGGAAGTTGAGCTTTCCGTTTTAATTTCCTGAGCAACAATTGAAATTGAAATTTCCGCAGACTGGTTTTCATAAAGCTTTATAACCGCTTTGTATTTGCCTACTGTTTTAAATCCATTCCCGGCAATTTCAATACGTTTGCGTTCAATTTGATAACCGCTTTTTACAAGTTCATCAGCAATCGTTTGATTGGTTACAGCACCGTAAAGCCTTCCATTGGCTCCCGCAGGCATTGTAATAACGATTTCGAGGGCATCGAGTTTTTCTTTTAACCCTCTCGCATCCAGGCGTTTTTGTTCTTTGCGAGCGTCAATTTCCGCCCTGCGCCCTTCGATGAGTTTAACCATGCGAGGTGTATAGGGAAGAGCAAAACCTCTTGGAAAAAGATAGTTACGGGCATAACCTTTCGCTACTTCCTTTACATCTCCCTCTTCACCAAGAGTACTGAGATCCTTGTTCAAAATAACCTTCATACCAAGCTCCTCCGATACAAGTATTGTTTGTATCGTCTGTAATATCAGCCGCAAAAAAGCAGCTGTTTGCCCCGGAGTATGGGGCGGCCGCACGGGAATCGTGTAGATTTCTACGACACGGATTCCCGCGATTTTTTTGGCACCCGTAATGGAAGCCAATTTTCTATTATTCCCAATATCACCAGCGCAATAATCGCAAATGGACCTATCGGGGTAATCGCTGTTAAAACAACACCTAACGCTACTATTAACCTAAAATTAGGAAACCTTTTTTGCAGAAGATGCATCACAATTCCAAAGCCGGAAGCGAACAAAAGTATTACACAGGCAACTAAAACATTCCATGCCGCAATTTCAAGAATTTCGATTCCCGACATTCTGAATAAATAAACAGCGGCTACTGAACAAACAAAAACTAAAATTGTTTTAGGCGGAACAAAAAATGCGGCAAACCCGATATTTGACGCTGATTTTTCATACCTGTACCTGAACCTTGGGAAAAAGCTTATCATGAAAAGAGTTACTTGACTGTTCAAAAAGAGCAAAAACAACATTGCAAAAAAAGCCCCTCCGCGTAAATATACAGACCTAAGCATTTCTAAAAAACTTTCCTGCGTTATAACCTGAGACATTCCATAAAAAGGGGCGCTGTAAAAAACGGCTGAAATAGCTGTTGCAATTTCATTAAAAAATATATTCCAAAGAAAAACAAAAAAGGCAAAAGCTCCAAAAAAAGACGCAAGGATAAAACGAAAAGCCATTCTGACCTTTATCTTGGAAAAAAATAAAAATAACTTGTCTTCGGTTTTATCAGTATCCATGATGTTTAATTTACGGATATATCCGTCTATAATCCACGTAAACAAAAAAAATGTCAGCGTGGTTAATAAAATGCTTATCCCAAAATTAGAGCCTGTTATATTACCTTGAACAGCCAAATGTATAAGTAAAGAAACAATTAAATTTGTAACTGATACAGCGGCAAAAACCAGCCATAAAGAACCCACAACAAACATTGCATACCCAATCGGAGCCATGTATAGAAACGGTAAAATACCCGCCCTCATCATGATCATACTCATCGCAATAGCAGCAGCAATTACAATCAGAGAATTTTTATCAGCGTTATTAAACCGTTCCTTTAACGTTGGAACATTCTTTTGAAAAAACTGATCTGATTCTGTTTTTTCCCCGGCTCCATCATTTTCATCATGAATCATAACAATGTTTTATCCGGCAACGTATGGAAGAAGCGCAATACTCCGGCTTTGCTTAATCGCTAAAGCCAAAGCACGTTGATGTTTAGCGCAAGTTCCTGTTATTCTCCTTGGAAGAATTTTTCCTCTCTCTGTTATAAAACGTCTTAATGTATCCGCTTCTTTGTAGTCTATCTTTAACTTTTGTGCGCAGAATTTACAAATTTTCTTTTTGTAGAAAACTTTAGCGCCTTTCCCGCCGCGACCGCGATCATCGCCGTCACGATCTTCCATATCCATACCACGATCATGACGTGAAGGATTTTCGTTACCTAAATATTTATCATCAGACATATAAATCTCCTTGTTATTTAAAATATTAATTCGTTATTAAAACGGAATATCATCGGTAAAGCTATCGCTCTTTGGCTGACTGAATGTATTTTCAACCATTTGAGCGCCTGTACTCTGATTGTTGTTGCGTTCTCCGGAAAATTGTCCGCTGCCGCCGCTGCCGCCCAAAAGTTGAATGTAATTTGCAACTATTTCTATTTTGGAACGGTTTTGTCCATCTTGCTGCCAGCGATCCTGACGGAGTTCCCCATCAACACCAATCATTTTACCTTTTACAAGATATGTTTGAAGGGATTCACCTTGCTTACCCCACAATACAATATCAAAAAAATTCGCTTCGTCTTCCCATTGCTCGCCCACTTTTTTCCGTCGGTTTACAGCAATGGAAAACTTGCAAACTGCCTGCCCTCCTGTCGTGTATTTTAACTCGGCATCTCTTGTTAAACGCCCGATTAAAACAACACGATTCAAATCTGCCATACAGGCCTCCTATTCCTCAATTCGTACAAAGAGAAATTTAAGAAGATTGGCGTTGAGCTTAAAAATACGATCAAGAACGGTAATTTTCGCCGGATCGGATTTGACTACCAGAAGTACGTATCTTCCCATTTTTCGTTTTTTGATTTCATAGGCGAGAGTTTTATCCCCGAGTTCATCGGTTTTTTCAATCTCGACTCCGTTAGCGGAAAGGTCGGAAAATAATTGTTCCCGCCCAGCCTTGTGTTGGTCTTCTTCCATCGGAAAAATAACCGTAAGTTCATATCGGCGCATAGTTCCTCCTTATGGCCTTATGCCCGGCGTTTTGCCGGAAAAGAGGTTTAAGTTTCGCTATGGAAACTTTATCGTATTATAGCAATTATTTAAAATTGTGACAAGTGAGGTTTTACCAAAAACTGAAGTTTTGGGACAGCCTCATGTATAACTTTTTCCCGGCATTTTACCAATCGCCTACAAAAAGAATTTCCGGCTCTAATGTAAATCCTGAAGCCTTTTTAACTTTTTCGGAAATTTCTTGAACGAGTGTTCTAATATCAGCGGCAGACGCATTACCTGTATTTACGATGAAATTCCCGTGAAACGGCGCAACTTGAGCGCCACCTATCGATAGGCCTTTTAACCCAAGTTCGTCAATTATTTGCCCTGTAGGTTTGCCAAATTCAATATTGTTTTTAAAAGCGGATCCGGCGCTTGGGAAAAGATAATGCCCTTTATCCATCCTGTCTTTTTTGTTTTTTTCCATTTGGGCAAGGATTTGGCCTTTATTTCCATTGTTTAATTTGAAAGCGGCATTTAAAATCAAACAATCCATGTTTTGAAAAGGACTTTTTTTGTACCCAAACCCCGTTAAATCCTCGATTTTAAATTTTTTGATCCCAGCTACACCTTGCTCTCTTGAGATAATTTCCGCTCCGCTCAGAACATCAGAGATTTCACTGCCATAACAGCGGGCATTCATCCATAACGCTCCGCCAATTGTTCCGGGCATTCCGGAAAAAAATTCTAAACCGCTTAAATTAAAATCAGCAGCTATAAGGGCTGCCTCATCCATAGTTGTTCCGCTTCTGAAAACAAGTTCATTTTTTGCGTCAAAACTGCGGATACTTTTTCCTTTCCATTCAGTCATATCAAATACAATGCCGCGTATCCCTTTATCGGAGGCAACGACATTTGCTCCGCCGCCTAAAATAAAAATTGGAATACCTGCGTCTTTGCAGCAATTAAAAAAATCAACTAAAAATGAAACAAATAATTCTTCGGAAGCAGATTCACCAACCTGAGGTTTAGGGCACACCCAACAATCCGCCGTACCGCCAACCTTAAATGTTGTATGCTCTTTCATCGACTCGCAAAAGCGAACATCAACTTTACAAAAATTCTTGTTAAAACTTTTATCAATAATTTCAAGAATAGTTTCTTTATTCATTATTCTTTGCCCATTTAAGCTTCTTCTTCGGGAATTTCTATGCCAAGCTGATCTGCAATTCGCCTCGCCTTGCGGGAAATGCCTTCATTGCGATCTCTTGCCAAAGTGACTATGTGCCCTTCAAGACTTGTAAGGTTGTTGTTAGCCGCCATGTCAAGAGCGAAAAGCCTTTCCATGATTGTTCCTTCAAGCATAAAACGAGTGGCAATGTTTTCAATTTCACTTGTATCGCCGTCAATAACAGTTTCGCCGACAACTCTTAAAAAACCATTGTAAAGATTAGTATGATTTCTGCGTCTCGCCTCGTCGAGTTCAATGATTAACTGAGCAAAATTTCTTCCGCCGGTGTTTTTTGTATACATATCAACAGCAAGTATTCTGACACGATCCGGGTTTCTTCGTTCCGAAAAAAGATTGTTAAGCACTTCGTTCGCTTCTTCAGTGGCGATAGCTCCAAGCGCACGAATCGCCTCATCTCTTACAGCCGGAACATCATCACGTTCCGCACGGAATCTTAAAAACGGAACAGCCGCTTCCAGCTTGCGATCACGGCTGGCTCGGGCGGCGGCGATACGAGTTCGATAAAAAGAATCTCTGAACGCATCCAAAATAGCTCTGTCTACAGCTTCGCCGGAAAAAGGACCTAAAGCCTCAACCGCAGTCGACCGTACATTCGGGTTATCTGTTGTTACGTTGCTGAGGATCGCATCAAGACCGTCTTCATCTCCGATTCTCGCTAATGCGCTTACCGCCGCCATTCTCAACGGAAACCGTTCATCTGTGTTTGCCGCTATATCAATTAAAAGCGGGACTCCTTTGGAAGAGCCGGTTTCTCCAATGGCGTTTATTATTACAGACAGGTTGTCAGCGCCCGGATCACGGTATATATAAAAATCTACTAGGAATTCCGCTACTTCATCGGCAATCTCGCTGTCGCCGGAACTCGCTCTGCCAAGGTTGCGAAAACCGCTGTTTAAAAAACGCCTTTCTTCTGTATCAAGCAATTCCATTAAAACCGGGACAGCATCCACAATCCTTAGCTGCCCCAGATAATCCATAGCGGAAAAAATCGTTTCATTGGTTTCATCATCACGTTCGACAATCGCCCTCATTGCGCGATCCTCAAGCCCGCCTCTTCCACGTTCCCCGAAAAATCCAAATACGCTGGTTAGAATACGCTGATTTCTAGTGTTTTCAACCAGTGCGATAATTTCATCATCAAGAAAATCGACATTCTCAGCTCTTAACATTTGAATGAGATTGGCTATTTCCGCTTCAGTACCAAACTTGATTATGTCACGGCGAGCGGATTCTGTGTCTTGCTGTGCAAACGCAAAAGAAACGTTTAGTATCAAAAATAATATTAAAATCTTACCCTTCATGATTTCCTCCATTTGCATAACGGGACAAAAACTCTCTCTTAAAATCGATAAAACGATTTTGTTCTATGGCGCAACGGGCGTTTGTTACCAAGTCATTTATAAAATATAAATTATGGTAACTTGCCAGCATTGAATAAAGTATCTCTTTTGTCTTGAACAAGTGGCGCAAGTAGGCACGAGAGTACTCTTTACAAACTTTACAACCACACTCTTTATCTATCGGCGAAAAATCCAGTCGATTTTCGGTCTTTTTTAACGAAAGAGCGCCTTCACGGGTATAAACACGGCCGTTTCTGGCTTCTCTGGTATGAATTACACAATCGAACATATCGATACCATGTTCAATGGCGCTTAAAACATACTCAGGAGTGCCGATTCCCATTGCATAACGAGGCTTTTCTTCGGGCAAAAGCGCGGCTGTTGCCGCAATAGTTTCATGAAAAAGCTCAGACGGTTCTCCTACAGAAAGACCGCCGATGGCGATACCCGGCGTATCGGCTTCTATGCATATTTCAGCGCTTTTTTTACGAAGATCAGGGAAAAAATTGCCCTGCACAATACTAAAAAGCTTTCCGTTATATCCTTTAGAGGTAGAGTCTTCCCAAGTTTTTTTAGCTCTTGTCAGCCATTGAGCAGTTATATCGAGGGCTTTTTCGGCTTCTTTGCGTGAAGCTCCATGATGAGAGCAATAATCCAATTGCATTTGAATGTCACTCCCAAGCAAAACCTGAATCTCTACCGCTTTTTCCGGCGTTAAAAAATGCCTTGAGCCGTCGATGTGGGATTGAAACTTCGCCCCTTCATAAGTAATTTTGCGTAACGCTGAAAGTGAAAAAACCTGAAAGCCGCCGGAGTCTGTTAAAATATTGCGATCCCAATTCATAAACTTATGAAGAGAGCCTGCTTTTTCTATTACTTCCTCACCCGGCCTTAAATACAAATGATATGTGTTCGCTAAAATTATGTTAAAACCAATTTCTTTTAAATCATTTATAGTTATAGCTTTTACAGAACCGTTTGTTCCGACAGGCATAAATACAGGTGTTTGTATATCTCCATGCCCAAGACGTAATACCCCGGTTCTTGCCCGGCAAGAACTATCATGTTTTGAAACTTCAAAAATCCTGCCCGTGTTTTGCGTATTATTAATTCCTGATTGTTCTTTGTTAACTGCCAAGTTAGTTGTCATTATGTTTTTGCGCTCCGTACCATAGAAAGCCCGATTACCAAAAACAGGAAAACAGGAAACCAA
>Ga0123355_10013607_pt1 | contig 12674 bp, 11 predicted proteins | sample TergutEmb28metaG_3_FD_89872 | JGI IMG/M metagenome (GOLD analysis project Ga0123355, IMG submission 89872) | Embiratermes neotenicus P1 segment gut microbial communities from Petit-Saut dam, French Guiana - Emb289 P1 | ecosystem: Host-associated > Arthropoda: Insects > Digestive system > Gut ...
CGGAGATCCGAGTGGTGGAGTAGTTTACCTCTGGATTGTTTTGTGTCCAGAGGAATCATCTCGCCTGTGAGTGTTAATACATACAGAACTATAATTTTGCCTGTTTTGTATCGGCATCAGGAGGGTTTATACAGTGAAGTGATGGAAACTGTGCATGTGTCATTATATTGATAAATTACATAAGTAAAAACATGTACTGAAATAATATAGATATTTTGTTTCATAATTATGTTAGTAGATCAAATCAATACCATGGATATGCAAGATACTGCAATTGCCCTGGCAAATATATATATATATATATATACACATGCACTCTAATTTTGTTGTTGTGCAGGTATATTGTGGAACTTTATAGAGCGTATGTTACCCCATTGCAAAGAGTTGTTGGTTAATGTAGCAGTGGAACCTACCGTTAAAAGAGATATATTACATGATAACAGTAATACAGGGGTGTATCCAAAAGTTCCAGGACAGTGCTTGTAAAAAGAAGTTTGTTTACCTTGGATGTTAAATTCCTCCATCACCTTCAGAGTACTCCCCTTTTGCATGAATACAGTGGTCCCAGCGTTTCTGCCATGCTTGGAAGCATCCCTGGAAGTCCCTTTTTGGAATTGTGTGACAAGTACCTGCTGCGATTCCTCTTGAATCTCTTCAGTGGTGTCAAATCTTCGACCCTTCGTCCGAAGCTTCAGCTTGGGGAAGAGGAAAAAGTCACAGGGGGCCAGATCGGGTGAGTATGGGGGATGGGGGATCACTGTCATGTTGTTCTTGGCCAAAAACTGCGAAACTTTAAAGGACTTGTGAGCCGGGGCATTGCCGTGGTGGTTAATAAGGTTCTGGTTTTGCCATTTCTGTGGCCTCTTGCGCCGCACATTTTCACGTAACCTTCTTAGAACATCACAGTAGAAGTCTGCATTGACGGTCATTCCAGGTGGGACAAATTCCCGGTTTACAATCCCCTCTTGGTCAAAGAAACAAATGAGCATCGTCTTCAATTTGCTTTTTTGGGTTTTAGTGACCCAGGACTCTTCCATTGCGAAGATTGCAGTTTTGTCTCTGGGTCATAAGCATAAACGATGCTTTCATCGCCTGTGATGATGTTCAAGAGGAGTGTGGGATCATTTATCACAGTTTCCTTCAGTTCCTGACAGATCGCTACTCGACTGTCTTTCTGATCGTAGGTCAACACTCTCGGCACAAACTTCGCTTCAGTCCGATGCATGTTCAGCTGTTCTGTGAGAATTCACTGACAAGATCCATAACCAATTCCAGCCTCTGCACAGAGATCGTGTATGGTACGACGATCCTGGTTGACATCAGCCCGTACCTGTTCTACTTTTGAGGGTGTTGTTGCCGTGCATGGCCGACCTGATCGATCATCATTAGCCGTCGAAGTTATGCCATTCTTGAAACGTCGAAACCACTCAAAAGTTCAGCTACGGCTCACGCACGAATTACCAAAAGCCTGTTTAAACATTTCAAAAGCTTTACTTCCCGTTTTACCCAATCTCACACAGAACTTGATGTGCACCTTTTGTTCGTCAACTTCCGCCAAAACGCCGATATCAGAAAATCGCAGACGGCTGATGCAATACACACATAAAGACACGTGCAAGAATCAAATGCTTCCACATCCAATCACACCACTCGGCACACTCACTCACAAGACACCACCGCAACACACCCTAGCGGGAAACTCGTGAACTACAAGCGACTTGCGTGTTATGAGCATTGTCCTGGGACATTTGGATACACCTTCATATATCTCTACATTCTAGGTTTTGCCAATACCAAATTAGTGAATTTGTAAGAGATATAAGTGCCATGAGTGTCAGTGTAAAAGTCCTGTGGCAACAAAGTTTTTCGCATGCCAGTTAATGTTATGGTTCATGTTGCTCCTTGAAGATGATTTAAATTTTAATCATGTTGCATATTACATTATGATGTTGAGTTGCTTGCAGATAGTAAAACTGGGTGTGTGTATAGAACAGGGGTTCACAAATTTTACAAAAATGTAGGAGCCATCTTGAAATGCTAGGTTCCAGATGGGTGACTTGAAGCTTGTTGACTGAGGATGCACAAATATTAGCTGTCACTGTTTGGAATTTATACATCCAGCGACCTGGCATCCAGGATTGTTGCTCAGCGGTTGTAGGTGCTTATCTGTTAATGACATCTTTGTATCATGGCATACATTTCTGTCATTTGGTGTTTAGTACATTTTCACACTTGGAATGTGAACATATGAATTAGAGATGTTACATTAGTAGACTGCAGTCAAGTACAGTTCTGTTTAGTTTGCAAAATCTTCAGGATATATGAGCCTGAAGATTGTGGCATTCATTTCTCCCATAGCATTTTGCTCTTGAAACAGCAATTCATCATATCCCACTGATACACAGCATTACAGGAGGCAGAAGAAACTTGATTGACCCTCAATAAGCCAACACTGCAGCCTGTTACATTTTTATGAAAATACAAGGACAAGCCAAATTTTCGTGGACACATTGTGACAGAAGGTGTGTTCATAAATCACCTGTCTGAATAATGTGGGATTCTCAGTTTGATGAATTGTGTGGGTTATGACAAATTGCTGTTGCAGTAGTGATTTTTACCCTTATTTTCCAGACTACATGGCATCCCGTTCAAGTATATGGTAATGTTGGATTATAGTACTTTTGTTATATCTTCATTGGATCTTGAGTATATGATATGTGCAGTTGTAAGCTGAGGCAGAGTACACACCAGTGAGGTGTACAGTTGGAAACATTGTGGTAGTGGATTGGAACTTGCAAGTAAAACCTACAATTTGCAGGGAGCCGGACTGACTTGTGTGACAGCCAGTGCTTTTTTTAGGTAGATAGTCCTGGGCACTTAGCAAGTCATCATCAAATCCTACCTAGTAGGACTATAAATCTGGGTAATTTACAGTTGCAAATACTTAACAGTGCCCAGAGGGTTCCAGGAAGTGAAGGTTCCCAGTTTATATGACAGTGGCCCAGAATGGTGGTAAGGTTGTCAGCCATATGCATTGGCTGTTTTTACCCCCAGGAAATACGCCTGGTACTCATTTCTGTTAGAGGCTTTTGACCCCAGGGTCATAGTGCGATTGGAAGAATTATGTCAATGAAAAATTCCAGTGGCACCATCTGGAATCGAACCAGCGACCTTCCAATTTGTAGCGCAGCACTTTAACCACTGTGCTATCACAGTCCCCTGTTTACAGTACATTATGGTATATAATTTGAGGCCTTCATTTGATGTTTTCTTGTGTACCAGAGTTCCATTCTGTAAAAATATTTTTTTAACCCTTGTCCTACTAACGTGGAGAATAGGGTGAACTAATAATGCCAGCAGATGGCAGATGTGATTTAACTCGGCGTTTAAATGGCTAAATAAGTATAATCATTAAACAAAATGCTGTTGAAGCAAGCCGAAATACTCAGTGCCTGGTATTAACCCTTATCCTGCTAAAGTGGAGAATATGGTGAGCTCCTAATAATACCAGCAGTTGGCAGGTGGGATTTAATTCGGCATTTAAAGGGTTAATTATGCTCCCAGAGTTGCAGGTTCATCTTTGAAAATAGAGCTTACTAATGGTATGAAGAAGGCAGCCTGAATATTTCTGCCATTTCATTAGCATGAGTGTTAAGTTACGTCTTATGGAATTACGAGAACAGTAACATAATATTTCTTTTTGGGACTGCTAAAATTTGTTGTAGTTGATTCAGTTTGTCAGTTTTTAACAAGAATATGTATTTCATTCACTGAGATTGAGGTCACGCACTGTCACCAATATGTGGTTCGCTTGTCTGCTCTGCATGTTGATAAAATATGAAGTTACAGCTGCGTAAGATTAAGTGTCTTGTAGTTAGTGATCAGCGGTGTAGGAGATGATAGTGCTGTACAATGCTAAAACATTTGTTACAGGTAACTGGGGTCCACATTTAATTATAGTTCCAACATCTGTGATGCTGAATTGGGAGATGGAATTAAAGAAATGGTGTCCTGCCTTTAAAATTCTCACATATTACGGATCACAGAAAGAACGGAAGCAGAAACGCACGGGTATGTTTTGTGTTCTTACTTCATCAGCCTTTCCGTTCGAAGAGGAGTATATCACTTGACTTACTTCCCTACCAACAGGAAAGGAGAGTAATGTGACATTTCCAACCAGTCAAGACAATTCATAGTTTGGCTGGATTTCATGTCACTACAGATGAGAAGTTTGCAAACTAAGGGTGGCATGATTTCTTTTGTGTCCTCTTATGCATTGAACAGTTTTCCAAAAATTATTTTTTGTAATGGATTTCAGTGTCGCATATATATTTTAAAGAGTGTGTAATGTTCTTTGATTGAGGTAGTACTTTATTAAGCTTGGTGGTGGTGGTGGTGGCGGCGGTGGTTGTTGTAGTAGTTGTTGTAGTAGTAGTAGTAGAAGTTTTAGTCATATTATCAGTGGCAGTGGTGATGGTGGTAGCAGTGGCGGCAGCAGCAGCAGCAGCGGTGTTGTTCGTGCTGGTGGTGATGGTGGTAATGGGTGCAGAGGGGGACAGCAGCAGTGGTGGTGGTAGTACTGTGGAAACTGGCTAAATTTAATCATGGAACTGTATAATAAAATACATGTATGTGGAACTGTAGTGTTGTGTCAGATGAGTATATAGTGTGTGGTTTACTGTTTGCTGAATGTAAAAAATATTCTGCTGTGATTAAATACTAGAACTCCCATATGTGCTGCTGCAGTTCAGTTATGTGGTGGGACATTTAATAAGTCACGCCATTTTATTGTGTAATCTGTCAAGATGAATCCTGGATAACACCCACAAACAGGATGTGGCACCTTCAAAATCAGTCATTTGAGTTGTTTGTTCTGGGATACGACATTCCATCACTGGGTCATATTCGGAGACAGTGTAGTGGCACCATCTATAAGGATCAGATGTACCTTGAAAATGTGGCCACCACATTGTCTTAGAATGTTGGTCAACAGACCTTCTGGTGACAGGGTCATATTCCAGAAGAGCTCAGCTGCAGAATTTAGAAAGCCAGTAAATGCATGTGCTCACCATTTGTGATTCCATCTCATTTTGTGCTATGATATCAGCAGCTGAAATAGGGTTGTTAAATATCCAGTGAATAATTGACCCAAAGTTGGCTTTTGTAAATGTTTATAATTTGTAGTTGTACATGTATTTCGAAGGGCTCAAAGTTCATGAGTTTTGTGTGGTCATGTGTCAACAGTATGGGTTAAGTCAATAAAATGGTTGTTCCACTTATTTGTCAGAAGTAATGATGGCAGAGCAAATTAAACATAGAGGAAATGAGTGTGTGCTAGGCCCTAGAGTTTTTTAGAATAGTACACAATGGATGGGGGAGAAACATTATTATGTTAAATGAATGGAAGAACATAGTGCAGTGTGTGTGAGTGCTGCACAGGAAATGACATTGATTTGTCTTCTTAGAATGTAGAAATAACTTTCATAATCTGTTCCTCTTTTGTTCTGTTAGGTTGGACGAAACCAAATGCATTCCATGTGTGCATTACATCATACAAATTGGTCATCCAGGATCATCAAAGTTTTAGGCGTAAAAAGTGGAAATACCTCATTCTGGATGAAGCACAGAATATTAAGAACTTCAAGTCACAGAGATGGCAGTTGCTTCTTAATTTTCAAACACAGAGGTAATGTTTTCATCACAGAACTGTTCACAAGTCTGATTTTAAGTTATGGTGTGTATAGCAGCACTACTGTGCAAGTAATAGAGTTCATAAGGCAACAGTATTCTTAACAGAAACATAAGGAATTACAGATGAGTTTTATAATCACACAAAAGCTTAATTTCATTATGACTGATCAGTAAGATGTAAATGTTAATGTATTGAATAGTAATGTATTAAAATGCATTGTGATTTCCAACTTGAGTTGTCTTCTGTTTGAACTTATTCCCTGCTTCTGAAGTGGTTTACCATTGTTTTATGTTAAACAGAAAAGTAATGTCTCATTTTGATGTGGAATATAATTATCATGACACCAAATTTAGGAGATGTACTTTTTAATGGTCATCGGGTATTTTCTGTCAGTGACCAACACTGCAGGAATTTATGGCCTAAGCTTTTATTAACGAAACATTTATTCTTTTAGAGACTGTGGATATGTTGCATTATGGTGGTTCCCTATTTGTTGGTCTACAGATGATAGAATTACTGCAGGATTGTATGTGTATTTGGATGGTTCAGTACATCCCTTTATGAACGCATGCATTATGTTTCAGAGTGGTATGGGTTTTTTAAGGGGGACAGTTAATTTTGTCACAAGGGGGTTATCCTTGAAATTATTGTTTCATAAAGCTTGTTTCATATAGGTTGTGGTGTGGGAAAGGAGACAGAGAAAAAAAAACTTGTATAAGTCTCTGTTCACTCTAGTGTGTATTAACTTTATAAAGGACACATTATGGTATTTTGAATGTTTTTCAAGGTTGTACACAAAATCATGAAGTCTACGGGCAGTGTTTTTTACACGTAATGAACACACATTCTTCTAACTGCAATGATTATACAAGACATTTTGATGGTACAGTTGTTCACACAATTCTGATCGCATGTACTAACACATGTAGCTTATCCCTTCTCCTGCTACCCACATTGACAGTTTCCTTTAGCTTCATTTCACACCAGTTGGAATAGCCTACTTACTGTATGCGGTGGATACGTGTCATTGACCTTATAAAATGTTTGGCTGTAATTTTTTTTTAGGGGTTGGGAGGGTGCAATTCACTTTCATCTTAATTCTCTAAGAACTCTTGGCTGGTTGTGTTTTCATGGTGGAATTTTAACTGTTGCTTTTGTTAGAAGGTGTAAAAGGTGCTCCCCAAAAGTTGCCCAAATACCTCTACTTTAGCTTAACCACATACTGAAATCTCTGTTCGCCTCCATCCCCTTCGAAGTAGCCCCCTCCTGCATTGATTCAGTGATCCCAGTGAAATCTGTGATCGGAAGCACTGCTGGAAGTCATATCGCGTCAGTGTCTTCGTCACGTCCTGCGATTTAGTCTGGATCTCTTCAATGCTGTCAAAACATTGCCTCTTCAGCTTCAGTTTCATCTTTGGGAATAAGAACAAATTGCGGGGCGAGGTTTGGTGATTAGGGATGGTGAGGGATGACTGTCATCTTCGTAGAAGCCAAAAAATGCTGCACAATGAACGATGCGTGAGCCAGAACCTCGTCATGATTCTGGGCCCTGGAGAAGTTGTTCCATTATCTGGATGTATGCGCTGCATGATTTCCCTCAATCTCCTCAGAATGTCGCAGTAGATTTTTTCATTCACTGTCTGTCCTGGTTGAACAAATTCCTTCTGCACGATGCCTTCAATGTCAAAAAAACAAACCAACGTCGATTTGACATTGCTCTGAACTTGTCTTGCTTTCTTCGGTCACAGTGAAGGTAGAGTCGTCCTCTGAGACTACTGCTGCTTTGTCTCAGGGTCATACCCAAACACCCAAGATTCATCACCAGTAATGATGGTGGAGATAAAGTTGGGGTTGTTTTCGGCCTTTTCTTTCAGCTCATTGCAGACAAGTATGCGGTATTCACTGCTCAGCAGCCTTAGCACAGATTTTGCTGCAGTGCACTGTATATTGAGCTCATCAGACAAAATTTGCTGGCATATTCCATATGACAGTCCAATAATGTTGCGTATGTCATGAATTTGTTGGTGGTCTTCTGTGATAGCCTCTTGCACTTTTGCCACGTATTTGGTCCTGGTTCCAGTCGAAGGTTGTTGCTTACATGCTTCATCATCGACTGACATCTGTCCATTCTTGAATCACTTAAACCACTCGTATGGTTGCATTTGGCCTTGGACATTATCACCAGAAGTTTTTTTAAGAATTTTGTATGTTTCTTCTGCTATCTTGCCAAGTTCAAGGCAGAATTTGATGCAAATCCGTTGCGCCTTCACATCAGTCATTTTAGCAGGCCAGTATGATCACAAAACAGCACAAACCAACAACACAAAAAAGCGCACACAAAACACACACGTCCTCACAGCAGAATGCTGCTTGGCATAGTGGTTCAGAAAGAGTACAGCTGGTGATACCTAGTGGCACACAACTGTACTACAAGTGGTTTTCACACAGCATTCCAATTTTGGGTACTTTTAGGTAGCACCTCAAATAACATATTCTTCTCCTGGGTATTGCTAACATTCCTTCTTGTTGTAAAGGTGCATGACTTTGATAGCAAATAAACTGTGCGGAAACTGTTCACTTCAGTTAGCCATCTTCTATATACATATTACAATAGAATGTCAGATTTTCATCTTCACATTTATCCAGATACGTCTTTTTTCCCTCCTCCTCTTCATCTTCTCCTCCTCATTTATTGTGAAAAACACACACTGCTTTGAATTGTCCTTTTACAGATACTGTCAAACTTTGTATTGACTGTGTAATAATGTGTCTTCTGGGCAAGTTCAAGTGAAAAAAAACTCCATGGGGCAGAATGCTTTTGATAATCAAGTTACACGAGGGGGGAACCTAAAGTTGTACTGCCAGATCTTGCTATCAGTGCCCGTTCTGAACATAATGAAACTGGCCCATACCCTCGCATTCTATTTCTGTTATGTTGAATTTAATAACACCCATCCATTTGTGCACCTGCCAAGAGGTCTTTTTCCATTCAGCTATTCTGACCAGAATATTATAGAAATTTCTGGTACCTCACGTGTATGCTACATGACTCAACCTTGTTACCCTCCTTGATTTTTCATCTAATAATAGTTGGAAGAGGGTGCAAATGACAGTTACTCATTATGTAACTTTGTCCAATCGGTCACTCCTTTTGTATGTCCACCACATATTCTTATGTGCTTTTCTCTCCCAGTGTTCCCATCTATGCTGTTCCCTTCCTGTGAGAAATCAGTGTCACACCCATGCAAAGCAGGTGTAATTTTAGTTTATATGTTTCGATCTTTAATTTTTGTATAGCAGATGGGAAGACAAAAGATTCTGAATTGGCTGGTAGTCAGCAGTCTGTGGATTTAATGTGGCCTTGTTGTAAATGACAGTTTCGTTTTGTCATAGAATCAGGGAGCTAGAATGCATATGGGGTCACTCCTCTGCCTCTAACCTGTGAACCTCCTTACTAGCATACATCAGTGCTTTGTTTTTCTTTGCGGTATCTATATTTTTGCCTAATGAGTTAAAGTCATCAGCTTAGGACCATAAGGTGATATGTCATTCATTTCTCACCTAACTGGAAATTTTGAACAAAAGTTCACAAGTACTGGCATCAAGTCTTCTCATTTTAGATCATTTTGAACAGGAAATGCATCAGACAAATGTCTATCTGTAAGAGCTCTATGTTCAAACATGTATAATGGTTTTTAAATTTTTATGGTGTTGGTGTTTCAAGTCTCAGGATTATGAGGTTTGTGAACTTCATTTATTGGCTGTTATTCTTAACAGAATGTCACTGAACAAACAACAAAGGCAGTTTGTGTTACAGTACTTTTGTAAGGATGGGATCTTATTCCAAATTGACATGTAACTTTTATAATTTTGTATATTTGTAGTGTTTTCATTATTTACTTATGTAGGTCTAACCTGAAAATCACTTACTGTAGATGAAATGTGTTGCAGTGAGATGATGAGTAATTATTTTAATAATAATAAAGTTGTGTTGATGGTGTGTAGTACTGTTTACCACACATTTGACTAGGCATTTCCAACATACTGGACAATTTTCATAAGTAAGTGATGTGAAAACACCATTATGAACATGGACAAGAACATTGAAGTTCAGAATGGTGTAGACAGTAGAGCAGCTTAAAAAATACATGCAGATATACAGAAAGAAAAACATGCAGCATATTTTAGCTTATTAACTCCCAGTAAGCAGTTGTATTTACATTTTTACCAGAAATTTTAAATTTTGTATTATGAAGAAAAGTTCATCAGAAAATACAGCGTGCATATTGGAGATACCTTGTTCAGAACAGCTGGTAGTGATAAGCAGGAAAAAAAAAAAACGAGTGTTCTGGTCAGACACCTGAAATAATGTAAGCTCAGAGCTATTAAACTGAATTATTTGCAAATTGAAAACTACGGTTATAATATACTACACACCATATGTGGGAATATGTGCCTGGCCGGAAGTGGGAGAGCAGATTGTTGCTGTTGACTGCCGCTCAGTAGGAAACTGAGTTTTGCACGTTGCCAAATGTGCAGTTCTTTTATACTGGTTATTCTGTATAAGGTGTGCCAAACTTCAAGATGTTATTTGGGTTATTTCCATTAGAAGAAGTATCAGCACAGACCCAATTATCAACTTACACTGCTGGGAGCATTTTAGTAGGCACATGTGGCTGTAACCAAAAATATTACAGTGCTTGTGTTTTTTATGGGGTATGATATTTATTTTCTGCAGTGAGGTTTCTACCCGGTGGCAGTGGTCGGTAAAGTTGTACAAAAATATATACAAGAGGAGAAAAAGTATACAAAACAATACAAGAACGGAGAATACACAAAATACAAAACAAACATAAAAAGAATATTAACAAACATAGTTTTAGTAATTAGAAAGTGACAAATAGAAGCAAATAATAATGAGGGAGAACCTACTTAGAGCTGCATACATATAAATCAGTAAAAATACGTACATTTCATTCAAGATCATCGCTTCACTCCCTATTTTTCACACCCCTCCACTTTTGGATGTTTTGTCACCACACTTCAAAAAACACTTTACTTCTCCTCACTTAGAATTACTTTCCTAACCCTCTTTCTAAAAATATGTGAGTTACAGCGGAACGTTTCCAGCACCCGTGCAGGCGGTTGACTCCACAGTTTGATTGTCCTATTTACAAAGGAGTATTTACTGATGTCTGTTCTTTATATCCTGGCCCAAATATTATGTTCATGATCATTCTTGCTCAGGTCATACGGTCCTTTTAACCTGTCCCCTATAGATATCTGTGCCCATTCTCCAGTGTATGTTTTAAACAGGGTGCAAATGTGAGCTACCTTATTACACTGTGCCAAGGTTTCCCAGCCTGAATTGTTTGTATGATTTGCATATGTAGCTGCTTTCTTTTGCACATGGTCTAACACGTTTATCTGACCTTCCCTGTACGGATCCCAGCACAAAGCCCCATATTCAGGAATTGGCTGCACTAGTGACAGTAGGCTAAACATTATATTACTATTTCCATATTTAAGAACAAGCATTAAGAAATGAAGAGCCTTCCAGGCTATTTGTACTGTAATTAACCTTATCAACCCAGTTTAAATTGCTGCATAAGATTATTCCGAAATATTTGCAGCTGCTCGCTTCCAGAATTTTTTGGTCCCCAAAAAAGTAATTTAGAGGTTCATTCATCTGAGCTCTCATGAAGTTTACAGCTTTTTTACTTTTACTAGATTTATTTTCATCGCATTTTCTACCGCCCACTCCCCAATTTTTCCAACCTATCTGCAGCGTGTATGTTGCTTTCATTCGTGATTTTCATGAATATTATACATTCTTTTGCGAAAAGTTTTATAGTTGACTCCAAGTTCCTCCAAATGTCATTTTCGTGCGTGAGGAACAGAAGTGGGCCCAATATGCTCCCTTGTGGTACCCCTGACATTACTCTGACTTCCTCAGGTAATTGCCCTGCTGCACTAACTCTGTGAATGACCAGTAACCCATATGACTACCCTTGAAACACTCCCAAGGCTGCAGTTTTCATAAGCAGTCAGTCGTACAGAACCACATTGAAAGCTTTTGGAAAATAACTATCATGCCTATCTTTGCTCTCTCAGGCAGGGAATCAACTGTGTTCGGGCAAACTGTAACTATTTGGCTTTTGCACATGTATCCCTTTCTAAATCCATTTTGGCCTTCATATAACCATTTATTCTTATCCCAGACTTGCCTAATAGGTATCCTGCTATGACATGTTCCATTTGCTTGCAGAACACTGAGGTTAAGCTGCCTGGTCTCTAGTTTGTGATACATTTCAATCTCACCCCTTATAAATATGAACTACTGCGGCTATTTTCCAGTCACTTGGAATAGTAACATCGTTCATTATGATGTCCAGCAAGCACACAAGTTACCGAATCATGGCTTCCCTGCCCAGTTTTAGAATTTTGCCAGGAACATCCAGCCCATTGATTTGTTTCTCCTGATCACTGTTAGTTGCTTCATAATTATTTTAATTTTAATGGTGAAGGATTCACCCAAGTTAGTTGGGATTAGTTGCGGGATGTTTTGCTCGCAGCTGAATACACAAGAATGAAAGGAATTGAGGGAGTTGGACTAATCTGTTGAATCGGTAATGTGTCTGCCATTAGAGTTTTTAATTGCAGGAATATTTTCCCCATTTCCGTGACATCATTTTGCATACTTGTAGAACTCTGTCCAGCATTTGCCTTTGTTTTGTAATGTGGACAGTAATATGTCTCCTATGTTTTTTTTTTTTGGGGGGGGGGGGTTGCAAACACTTCCTTGGTTTGTTTTTTCGGTTCGGTTTGGACCTGTTGCCCGATTTTTTTCTTTTTTTTCCTGTTGACAAAAGGCAGTCCAAGGATGTACCATTGTTCCATAACTCAAATCGCTGGATTTTTTGAAAGGTTGGGATGACAGGAAAACGCATTACTTATGATGTGCCGGGCCTGCGAGCGGGGC
>Ga0123355_10013608_pt1 | contig 12672 bp, 5 predicted proteins | sample TergutEmb28metaG_3_FD_89872 | JGI IMG/M metagenome (GOLD analysis project Ga0123355, IMG submission 89872) | Embiratermes neotenicus P1 segment gut microbial communities from Petit-Saut dam, French Guiana - Emb289 P1 | ecosystem: Host-associated > Arthropoda: Insects > Digestive system > Gut ...
AAGATAATTATCATAATAATATTGATTTTGGGGCTATCGCCTACACTACCTATATTTGCATCTCCTATGGTTGTAGAAAGCGGGTATGTAGGCATAAACGGCGCGCCTTGGCGATTGTACGATAATGGCAGCCTTGTTGTGGGACCCGGTAGGATAAACAATGCGGCACCTATAAGCCCATGGGACGCTTACAGTGGAAGTATTAATAATATTGTATTCGAAGGATTAATAACTACTGGTCATTCATTACGCGCTTTGTTTGCCAACCTTTCATATGTAGAAAGCATATTAGGTCTTGAGTATTTTGATACAAGTAACGTCACAAATATGCAGAGCATGTTTTCTGGCCTCGAAAGAGTTACTACTCTAAATATATCTGGATGGGATACCAGCAATGTAGCCAACATGAATAGTATGTTTTACAACACACAGAGTCTTACCGACTTGGATTTATCTGATTGGAATACTAGCAATGTGACACATATGTCCCATATGTTTCGTGATGCGGCAGCTTTGCAATTTTTGGATGTGTCCGCGTGGGATACCAGTAACGTCACAACCATGGCGACTATGTTTTACGGAGCTGAATCACTTATTACATTGGATGTGTCTGGTTGGGACACGAATCGTGTTACAACAATGAACAGGATGTTTTCAAATGCTAATGCTCTTACTGCCTTGGATGTAACTAATTGGGATACCAGCAGCGTCACAGATATGACTCGCATGTTTCAAGGTGCTGGCAGCTTATCAAGTTTGGATGTATCTGGCTGGGATACTAGAAATGTAACCAATATGATCGGCATGTTTCATGGCGCAAATGAAATAACACATTTGGATGTAACCAGCTGGAATACAAGCAATGTAACCAATATGGAAAGAATGTTTCAAGATGCCAGTGGAATCACTAGTTTGGATTTGTTAGGTTGGGATACAAGCAATGTGTCCAATATGGGCAGCATGTTTTTTGGTGCAACCAATCTTACAAACTTGGATGTATCAAGCTGGGACACAAGCCGTGTTACAAATATGGTGGGTATGTTTAGGGATACCCAGGCACTAACTTTCTTGGATGTATCTGGCTGGGATACATCTCGTGTGACGAGCATGGCAACTATGTTTTATGGTGCCAGCGCGCTAACTTTTTTGGATGTATCCAATTGGGATACACGTAGTGTAACTACAATGGATAGAATGTTTGCAAGTGCCAGTGGGATAACCGCACTTGATGTTTCATCGTGGTATACAGGAAATGTTACCAACATGAGCGGCATGTTTCAAGACTTTAGCGGTGTTGGCGCACTGGATGTATCCAGATGGGATACCGGTAGTGTAACAACAATGGCTAGGATGTTTCGTAATGTAGAAAACATAGACAAACTAGATATATCCGGCTGGGATACAAGCCGTGTCACTTCCATGCTTGCAATGTTCCAAGGTGTAAGCGGCGTTATTACCCTGGATGTATCCGGTTGGGATACCAGCAATGTAACCAATATGCAAAACATGTTTTTTGGCACAAGCAGCTTGACTGTATTAGATCTATCACAGTGGAATGTAAACGCAGTAACAACTATGCATAGCATGTTTCGTGGTGCAACAGGCCTTACTAGCTTAAGCCTATCTGGCTGGGACACTAATCGTAATCCTGCTGTTAATATGACAGACATGTTTCGAGACACACATGCACTTAGACGCATTACCTTTGGTGATGACTTTACAAACGGCGGCGTATACGATCCCCGTTTGCCAAGTAGAAATTCGAGTGGTGAGTTTACAGGCATGTGGCTCAACATAACACCTCCAGGGGGCATGCCCGCAGTCACGTCAAACGAGTTATTGCCACAAACAGGTGGAGGCCCTTATGCGCCAGGCATTTGGGTATGGGAACGTCATGAAGGCATTGTTATGCTGACTGTCGACGGGACATACCGTTTTCCTACTGTTGCGGTAGGATACCCACCAATAAACCCATTATCAGTAGCAGTAGCAAATGCCGGGCGCACAGAGATAAATGTACCCCTTTTGATCACATTATCAGGCACAAATGCCGATGACTTTGTTCTTGTTCATGGTGATTTACCCGCAGGTGGTATTATTCCTGTTGGCAGCTCCTGGGCAGGGGCATTTAGTATAGCTCCAGCTCATGGGCTAGATCCAGGAACGTATACAGCATCCGTAACGGTAAGCGGCGAAGACATTAACACAGAGACATTTACCGTCAGCTTTACTGTCCTTCCTGATTCTATAGAAAATGCGGTTATTATCTTTGCCGACGCAGTTTTTGATGGCAGCCCCAAGCAGCCTGCTTTCTTGGTGACACTAGAAAACGAGGTTTTAACAGAGGGTATAGACTTCGAAATTATCCCCAATTCGTGGACAAACAATATAAACGCAAGAAATGCAAGCGATATAGACCCGCCATCTGTGTCCATACGCGGTATAGGTGCCTTTGACAGCCCAGGAAGTGAGCTTACGGGGTCATTTACTATTAGGCCAAGGCCATTAACCTTATCACTTGGCAGCTTTGGTCTGACAAAGGTATATGACGGTACAGCTTCGTCCACAAATGCATCACAAACAGGTTCTTTAATCCTTGATAATTTGCTAACAAGTGATTCCCTACGCGTGAGTGTTGCTTGGGTGAGTGTAAGTGATTTTGGTGGTGTAGATGTGGGCTTATATGATGCTACGTTGTTTGGTATTAGCCTTGTGAGTATAAACAACGACGATTGGCATTTAAACTATGACCTGGGTGTAGCAATGATGACAGGCATACCAGCCAATATCACACCTGCGTCATTCCCTCCCATTCTGCCAATAGAACGTAGTGTTATGACAGGCGAATCAAGAACAATTACAATCCCAGTAAGTGAAATGACACCGATTGCACTTGCACCTATGAATCTTGGTTTGATTAGTTCGCTTAACTTGTACAACTACACACCTGGCTCAATTAGTGCAACTGCTACAATTGTTGGCGATAACTTAGTTATCACTACCCAAGGTGACAAAGCATATCCAGAAACAGAAACTATCACCGTCAGGTTTGAAACACAAAACTTTGGCAACATTGATGTACAGGTTGTCCTTACAACAACAATATCTACACCAGAAATAACAATTACCACTCATCCTGCATCAATTAGTGTAGTATCAGGATCCGCGTTAAATATAAACTTATCTGTTATCGCAACGGTGACTCATGGTGCAACCCTTGAATATCAGTGGTTTACTAGCGACTCAAACAGCAATACCAACGGTATACCTATCCCCGGTGCAACAAGCCCTGAATTTATTCTCCCAGAAAATCTTACTATTGGGACATATTATTTTTATGTAGTCGTAAGTGCTTTGGGAGCAGAATCGGTTGTGTCAAATATCGCAGTTGTAACTGTGACAGAAGAAATTATTAATAGTCCATACAACACTCCTACTCCTACTCCTACTCCCACCCCTGCTCCCACACCTACACAGCCGCCGATACTCACACCAAGTGTTTTACCGCAGCCATCCCCAGAAGCGACATTACAACCAAGTGAATCACCGATGATGCCCACTAGCCAGACACCTATTCCTTTTACTGCATCACCAAATCCCAATGTAACTATTTTAGAATCCGAATATCATCGGGCTTATATGTTTGGTGACGCAAATGGCAGCTTTAGGCCACAAGGGATCCTGACACGTGCAGAGGCAGCCACTATGTTTGCACGTATTATGTTATTAGATTTTGACTATGACATTGACTATCTCCCTCCAGGCATGACGACTTTTGATGCCTTTGCGGATGTCACAGATGGTCAGTGGTTTTATTATTATATTGCATGGGTGTATGACACAGGGCTTATACACGGGTATATGGGCAACTTTAGACCAAACGACCCGATAACAAGGGAAGAGCTTGTAACACTAATAATGCGCACCCAATCGACAAACTTTTCTACAAATGCGACTCCCTTTACAGATGCGAATGATATCAAAGACTGGGCTAAAATCTATGTAAATGCAGCATACAAAAAAAACCTAATAATCGGAGATCCAAATAATAACTTCCGACCGCGAGATTGTATTACCCGTGCAGAATCTGCAACAGTAGTAAATCGTTTGTTGGGTCGCATAAATAGCAATGAATCTATGCGAGATATTATTATCGAAAATATGGAATATGTGCGCAAGTTCCCGGATGTAACAACAGACGCATGGTACTTTGCATCTATACTAGCGGCAACAAACGATCATGTCTTGTATAGAGATTACAATGATGTAATTGAGAGAAAATCATTCGAATATAATCATCGCATTTTAAAATCTTAATTTACGAACAATGCAGTATTTACGCGCAAAAAGCGGTATGACACCATACCAACTTTTTTGTTGATATAGCATCGCATATGAAGGGGATGTCACGTTAAGCATAAATCATGCATATATATGCGACGCTCGTCATTGCGAGCGTAAGCGAAGCAATCCAAGACTTGCGTAAAAACTGGATTGCTTCGTCACTACGTTCCTCGCAATGACAAGGCAAGTGCATAATTATGCAGAAAAATGCTTATCGCGACAGCCCCTCCATACATGATAATTATAATACGTCAAACGCCTTAGAAAATTCTGGCTTTCTATTATCATTATTATAGAACGGGAAGCCCCAAATGCGGTACTCATTATCGTCCGCAAAGGTCTTTGTTGGTATGCCTTGGCTTTCGATTTGCAAAAGGAAATCTTCTTTCCATTTATCAGTCTCTAGTAGATTGTCGCCTTTTGGCTCTATAAATATCTGATATTGTTCATAACCTGTTGCGCTACGCTTTTGTAAAAAAAGTAAATAATCCGGCTCAAAACGTAAGCCGTCATTAAATGAATACAGCTTAAGCTGCCTTTCGTTACGCACAAGGTAAACCTTATCGTATGTTTTTTTCAATTCGTCCACACGAGAAGCAAAGTATGCGATAAAGGATTTTTCTTCCGATGTGCCGTAGTCATCCTCAAATATAAACCAGTCAACAGCCCCAAGATTGAGCCGCAACTCATTTGGGACAGCACTGTCATTTTGCGACACACCTTCTCCGCTATCTGTTGTCTTGGTAATATACCGCGTTTTGTTTTTAAAAACTTCTCTAAACGGCTTTTCGGTAAACTTGGTAGAACCTTCCCATGTTTCTTTTATCGCGGAAATTTCGTTTGCTATTTTTGTCATGACATAAAGACACGCTTCATAAAGGTCATTCATCGTCAAGGCATCTTTGCGGCTTTCTACAACAATAGTAATGTCGCCAAGATAGGCTTTGCTGACTATAAAATCGCGCAAAGAGGCAAGGTTGGGGAAATAACCGCGCAGGACATTAAACTTGAAAACGTCATTTCGCCGCACTGCTCTATGCACCAGCGAATAATTTTGAGCGGCAATTTCGCCAATGGTTCGCCTATGTTTGTAGGTGTTTATGGTCGTGTCTGTTACAACGTCCGTCATCATGGTATCCATTGCCGACTTGCCTGTTTGTGCAGTAAAGGTATATTCCTTATCGCGGACAGATGGCAAAATCTCGTTGACATTTTTGCGGTCTACAATATTTTTGGAATTGGAAAATACAATGCCATTTTTATAAAAATGCCCTTGCAAAAATTCCTCTTTGATGACGTAACGCACCTCTTTTTGGTTTTCGTCCATAATGCCAGATGCAATTAGCGCTGCATTAAGCTCTGTAATATAGCGGCTGTCATACTGGCAGTGATAATATAGCTCTTCGCAAACGCGCAGTGGATTTTCTATGTCGTTATCGTATTTGCGTTTATATTTTTCGTCGTCAACCTCGATAACAAAGGGGTAATACCTTGCGCCGCGGCCTATTAGCTGTGCTTCGGCAATCGTACTGGCACCTGGCTTTCCGTTTTTGGCATCACGTGTTTCATAAAGGCGAACAATATCAAAGAGGTTAAGAACGTCCCATCCTTCGTCCAATTTTTTTACAGCAAAAACAGCTCGGTATGGATTATCGGGATTTTCTAGAGAATTGAGTATGAGTTGGCTATCTGTTGCCTCTTTTTCGTCGTTGGCAGATATGCACCGCTCAGGGCTAAACTCATCGCGCAGCTCCTGCGCCAAATCATCATAACTGATGCCCCGCGCGGCAAAATATTTTGCCATACGCGCTACTTCTTCGAGCGGCGAAGTGGTAAATATTTGTTCTATTTTTTTACCTGTCAAGCCGCTGACCATATTATGAAATGCCGATACAAAGTTTTTGCTTTCTTCAACTGTTTTGGCCTTAAACAAAACAACAGGCTTTACAAATCGGCGATTATCGGCAAAAATTTTCATGCGGTACTGGCTAAAGAGTAGTGCATGGAGCATACGGTCATCGTAGCTTATATCGGCGCGGATAGCCTTTACCTGCTTCGAATATTTTTCTTCACGAAATTTTCTTAGTGGGTAGTCAAAGATGATTTTGTTTCTATATTCATTTTCGATAAACGGATTTCTCAAATCACAAGTCGCTGTAAATTCTAGTAAAAGATTACTCTTATTGGCCTCGAAGATATGCCGGACAGTGTACTCCCAACTCATACTCTTTGCTTCTTGCTCTTTGCTTAGCTTCTTTCCGCGCCTGGTGTCAACATTAAGATGATGCGCTTCGTCTGCAATCAAAACAGTTTTGATATCACTAAAATCATCAAGCGTTGGAGCGTTCTCTTTTTGATTCCACATGTCACTGTGAAGCCCTTGAGTTGTTGTAAAACAGATATTTATAGAATCGGGGTTCACACCCTGAAAATTGCTGACCTCGTTGATACGGACATGTTCGCCGTCAATAACAATATCTTCGGCAAACAAAAATTTTGCCGATGTAGCGTTTAAGAAGTTGTCCTTAGTTTTTTGCACGATATTATCAAGGTTTACAAAAAATAAGAAATTGCGGTATCCGCACTTATAAAGGTAAAGAATAAGCCCTGCCATAATAAGTGTTTTTCCGCTCCCTGTAGCCATATGAAACAAGACCTGCGAAGGGTCATGTCGCAGTTTATCGTTTTCAAAATACGTTAAAAAAAAGCGAAAAGCATCTTCTTGATACGGACGCAATTCAAAATTTGGGTTTATATTATCGGCTATGACTTTTGGCAATTCGGCATAGCCGACGCCCGCTTCACGCAAGGTATTTATCTTCTCGAAAAGATAGGCCATTACTTATCCCCCATTCCATAAAAACTTCTGGTAAATGCCTTGTCCACTTCGCTGATTGCATAATCGGCATCGTCAATGTCACTTAAATTGACATAGAGCATATTCATATCAAGCAGCTCAATAATAAAGCGTTTCTTGTCAGCAAGAGATAACTCAGTAAAGTCGGCAGCGTTTGGATCAATTTCTTTTGGGTCAACCTTACTGCTGATAAAGCCTGTTTTTAGAATCTTTTCAAGTAGAGTTGCCACATCATCGTCGGAGGTGGCGTTGGTCAACTCGTCAATAAATAACTGATTGCATTTGGCTAATTCGCAGTAGACAAATGAGCCGCCTCCTTGCCAGTTGACATTGGATGAAATGCCGCCTTGATCATTTTCGATAACTTTTTTCAATCGAGGAATAGAAAACTCTTCAATGTAGTCCATTTGCTCAATCCCGATATATTGGAGCCCTTTTTTGTGAGCAACCGCACATGTTGTACCAGAGCCTAAGAAAAAATCCATTACTAGGTCGTTATTTTCTGTCGCTAAGTCAAAAATATAGTTTAATAACAATTCGGGCTTTGGTGTAGCAAACAAACTGGTTACAGGAATTTCGGGAAACAGATTTTTTAATTCGTATTTTGCCTTTCGTGTATGACCAGTAATGTCTAGTGATGTCCATAAGGTTGACGGAGGCAAGCCTTCCATTTCATCTAAATATGTTCGTCTTATAACACGAGTTTGGTCGTCAGAAAATCTCAATTCGCCTGTCGCAAATTTTTCATCCATTGTTTCTCTTGACCACCTCCATCCGTTTGGAGGATGCTTGATTACGTTGCCGTTTGGGGTCGCTATATTAAATTGCAAGTTAGGACGCAAACCGGGATTATTAACAGGGTTTCCGTCGAACCATGCGCCGCGAGGATCGTTGTCAGGATTGCTAAAATGCTTTCTCTTTTCAAGATCGTTCAAAAAGTTTGGCTTCCAGTTCGGTTTTTTTGAATATACAAGAATGTGATTAGCATCAATAGAAAACGTCAATGCATTGTTATTGCTATTGTCGGAATGTCGCCATTGTATTTCTGTAACAAAACATTCGCGTGTAAAAATATCATCACAAAGCACTTTCAGATAATGAGATTCTATATCGTCAAGAGTAATCCATATGCTTCCGTTATCAGACAGTAGTCTTTGGGCTATCTCTAGTCTGTTTTTCATAAAAACAAGCCATGTTGTATGGTTGAACTTATCGTTGTAATTAAATCCATCAGCACCAGTATTGTACGGTGGGTCAAGATAGATACACTTAACCTTCCCTTCATACCTTTTGAGAAGCGAAGAAATAGCGATCAGATTATTCCCCTTGATTATAAGATTGTCCGACTTATCAAACGTTACATTCTCCAAAGTCCCTTGAGCCGTATATCGCTTAGCTCCTACAAGCACTTTTGGATAAAGGAGCCTGTCCACTTCATCTGGCGCAAGTGTTGCATTAAAAAATACCTCGTCCCGCTTTTGGTCATCCTTAGTCTGCCCTCCGGCAAGCACACAATCTTTGTATGGAAACGTCAAAACCACATCGTGTGATGAATAAATCAAATCACCGCGTCCATCCGTAAGCCCGATACGATTTTTATAACGCGTATAGCTGTCCGGCAAAAACTGGCGATTATTTATAACCCACCCAAACCCCACTTTATCAAAAACAAGAACGCCATCAACATCCGTAAAAAAACGCTTCTTGGTGTCGAGATTACCCAAAAGCAATCGTATCAAGTTTGTATCAACAGCCATGGATGCCTCGTATACCCTATTCCGAAGCAAAGTGCCATCATCAGTAAAAAACCGTTCATCGGCCTTTAAAATACCGACCAATGTGTCAAGGAAATTTGTCATAATCGTGCCTCCTAGTATTTATTGTTTTCAAAAAGATGCGCCATCATTTACCATCCACTCCATAAAAACTACGGGTAAATGCCTTGTCCGCTTCGCTAACTCTATAATCGGCGTCGTCAATGTCACTTAGATTTACGTAGAGCATATTCATATCAAGCAGCTCTATGATAAAGCGTTTTTTGTCATCAAGAGATAACTCAGCAAAGTCGGCAGCGTTTGGATCAATTTCTTTTGGGTCTATCTTACTACTGATAAAGCCAGTTTTTAGAATCTTTTCATGTAGAGCTACTACTTGATTGTCAGAAGATGCCTGCGCCAATTCGTCAATAAATTTCTGATTACACTTAGCCAATTCACAGTAGACAAATGAACCGCCGCCTTGCCAGTTGACGTTGGATGAAACTCCTCGTGCTTCACCTTTTAACACATTGTGAACACGTTGCGCTGTAATATCTTCAACATAATCCATCTGTTCGCACAAAATGTATTGTCTATTCATTTTGTGTGCAACCGCTCCTGTTGTGCCAGAGCCAGCAAAAAAATCAACTACAATATCACTTTCGTTTGTGCATAGTTCAAGTATCCGTTGAAGTAATTTTTCGGGCTTTTTACCTTTCTTAAACTCTACACCACCTTCGTTGTGTAAGTCGTTTGGCAAAACATCGTCCCATATATCGGATATGGGCTGTGAAAACGTTATAACTCCATCAATTTCTAACGCTCTGTCTTTCGCAAATAATAAAATATCTCCGTTCCTAATATAATAATCGTTAGCATCGTTGCGTGGATAATAAATTATTTCATCAGGCTTGTTGATTGAAGTCTGTTTTTGAATCCGCGCTTCTTCACTAATGCTATTATTGTCTAATGCAGCCCAACGAGCGATACTTTCAATATTTTGTATGACAAACCTATTAAGCTCTGCGTCATAATCAGAACCATATTTTTTCTTTAACTGTGACTTTGTAACGCCCTCCACTTCTGACCATTTATCCAAAACTGTCTTGAAAGCCCATTCATCAAAATGTTTATCGCAATTTTCTATATAGACATTGTATCTATTGTCATAACCTTTGGCTGCGTATACACGATTAGGTTTCCATACAGCAGAATCTTTTGAATACAGAATCACATATTCAACGACATTTACAACCCCCGGATTGATAACCTTTGCACCTGTTACAGAACCTCGCTTCACGGTTATTATGTTTTTTCGGTTTCCTTTTCCGAAAATTTCGTCAAGCAACACTAGAAGATAAGCTATCTCGTAGTTGTCAACAGAAATGGCAATCGTTCCTTCCCTTTTCAAAAGACGATATGCAATTTCTAAACGATTTTTCATAAAGGTAAGCCATGAACTATGATTAAACCTATCATTATAACCAAAACTATCATTGCCTGTGTTGTATGGCACATCAATATAAATACACTTAACAGCACCCTCATACCGCTTCAATAGCGATGAAATAGCGATCAAATTATTCCCCTTGATTATAAGATTGTCCGACTTATCAAACTCAACATTCTCCAGAGTCCCTTGAGCCGTATACCGCTTAGCACCTACCAACACTTTTGGATAAAGGAGTCTGTCCACTTCATCCGGCGCAAGTGTTGCATTAAAAAATACCTCGTCCCGCTTTTGGTCATCCTTTGTCTGTCCTCCGGCAAGCACACAATCTTTGTATGGAAACGTCAAAACAACATCGTTGGATGAATAAATCAAATCGCCCCGACTATCCGTAAGCCCAATACGATTTTTATAACGCGTATAGCTGTCCGGCAAAAACTGGCGGTTATTTATAACCCAGCCAAACCCCACTTTATCAAAAACAAGAACGCCATCAACATCCGTAAAAAAACGCTTCTTGGTGTCGACATTTCTCAAAAGCAATCGTATCAAGTTTGCATCAACAGCCATGGATGCCTCGTATACTCTGTTTCTAAGTAGCGTCCCGTCATCGGCAAAAAACCGCTCATCGGCCTTTAAAATACCGACCAATGTATCAAGGAAATTTGTCATAATCGTGCCTCCCGTGTTAATCGCTTACGCTTATGCACATCGTCATCTTGATTGTACATCGCTCTGTCGAATTATGTAATACTAATCTAAAATAAAATATTAATTGTCTAAAATAATAAAATCACGAAAGCCAGATACTTTTCATTTTGGACAATTTTATGTATTTTATGAAATTAATATCAAAGATGAATGTAAAAAAAATACTACCACCATCAAAAGATAGTAGTAGTACAAAAATTTGGAGATACAGGAACTTCATTATTATCCAGATAATTGCAGATGCACAGAAGTATTGAATACATCACTAATATTCTAAATTGACCCTGTACAAAACATGCGTTTTATGTCAGGGATGCCTACTCTCTCCGTCCATAACACATGAAGCTACACAGACGCTTCTTGTTTTGTGTTGTTCCAGTATTCAGTTGCTCGTCGATTAAGTTCACTTACAGTGATATCATCCACGAGGTTATCCCTTCGCCATTCGGTGTAGTCAAATGGTTCTCTGAGTACCAGTGCAATGAACCTCTCGGCCTCTACAACACCAAGGGTCTTTTCCAAAACATCCATTGCTTTAGTTATTAATAATGTATCGGTCATGGCGAACTCCTTTCTTTCAACCATTGATTGAGGAAAATTACTGGGTCGGTTATCTTTACATCGTTGATGGGCTTGTTTAACACCTTCTTATCAACGGTCAGAAAATAATCACAGTTTGAGCACAAGCTATATGAAGTGAATCGTAAGCCTTCAAGCCTTTGCTTTGTAATTTGTTTACTATTGCTTCAATCGAAGGGTTAGGATGGACTACCTCCACAGCGAACGGCCTGAAAGCAAGAATTGTATTGCGTTTCTCTACAAATGGATTTTTGTAATTTTCAAAATCCAACACATAAGACCAAACAAAATCAATCTGCCTATCTACGATAAGCGACTGTACCATTAACTTGGCTGCTGCCTCGAACTGTATGCGCTGTTGTGTCTGGTCATCGTATGGGCGATTGAAACAGCATATATCAAGATAAATCTTTGGTTTTTCCATAACATCGTCTCTCAATATCTATACACTATAGAGGTGCTAATTTATATTAGAGCTTTATATGGTTATCCTGTCAATCCCTATTATTTGTGATGGTGGTATGGCTTGCTCCAGGTGGATATCCAGTCCGCGAACATATTCCTTGCCTAGTAGCTTACAAGAGAGAATAGAGGCAATCATTATGCGGTCGATTTTATGTTTATCACTGGCATGAGTATACTCGAACTTTGCTGTAACAATGTATGGGCATCCTATGCCTGTAAGTACATTATATACGTCAACCCATTCATCGTTATTGAAAGCGCAATAAGCTGTTTCGCCACCAAAATTATTTGCAAAAAACAAATATTCATTCGCTGTTTCTCTCGGCGCAGACAAGCAAATTTTATGCGTGCTTTCTAATGTCTTAAACCGCTTTTCTAATGAGAGAAATCTCAATTTTGCGGCTTCTACACGGCAGACGTCAACTCCATTTTGCGTTAATGCATCATTTATTCGTGACCACTGAATATTGCGGTCAAATGCCGTTAGTCCATCTCTCAATACACTATCT
>Ga0123355_10013609_pt1 | contig 12671 bp, 7 predicted proteins | sample TergutEmb28metaG_3_FD_89872 | JGI IMG/M metagenome (GOLD analysis project Ga0123355, IMG submission 89872) | Embiratermes neotenicus P1 segment gut microbial communities from Petit-Saut dam, French Guiana - Emb289 P1 | ecosystem: Host-associated > Arthropoda: Insects > Digestive system > Gut ...
CATCGCCCAATGGCTGCAGCGTGACAAGATAGATGTGGAGGCCATGATTTTATTTGACTGCGTTTCCCGGCACTTGCGGCTGGGCTCCCCGGTGCAAATTGTGCCGATGAGCGCAGACACAATTCCGACTAGTGTCCGATATGCCGCACACTTCATGCGTTCACCTGCGTCCGGTTCACGGTCAAGTTTTGGTAATGCCGGGACGATAGCCAATGAGCCAACGGTCTATCGGCAGGTCATGTTTGTCTGTACTCACGGCGGCATGGGGGGAACACCCTGGCCTGTGCCAGAGGGACAAACACCGGAAGACTTCATTGTGGAAGCCTTTCCTGACGGCAAGACGAATGTCACTTACGCCCAAGACGCGATTGGCGCAGACCGGGTGTGGAGTTATGCTAAGCCATTTATGATCGAACATGGCTTTCCTCCAGCCAACCCGATGGATGTTTCTTACTCTTTGCGCTTGCAGAAGGCAAGAGCTCATCGAGCGTCACAATAAGAATACCGGGCAACCGCGGCGGTAGTCGCGCTTGATATCAATCTCAGGTTTCAGGATGTTCCCCGGACCATTGCAGGGTTTCGGATAGGGAGTCCGGCGGCCCGTAAGAATCGGCAAATTGCGAACTGAACGTGACAGAGGAGGGCTTTTCCTCCACAAGCCCCCAAAAACACATGCCCCTCACCCCGAAATAGGATAGGTCTTGACGTGAGGGGCAGCAACCAATGTGCTAACCAACCCGGGAACGCTTAGGGAGTCCGGACAAATCCGTGCACCGCTCCCGAGGCATCCACAAAGAGTCCGACGATCGTACCAGCAGGATTTATCCCCGCGGCATCGCTGAAACTGGCTCCTGGAGGATCGAACGATGTGAATACGCCGTTCCTCACCAGAAACGAGTGTAGGACGGTGGCATTCTGTGTAAGGCTGTAGGCTCCTACGATATCGCCCTCCGCGTTATTTCCTCCGGCAAAGGAAAAAAGCGAACCGGGAAAATCAATCGTCACAAACCTTCGTTGGTACAGCAGGTAACCGTGCGTCACGCCATTGGCATCCGTGTAAGAACCGACAATTGCGCCCGACGGATTCACCGTGCTGGCAGTGCTCGAGACGGCACCGGGGGGATCGAAACTCGAGAATACGCCACTCTTGGACACTGTAAAGCCATGGGTAACAGTCGTGCAGGACGCCGTCGCACAGGAAACTCCAGTCATTGTGCCCGCCGGGTTACGCCCGGTGAGCTGCGTGCCGGCCGCTCCCGGGAAGTCAATCGTTGTGTAGGCTCCGTTCTCAAGCGTGAAACCATGGTTCGCGCCGGCCGCGTCGAGGTAGGCGCCCACGATAACCCCCTCCGGGGTGATGTAGTTGGGCGTCGTACCTGTCGAGCCGGGAGGGTCGATCGAAGTGAACACGCCCGTCTTCGTTAAGGTAAACCCGTGAACGCCCCCCGATGTGTCGGTATAGGTGCCGACGCTCGTGCCCTCGGCATTGGGGCCACCGTTTAGAGTGGTAGCAACCGCACCGGGAAAGTCGATCGTCTTGTAGGTCTGCGCTGGCGCGATTGCGGATGTTGCCAATACAACGTAGACCGTGCAAGCCGCTAGATAAAATACCCTGGTCATGGAATTTATCCTCCTGGTTTTGAATGGTTTTTGAAGTGGCGACCGAAATGTAATTGCGAGCGGGGGCCCCTCGGCCCTGGTGAGGCCGGCTTTCAGTGTTTCGTTCGGTTGGAAATTTGTTTGCTGCTCATCGTTTGTTGCCTGTAAAAGAAGCTAGTCCGTTTTTTTCGGCGCTTCTCCTATTGGCAGAAGCCTGACACCGAAGCACCCCGCAGGCAATATCCACTTAGTGCGGGTTTTGTATAGCCATTGTGACTTGCTGTGTTGGAGAGCGAGCGAAACGCGATCGACCCGGTCCAGGCCCGGACATCCCCGCGCGAGCTGATGCAGTATGGCGGAGAGGAACATCGATAGAAACTATCCCTGCGACCATCCACGGGGAGACCTAAGGTGGCTGGTTACGAAGGACATCATCATGGTTGCTGGACAGCGAGAACAGGGAAACCCACGAGTCGGCCGGCGCCCGCCGCTAACGGGAGATTCCCCGCTTCCTGCAAGGCACATCGCCGACAGGTCGCCAGGTTGGATATTTCAACCCGTTACGTCGAGGCCTTGAACGGAGAAGAAAGGCCTTTAAGGCCCGGGAAACTTCGGGTCTTTCACAATGATATCTGCGGCAATGAGGTCTTTACGGTCAAAATCCGTCCGTCTTCGCTTGCGGTCACCCGAAACCCTGCGGGTTGCCGCGAAGTGACACGGTTTTCAGAGGCTCGGTCTGCCGTGGATTCCTTTCACCACAATGCTTGCAACCGGATGAAGGTGGTGAACGCGACCAATGATTGTCGCCCGACAGCAGACAAAGCGGCGGGCATGCGAAGCTCCGCCGTCGCCATCGTTCCTACTTGCAGCAATTCGAAGCGGCGCCACCTCTTTCCCGGCTCTGTGCGGGGATCTGACAGAGGCCGCGATTTTAGCGGGATTTCGGCAGCCAACCCTCGGAGTCGCTGCGGAAATGTGGAAACCGGCGCTGTATGCCCATTTTCGTCAAGCATAGGCCGTCGGCGCGGTTGAGACCCCGAAACGCTTACTCTTTATTCTTTGGAAACCGCATAGTTTTGTACTCTGGCGGGTTCTTTTGCAGAGGCTCTATTTGGGCCGCGTGGACGAGCAAAACGACAGCCTGAAGCGAGAGGGTGCGTCCGGTGCCGGCGGCACGGGGACGACAAGTCTGGCCCAAGAGTCCATGCCGGTGACTCCGTCGGCGCCAAGCCTTTTGAGAACGCTGGAAAGCTGACGACGGCGGCGTGCATCTTGGCATCAAAGCTGCTGTGCGCCGGGAGAGGCGGGCTTGCACGTTGAGGAGAAGTCGGAACCAGCGGACCAGCGGGTCGCGGGAGTGAGCAGACCCCTGTGAGGCCGCCTGGCGGCATTTCGACGGTGCTCCAGCCCATGACGAGGCAGGTGGCCGGTGGGACCGGGAAACGGAGAGTGCGAACGAGGGTGCCGTGTTGGACGCCGACGATGCTTCCGCCAGTACCGAGGGGGACGCGTTTGCGCGAAACCCCCAATGCGAGAATCCCAACAGGCAAGACAGTGTACCTTTAAACGAACGACACAGGAGCTGAGCTACATTTGGGTTCAAGTCAACGGTTCATGAAGACGCCACCCCCGCCTGTTGACAGCCGGCCATATTCAGCCTTTTCACGAGGAGGAGGGGCTCACGAGCACGCCCGTTCGCGACCACCCCACCCTGGATTCAAAGGCAAGGACTGCGGCTAAAGACGGGTTGAAATTGACCATGTGCCAGGACGATCTGTCTCAACCGCGGGGTTCAACCTGCAGAAATTGGCAGGTGCGCCCATCCGGTTGTCTCAACGAAGAGGTCCACCCCACTCGAGTGGGCCATAAATTGGCTAGAATGAGGCCGCAAGATGACAATTCTTCACCTTTCTCTACACGATCGTGGCGACTCCTTGCGAGATGTCGGGCATCATTGTGTATTGGGACCGAGGTTAACCGGGAGACTGCCAAATTGAGATCGTTGCGTTCAGCACTCAACATTATCATTCTCTTGCCTGCCCTGGCCTGTCTCGTCGTGATCTCAGGCTGTTCACGAAAGCAAGCCCCGCCGGTGGATGCAGCCGCCGTATTTGAGGCTAAATGCGTCAGCTGTCACCACAACGGGAACGACCTGCGCGCGCCCGAACCGGATGACCTCCACGTCATGTCGAAGTCCTACATTCTGAGTGCGCTTCAAACCGGGAGAATGAAGTGGGAAGGGAGGTGGCTGTCGAAGGCGGAGAAGGCAGCCCTTGCGGAATATCTGGGCCAATCCGATGTTGCGGCATCCGCCGAGCCCACAGGCATTTGCGCGCGCGGTCTTGATCCGCCGCCAAATCCTCCCATCTGGGCCGGCTGGGGCGTCGACCTGCGCAATACCCGTTTCCAGCGGGCATTGGCTGCGGGGCTTGACCGCGAGCAGGTCATGAAACTCAAGCTCAAATGGGCCTTCGGATTCCCCGGGGCCGCCGCCACTTTCGGACAACCGACCTCCTCTGACGGGAAGCTTTTCGTCGGCAGCGAGGATGGAACTGTTTACTCAATCGATGCCGCGACCGGCTGCACCTGGTGGAGGTTCCGCGCTTCGACGACCGTCAAAACTGCGATCTCGATCGGCAATCAGGGGCGCACTGCATTTTTCGGAGACACAAACGGCTTTGTATACGCGTTGAATGTTGCCGATGGATCGGTTGTTTGGAAGGTCCACCCCGACCCGCATCCGGCTGCCCGTATTACCGGTTCTCCATTGTTGGTAGGCACGCGTCTGTACGTGCCGATCTCTTCCGGCGAAGAAGGTGCCGCCGCCGATCCTCATTATCCCTGCTGCACCTTCCGGGGAAGTCTGGTCGCACTGGATACAGCCTCCGGCAAGCAAATCTGGAAGGCATACACCATAGACGAGGTCGCCAAGCCCACTGGCAAAGGAGCCCAGGGGGTTCAATACTTCGGTCCATCCGGCGCCGCCATCTGGTCGCCTCCGACTGCCGATTTGAAGCGCCATGTGATTTATGTCGCCACCGGCAACAATTACTCTTCGCCGCCCAGCGATGGCTCCGATGCGGTGATTGCCATCGACATGAGGACCGGCAAGAAGCTCTGGTCTCGCCAGTTCACACCCAAAGACTTGTGGAACGGCGGTTGTGTTGCGGAACAAAGAGACAACTGTCCCGACAAGCGGGGCGACGATTTTGATTTCGGCTCGCCGCCGATGCTCAGAACGCTTGCGGACGGAGATGACATCCTACTTCTTGCCCAGAAATCTGGGATTGTGTACGCGCTAGATCCGGATCGGAGCGGCAAGGTCTTGTGGCAAAGCCGCATCGGGCATGGTGGACCACTGGGCGGAATTCAATGGGGAGGCGCAGCCGATAGCCGCTACGCTTATTATCCGCTTTCAGACAACGATGACAACAATCCGCTCGCCGGAGGCGGCTTGTTCGCTCTGAATCTGCGAAATGGCAAGCAAGTGTGGTTCGCAGCGCCACCGAAGCCAGCCTGCGTTGGAACGTTTGGCTGCAGCGCCGCGCAAATGGCGCCGCCGACAGCCATTCCCGGCGTAGTTTTCGCCGGCTCGCTTGACGGCCACCTCCGCGCCTACGACAGCCGCGACGGCAGCGTAATCTGGGATTTCAACACCGCCCGCGAGTTTCGCACCACCAATGGCGTGAAAGCGCACGGCGGCTCGATGAGCGGCGGAGGCCCCACGATCGTCAACGGGATGGTGTTCGTCAACACCGGCTACACGAATGCCATGGATGGAAATGTGCTGCTGGCGTTCGCAGCCGGTTCGGATTAGTGGGGCAGTCAGCGTTGGGGTTGCCGGCCATGGTGTTGGCCTCCCCGCGAGACCCGGGCAAATGAGCACCGAGGAAGGATGGATCGAAGAGAGTTCCTGATCTGTACCGTCGCCGGGGCTGCCGGAGTAGCAGGCAGTGCCCGTATCGCCCTTGCGCGGCCCGCGCCGCCCCTCGACAAGAAGGGTACTCCCGCACAGGTGGGTGCGTCTGCGGCCGATCCGCGGCGGATATTTGCAGTCAAGATGTTGACTCCGCCGGCGGCACCGGTAGCATCCGTGATCGGGCGGTTGCACAAAGCCGGGATCACCGCGGTTTTTGCCCGCATCGACGATTTCTTCACCGACGCCACGGTCGAGCGAAACGTGCGCGACTTTCGCAAGCGGCTGCGAGACGCGAGGGTCCAGTTCTATATCACCGTCCCTGTTTTCCTGGATCCAGAGGCGCTGGCGAGAGACCCCGGCCTTGTCGGTTACGGGAGTATGGGTAACCCGAGCAAGTCAAAGGAAGCAGCTTGGCTGCAGTTTGTCTGTCCCACGCGTCCTGAGTACCGCAAGCAGCGCATCGCCTGGTTTGTTTCCCTGGTCCGGGAACTGCGCCCCGACGGCCTGAGCCTGGATTTCATCCGCTATTTCGTTTACTGGGAGGCAGTCGGGCCCGGCCAGGCAGGGGATTCGATCGAGAAATTCTGCTTCTGCGATTACTGCCTCCGCTTGATGACCGCCGAACTTGGCTTCCATTTTCCGGCGGACGCCCTTACCCGGCAGGCCAAGGCCGCCTGGGTTCTCGCCAACCATCGCGAGCAGTGGACCGAGTGGAAGTGCACGAAGATCACGAGCATGGCTCGGGAAAGCGCCGCGGCGGCGAAGGCCGTCGAACCGGAGCTGAAGATCTCGCTACACGGAATCCCTTGGATGGAAAACGACTACGACCACGGACTGCGGGTGGTAGTCGGACAGGACCTGCAGAAGTTGGCGCCCTACGTCGATCTCTTTGGCCCGATGTGCTACTTCGAAATGGTGCGCCGGCCTCCGGAGTGGGTCCACGACGTGGTGGTGGACTACTTTCGCCTGACCGGCAAAGCACCCCTGCCTTCGGTGCAGGCGAGCGGATCGAGACGGGGCGCGGTGGCTGTAGAAACGATTCGCAAGCATTTCCTGGCCGGGTTCGAGTCGCCCTCTGCCGGCGTGAATGTATTCGAGTGGACCAGTCTTCGGAACGATCCTGAGAAGATTGCCATTCTTCAGGAGATTGCGCGCGAACACGGGCTGAACGGGGCACCCGAACGTTGATTAACGGCTGACCGTGGCTGTTTCTGCGCTGCATTGACCAAAGAGCGCATCCCTTGGCAGCTCACAGTTCCTCCCGCCGGTGCAACATCGGCAATCGCGCAGCGGGTTCGCTTCCGAGTTACGGAGGGATGTCTTCGAATTCCAGATGGCGAGCGCCGAAGGAATCGAATCTCAACCCACAGACCGGAGCCGGTGTTCACCTGCGCTCAACCGCTCGAAGAGTAACCCCGGGGCGATTTCGACCGTCGGGGCGGTCGAACTCAATTCTAGATTCACCTGACAATCGCGCCTCGGAAGACCGCGCACTGAACAGCTGGTTCGTCGGAACCCGTACCCCGCCGACCCACACCGAATCAATCTTGCGCGTGTTCCGAATGTCTTCGAGCGGATTGGCGTTCAGCACCACGAAATCAGCCCACTTGCCGCGTTCGAGCGTACCAGCATGATCGCTGATGTGAAGCAGCTTGGCGGGTTCACGGGTCGCAGAAATCAGGGCCTGCATTGGAGTCAGCCCGGCTTTCGTCTCGTACTCCAGTTCGAGATGTTCGAAGTAACCCTGAAAGCGGCCTGGACCCCCGCCCGTGTCTGTTCCCATCACGATCGCAGCGCCCGCATCCGAAATTGTCTTCAGGTTGTGCATCGCGATAGGCAGGTGTTCCTTGTACCACTTGGCTGCCGGGTCATTGCGAACCGTTTCCTGATACTTCGGATCTTCCATTTTTGCGATTTCAGCGGGATCCGCTTCCTTAAGAAAAAATGCATCGTCAAAAAACTTCGGCCGCTGCGAATAAGTAAACACGGCGACCTCCCGCGTCAGCGTCGGCGAATAGAACACCCCGCGTTTCTTCATCAGCGAGATGAATTCGTCGTCCACTTCGCGGTCCCGCACGCTGTGCGCGATGTAGTCGATACCGGCGCGCAGGACTCCTTTGGCATCGTCGAGCAAAACGACGTGAGCTGCGACGCGGCACCCCGCCTTGTGAGCTTCAGCAATAATGGCGCCGTAAACCTCTGGCGACATCTTGGGCCGGGCGCCAAGAAAGTCATCCACTCGCAACTTCACGATGTCGGGTCTATGTTCGACGAGATCATCTACGTTCTTGCGAGCCTCCTCGGGAGTGTGCACGGCCACCGCTCCGGGAATGGCGGTCGAATCCTGAATGGGTCCGGCTACATACAGGTGGGGAACCGTTCCTGGTGCCGCGCTCGCAGCCTGATCACGCAATGCGAATTCTTTGTCGCCGCCTAGACTTAATACCGTCGTGATTCCGTCGCGGAGGTAAATTCCGAGCTGACTCGCGCTATTCACGTGACTGTGCGCGCTGATGAGTCCGGGAATAATGGTCTTTCCACTGCCGTCCGTGCACTGGAGTCCCTTTGGCAGCTTTACGTTCCGCCCCACGGCTTCAAGTCGGCCATTGCGGGCCACAACGGTTCCGCTCTCGATGGCGGGCCGCCCCGTGCCGTCGATGATTCGCACACCGCACCATGCAATACCGCCGGATGCGGATTCTGCGCGGGCCATCCGCGCGCCCAGCAGGGGTAAGAGTATGGCGGTGCAGATGTAAAGGACTAGGTTTTTCATAGACGATTCCTGGAAGCAACATCGTGCTACCCTCAGCGTGCACTGGCTTCGATCAGCTTACGCACCTCCCGGCCGGGTTGGGGAGAGAAAGATCCACGAATCGCGTCGATTTCCCCCGGGAGGCCTGCGCAGGTGTTGGAACCAACGCCTGCCGTGCCAGGGGGCCGTTCAGGTTTGTTCCACCGGTTTTTGACTGGTGATCTCTTCCTTCTTTGGATCCCAGTACAACCTCCTGCCCGACCAGTATGACTGTGCGGCCATGATGCAGACGATGGCATGTGAGAAGCCATGATCCACAGTGGCGTTGGGCTCTTTACGCTCCCGCATCGCGCGAATCCAATTCATAAGATGACCGACATCGTCATCATCCGGGCCGAGCGAGTTCGGAGCAGGGGCGGCCGGTGCCTGTACCACACTCTCCCCCTCATTCGGGGGCGCAACGATAGGAATTCCCGTGTAAACGGGCCCGGCCCCGTCATTGGCATCGAACTCGTTTCTGCCGCCTTCCTTGCTTACCGTAAACAGGGATGCTCCTTCCCCGCCATAATTCTCAATGGTTCCGTCGCGCCCATGGATGCGTGAAAAACTCCTGTAACTGTTGCCGAAAGTTGTCTTGTATGTATACAGGAACCCTTTCGGATAAGTAATCGCTGCAATACATGTATCGGGATTTTCTCGACCGTCGTTCCACGCGAAAATACCGCCCGTCGAGATCACACTCTCCGGATGGGCCTCATCCGTCCATAAATGCACCAAATCAGCACCATGGCTGAGCCATTGATCAAAGAGTCCCGAGGAAAAATCCTTGTAGAGCCGAAATTCCAGGTACACGTGGGGGTCGAAGGGCCGGTCCGGCTTTCCCAACAACCACCGCTTCCAGTCCGTGTCTTCCTCGCGGAGTTTGGACTTCCGCCCATAGAGCCACTGTTTCCACTCCATATGGACGTCCCTCTCCATTTCGTGGGATATCCCGGTGTCCATGTGGTTAAATCTCCACCGCTCTTCGTTCACGTTCCATTCCTGCTCGATATGTATGATCTTGCCGATGCGTCCCGACCGGATTATGTCTCGCACCGCGAGGGGGTAGGGTTGGCTGCGATGCTGCGTGCCCATCTGCACCACCTGCCGGGATTGCTTCACGGCATTGCGGCAATCCTTGGCTTCGGAGAGTACGTTGGCAAAGGGTTTCTCGACGTAGCAGTCTTTGCCCGCCTGTACGACCTCGGTGCAGAGTCTGGCGTGTTGAAAATCGCCCGTGGCGATCATGACCCCGTCGATGTCATTCCGCGCCAGCATCTGCTCCGAGTATTTGAAGGATTGTGCTTCAGAATTAAACAGCTGTTTTACCTGGGCTGCGCGCTGGTCCCTCGCAAGGGTCCAGAGGTCGCAAACGGCAACGGTTTCTATTGGCGTTTGCTTCGATGCCACGTGCACCATGTGGACGTGGCCTGCACTGCGGTCGCCACATCCGAGCTGCGCTATCCGGATACGATCGTTCGATCCGAGTATTCGCGCGTAGGAGCGCGCGTCCATGCCGGCGGCCAACATCGCTCCTCCTGCCTGCTTCACGAACATCCGACGGTCGATTCTTTCAATAGTTTTGTCCGCCATGCGCCGAATCTCCTGGTTCTGATTTTGGCTGAAGCGCGAGCAACTGAATCCTACCAAGAATCCCGGCCGGCAGCGGTCTTAGATTCCGCATTCCAGGCTGCGGAGTGAAACGTTCGCCGTAGAGTTGGTTCAGAAGTCGATAATCAGGCGCGGAACGCGCCGCAAGCGCATTGAGCGCCAGATTCCCAACCACCAGTCGCAACTGGTTGCGTCCGGCGGTCAAAAGCTTTCCGATGTCCAGTCGATAGGGAGGGTGCCAGACGGAACCGGCCAAGGCTCCATTGACGTAAACCAGAGCCGCTTCGCGGACAGGGCTGTCCAGCCACGCACGCATTCCATCACTCTGCGGCTTCTCCGGGACCCGGCTGCCGGGGCCGAAATCAAGACAGAGCGTCAGTCCCGTTTGTAAATACGCGCGCGGCAAATCCATGTCTTTTGTGTAGATAGCCTGACCGGAATAAAACTGCGTATCCGGATCGTCGGTCCAGGAGTGGAGGCTAGGCATCAGGGTCGAGTGGTGAATGCCAGGAAAGCTGACGCTCCACCCGCTGCCTAGATCGAGCGGCGCCGGTGCAGAAGGCGCAGCGGGTGGCGGACCGGCTGGCGACCTGTGCGAGGAAAACGCGATTACCTTCGACTCGTAAGGCTCGAGATCCAGTTCCACCGTCGCTCCATCGTGCACAGAGGTCGCCTGGCCCGTAAACGCATCCCAGACTTCTGCGTGTTTTGCGGCCGTTCGAAAGGTGGCGCGGGGGTGGACTGCCTGGTTACCGGTGTTGACTACGAAGTAGACGTCACTGTTGTCATCCAGGCGACGGTGAACAAACCCAACTCGCGTGGATGGGGACGAGAGCTTCATGTCCGGCGTCGATTCCTCCTTTAACAGCGCGCATAGCGTGGACTCGTCGGGAAGAAAGCGCCCGTGCGCAGAGGGAGATTGGAACAGGCGCTTTGAAATTTCCCGAACCTTCTCCGAGTCCGCGGCGGAGGCTTCGAGTCCCGGCGCATGCGACGGCAGGGCTCTGGTAGCGATAACAATCCCTCCCTGCCCGGCGAAGGCTTCGATCCTTTCATAGGTATGGACCGGAATACGGGTGATGCCGGGGAGGATCAGAATGGAGTGGCGGATACCGGTCGTGTCGATAAGATGAGAATCGATGTAATCCAGATTGAATCCGGCATCCACGATCTGCCCGGTAACGTTCGGCCCTAACAGGCCATCGATCACGTCGCTAATCGATTCGACAATATCGTTGGGGACGCGGGGCCCCGGGTTCGCATAGGCCCACGCATCTTCTGTGGGCAACAGCAAGGCAACGTCGATCACCGGCGACCCCTGGCGAAGAAGATAGCTTAAACGCTGCATGTACTTTGTGACTTCAGGCATCACGATCCACCATGGATTGTGGTCGTTCAAGGCGCCGGCTGCATAAAAGGACCAACCCGGCTCGGAAGCGTACTCGGGGGAGTACGGCCACCCGTGGCCGATCAATTGATTTGAGCCTTCGAGAAAGTCGACATCGGCTTCAGCTTTCAAATCCAGCGGCGTGGCGGCGAAGGGAAGCGTGTGCGTCCAGGTAAACGACTCTGAGGAGGTAACAGGGCGGCCGTAGAAATGATTGGCCGACGATGCCCAGCGGACGGGAGAAAAGCCGCGCCAGTTTGCCCCTTCACCTTCCGGCAGATCGACAAATTCATTGCTGGAAAGTGTCGCCCCTGGCGGGCCGTAGTTCTGAGAGCGGAACAATGTGTGGTGCTGGTGGGCCCATGTCCGAATAGGCTGAAGATAGTTCTCGTCGAGAAGTTCCGTCAGGGTGCGGCCCCAGTCGTAGCGGACATCATAGGTCTCCGGCCCCACATCCGCCACGAGGGCGGGAAGATGAGCAAGCAAGTCGTATCCGCGTCGTTTCCGGAACTCTTCCGGCAGGTTCGGCGTCCAATCAGCACCATAAACTTCCAGGCTGTCGCTGAAGACGGAGTAGGGCGCTGTATCGCGAAGGGCGTTCATCATCGGATCCGCAACTTTTTCCAAGTGGGTGTTCACGGCGGAGCCGTCGAGATGATCCAACACGAACCCTTCAGCGCCTAATGCCGGGCGTTTGACCATCATTCCCGTGCGACTGGCGATGAAGAAGACCACGAACTGAGAATCAGTCGGGGGTTGGACGAGGACCAGCCGCCCTCCCGATATTGTCTGGGAGGACAAACGGCGAACGTCGCGCCAGGACTTCGAGGGAGGCTCAGACCGCGCGAGGAAAACCGCTAACAGGCTCTCGCCCGCCGTGATGTCAGGCAACGGCACAGAACCTGTTCCGGCGGCTAAACGAACGGTCACTACCCGCAAGGCCCCAGAGGCCTGGGTCACGGGCGTGTTGGGTCCGCCATACGGCCACCCGCTTCCGAGCGTCAGGTCAAATCTCATGCCGAGCCGATTCGCGGCCTGAGCGGCGAACCGTAAAGCATCGAGAAAACCGGGAGAAAGAAAGGGCAGGTTGAAGATCCTTCGTTCAGGATCGTCGAGAGTCATGGGGTAGACCGGCTGAACTTCGAAGCCGCCGATCCCGGCCGCCTTCATGGCGGTGATTTCCCGCTCCAGTTCGCGCTTTGTGACCGCGGAACCGAACCACCACCAGCGCATCATGACGCGGGCGCTGTCAGGGGGATTCGCGAAGTTCCGCTTGACCTCCTCGAGGCCGGTCTCCCCGTAAAGAGCACGCGCGAGACAAACCCATAACAGCAAGGCCACCCGCCACCCCGCCCCAGGCGAAC
>Ga0123355_10013610_pt1 | contig 12671 bp, 14 predicted proteins | sample TergutEmb28metaG_3_FD_89872 | JGI IMG/M metagenome (GOLD analysis project Ga0123355, IMG submission 89872) | Embiratermes neotenicus P1 segment gut microbial communities from Petit-Saut dam, French Guiana - Emb289 P1 | ecosystem: Host-associated > Arthropoda: Insects > Digestive system > Gut ...
ATGGCAGGCTGCGCGCCGCCGCCGGCGCGCCGGACTCCCGGCTCGATCTCGGTGAGCGCGACGGCGAGGCCCCCTCGGAGCCGCGTGAGGTAGTCCTCACAGGCGCTGCGTACCCAGGCAGGCATGCGCGTGCCCACGGCGATCACGCGCACCCGCATCGCTTGTGGTTACCGTGAGCTCTGCCGCCGGCGCGCGCTGTTCCGGGGAACCGCCGGAGCGGCGGCCGCTGGCTCGCCCGCACCGCTGTCCCACAGCCGTTCGAGCCCGTAGAACTCGCGCACGCGCGGCAACATCACGTGCACCAGCACATCCTGCAGATCCACCAGCACCCACTCCCCGTCGCGTTCGCCCTCGGTGCCGAGCGGCCGGAAACCCGCCGCCTTGGCTTTCTCCACCACTCGCTCGGCGATCGAGCGCACGTGGCGATCGGAGTTGCCGGAGGCGATGACCATGGTATCGACGATGTCGGTGAGGCCCCGCACGTCCAGCACCCTGACATTCACGGCTTTCATGTCATCGAGCGCGGTCGTCACGGCGTTCTGCAACGGCGAAGCGCGCTCCTCGGGGGGGCGCAGGCGTGTGCGGGTGATCATGTGCTTACGCGGTTTCTCCTGAGTTCGGCCCTCGGAGGGCGTGTCAATCCCGCCTTGCAGCATAGCACCTCGTCTCCAGAATGATCTGCCTCACCGCGTCGGGAACGAGGTAGCGCGGATCGCGCCCGGCGACGATGAGCGCGCGCAGTTCGGTAGATGAGATCTCGAGCTGCGTCACGGCGCGCACGTACACGCGCCCGGCGCGCTCCTCGTGCAGCACCCGGATCGACCCGGTGCCGTGATCGACCATCACCTCGCCCAGAGGGCCGGTGGTCGGGACACGCCATCCCGGTCGATGCGCGACGACGATATGCGCCAGCGAGAGCAGCTCACGCCAGCGGTGCCAATTGGGGAGCCCCAGAAACGCATCCATGCCGAGCAGCAGGCACAGTGAGCGCTGCGGATACTCGCGGCGGAGCTCAGCGAGCGTGTCCACCGAATACGACACCCCGCTGCGGCGTACCTCGCGGTCGTCGACGACGAAGCCCGGCTGGCCGGCCACCGCCGCCTGCACCATCTGCAGCCGCAACTCGGGGCTCGCGTACAACTGGTCGCGATGCGGCGGGCTGCCGGTAGGCACAAAGCGCACCTCGGCAAGCTTCAGCTCCTGCCACAGCTCGAACGCCGTGCGCAGGTGCCCGCAGTGAATCGGGTCGAAGGTTCCGCCAAACAGGCCAATGGGCGGCATGGCGTACTACGACGCTCGCGCCGACGGCAACGCGGGCGGTGCCAGCGCCGGCTGGCAACACATCTCCGCCACCAGCAGCGCCAGCTCGTCCCAGGCGTCCCCGGGGAGGCGTCCTTTGATCGTGCGGTCGGCGCGAGTCGCCCGCGCCGCGAGGGCTGCGAACGACAGGCGCGGAGCCCTCCGCAGCGCTTTGGTGAGCGCTGCGCTCTGACGCTGCCACGACGGTGCGCGGCCGCCGCTCGCGCGCGCAGTCCATACCTCCCGCAGTGCCCGGCTCAGCGCCCACAGCACGAGCGTCGGCTCGGTGCCTTCGGCACGCAGGCCCGCGAGCACGCGCAGCGCTCGCGCGCTGTCCCCGGCAAGCACCGCATCGCCGAGCTGGAATACGTCGAAGCGCGCGCTGTCGGCTACGGCCGCCATCACTGTCTCGGGCGTGATGTGGCCGGTGGGTGCGAGCAGCGCCAGCTTGGCCAGCTCCTGTTGGGCCGCCAGCAGATTCCCCTCGGTGCGGGCGGCGAGCAGCTCGAGAGCCGCATCACTCGCCTCGAGGCCGAGCCTCGCCGCCCGGACCCTGAGCCAGGCGATGAGCCGCTGGGGATCCACCGGCCACACCTGCACCCAGGCGCCACGCGCCTCGGCGGCGCGCACCCATGCGGCGTTCTGCGCGTCGCGGTCGAGGCGCGGAGTCAGAATGAGGAGCAGCATGTCAGGATCGCTCGCCCCGAGCAGTGCCACCAGCGCCTCATTGCCGGCAGTCCCGGGTTTGCCGGTAGGGAGGCGGATCTCCAGCACGCGCCGCGCACCAAACAACGACAGATTGGCGGCCGAGGCGCGCACGTCGCCCCAGTCCGCCGCGCGCTCGATGAAATGCACTTCACGCTCGCCGAAGCCCGCCGCGCGCGCGCGCGCGCGTACGGCATCGGCCGCCTCACCCGCGAGCAGCGGCTCATCTCCGGATATCACATAAGCCGGGAGCAGGCGGTTGGCAAGGTGCGTGGCGAGCGAATCCGGGGTGAGCTTCATCAGAAGCGCTTGCCGATGCCGACGTAGATGCCGTGAGGCATGACCTGGAGGATGAAGGGCGCATTCGGGTTGCTGTGAATCAGCCATCCCGCCGCGGTCCCAATCGCAAAACCGGCGAGCACGTCCGACTGCCAGTGCGCCTGCACCTTCATACGGGCGATCCCGTCGTAGATCGTCAGCAGCTGCAGTCCATAAACCCACGGATGATCGGGACCATACTCGAGCATGATCGGCGTTAGGATCGAGGCCGTCGAGGCCACCTCACCACTCGGGAAGCTCTGGTTGCCATGGCCCTTGAACCACAGATTGGGATCGCCGCCGGGACCGCTGTCGATCGGCCGCACCCGCGAGAACGAGTACTTCATGATCTGCACGACGATGGCCGAAGCCACCGAGGCATCGATCGATTTCCACAGGGTGCGTCCGAAGCGCGACTCACCACCCTCCCAGAGCGCGCCGCCGACTTCGAACGCGATCAGGCCGTACTCAAGCGTCTCCTGATAGCGGCGGTTCCAGATGCCGCTGTTGTCGTAGGTCAACAGGTAATCGATGCCGAACGGGCCGCGATCGCCCGCAAAGCAGGCCGGTGCAACGCCAAGCAGCAGCAACAACGCGACCGGGGCGCCCGGCGCGCGGTGCCTGCTGCCCGGGTGGCGGCGCGCAGCAGTTGGGTCTCGCATGGAGCGGCAGAATATAGGAGGCCCACGCTTAAGGCTGAATTAAGTAGCCGGGTGCTCCAATGCGCCTGGCAGAGACGACCGACATAGGGGGTTGCGGAGGTGCGTATTCTGTTGGTCGAGGACGACGATATGCTGGGGGAGGCCGTGCGGGAGGGGCTGCGCCAGGAGGGCTATGTGGTCGATTGGGTACAAGACGGTGGCGCCGCTCTTGCGGCACTGTCGACCTCGAGCCCCAGCGCGGTAGTGCTGGATCTGGGATTGCCCACCGGCGGAGGCTTAAGCGTGCTGCGCTGGCTGCGGCAGAACGGGCGCACCACTCCGGTCGTCATCGTGACCGCGCGCGATCGGGTCACCGACCGCATCGCGGGCCTCGATGCCGGTGCGGACGACTACCTGATCAAGCCTTTCGACATCGATGAGCTCGGGGCGCGGCTGCGCGCCATCACGCGGCGGGCGGACGGCACGGCCGAATCCACCCTCACGGCGGGCGATGTGGTGCTCGACCTGCGCCAGCGCATGGTCACCTGCCAGGGCCTGCCGGCGGGTCTCACCGCGCGTGAGTACGCGGTCGTCGAGCTGCTGATGCGCCGGGCGGGCTGTCTGGTGTCGCGCGCCGAGATCGAGGAGGAACTCTATGGATTCGAGGATAGCATCGCCAGCAACGCGATCGAGGTCCACATCCACAACCTGCGGCGCAAGCTCGGTCAGCGCTTCATCACCAACCTCAAAGGACGCGGTTACCGCGTCGACGGCAATAACGGCCGCTAGCAACTTTTTCCCATCGACCGGCGGGGAGCGGCCGTGGTCGCTGCGCCGGCGCATGGCGATCGCCGTGGCCGCCGCCGCCTGTGCGGTGTTCCTCATCCTCGGGTTGCTCGTCTATCATGCGGTGGCCAGCAACACCGCGCTGCAGTTTGACGACATGCTGCAGCAGCAGGCGGCGCTCACGCTGCGCTACGCCGCCCATGAATACAACGAGGGCGACGCCCTGGTGCCGGCTGCGCCGTCGTGGGCGAGACCGTTCGGCGTCATCTACCAGATCAGCACGCGCGGCGGCCGGCTGCTCTACCGCTCGCCGGGGGCCCCCGCCGCACCGCTCACCGCCTCGGCCTCGGGCTACGCCAACGTGCAGCTCGAGGCGCGCACCTGGCGGGCGTACTCGCTCGCCTCGAGCGAAGCCCCGCTGGTCATACACATGGCCGAGCCGCTCGAGCACCGCGACGCGCTGCTCGCGAGCACGCTGCGCGCCGTGGCGCTGCCGCTGCTGTTCGCGCTGGTGCTGCTGACCGCCCTGATCGGGGTGGTGACCGAGCGCGCCTTCCGTCCGGTGCGCCGCATCGCGGCGGATCTCGCCGGCCGCGGCGCCGATGATCTCTCGCCGGTGAATACCGCCGAGATGCCCGTCGAGACGCATGCGCTGGGCGTTGCGCTCAACGGACTGCTCGCCCGTCACGCGCAGGTCCTGGCGCGCGAACGGCGCTTCACCGCGGACGCGGCGCACGAGCTGCGCACACCACTCGCGGCGCTGCGCGTGCAGGCCCAGGTCGCCGCGCGTGCCACGACCGCCGCCGAGACACGGCGCGCGCTCGAGAAGCTGCAGGTGAACATCGACCGCACCACGCACCTGATGGGGCAACTGTTGTCGCTGGCGCGGTTGGAGCCCGGGTCGTCGCTGGCCGCCGGGCAGACCACCGCCGCCCGGGTGGTCGTCGACCTGGTCATCGAGGATCTCGCGCAGGCCGCGCGCGAGAAGCATGTCGAAGTCACGGTCGCGGGCTGCGAGCAGCCGCTGCCGGGCTCTCCAGAGCTGCTGTACCTCATGATCCGCAACCTGCTCGAGAACTCCATCCGCAACGTCGGAGCACGCGGCCATGTGGCGCTCGCGGTGGCCACGCGCGCCGACTGCGCCGTGCTCGCGATCAGCGACGACGGACCCGGGATCCCGAGCGCGGAGCGGGTGCACGCATTCGAGCGCTTCTACCGCATACCGGGGAGCGCCTCGGGAGGCAGCGGCCTCGGCCTTTCGATCGTCGCCCGGGTCGTCGAGCTGCTCGACGGCGACATCGAGCTGTCCGCGCCCGCTTCCGGCACGGGCCTGGTGGTTACCGTCACCCTGCCGTTCGCGGTCTTCCATGAAGAGGGGAGGTCCGCTGCCTAGCGTCCGGACACGTTGCGGGCTGCTGCTGGGCTGCGTCCTGGCCGGGGCCCGCACCACGGGGTGGGCGCAGACGGATGAGATCCAGGTCTACGACGCCGAGATCGCCGCCCCGGGGCAACTCAACCTGACCTGGCACAACAACTTCACATTTTCGGGCCCGCAACAGCCGGCCTTCCCGGGCGGCGTCGTTCCCAACCACGCGCTCAACGGCGTGCCCGAATGGGGCTACGGCGTCACGGACTGGTTCGAGGCGGGGCTCTACCTGCCGGTCTATACGCTCACCAACAAGGGTGACCTGCTGTTCGACGGCATGAAGCTGCGCGCCCTGTTCGTCGTTCCCGACGCGCACGAGCGCGCGTTCTTCTATGGCGTCAACTTCGAGCTGAGCTACAACGCGCCCCACTGGGAGCCTACGCGGTTCTACGGCGAGATCCGTCCGATCGTCGGCGTGCACCTCGGCCCCTGGGACCTGATCCTGAATCCCATTCTCGACACGGACTTCAGGGGTGGCGCCGACAACCTCAATTTCGCTCCGGCAGTGCGTGCGGCCTACAACGTGAACCGGAAGCTCGCGTTCGCGCTCGAGGAATACGCCGAGTTCGGTCCGCTGCAGCACTTTCTGCCCCGCTCGCAGCAGTCGCACACCCTGTTTGGGGTGGTCGACTACGGCAGCGGCTACGGCGGGAACGGCCTCGAGTTTGGCATCGGCAAGGGGTTCACGGCGGCCAGCGAAGGCTGGGTGGTCAAGCTCATGCTGATGCACGACCTGTAGCCGCCCGCGCGCTTAGGCCGGTGCCACTCGTGCTCAGCCTGCCGTTGAACACTAAAGCAGCGTGGCACCGTCAGAACTGCCACGCCAGTCCGCCGAAGAAGGCACGCCGCATGCCGTACTGCGGCGCAAAGACACCGACGCCCGTGCCACTGCGAATCTGGTAGACCTTGTCGGCCAGGTTGAGCACGTCGAGGCGCGCGGTGATCAGGCTGGAGCCACTCAGGTGAAAGTCGTGACTGGCACCCAGGTTCACCACCGTGTAGCTCGGCGTGTGGCTGTCGTTCGGATAGACGATGCTCTCGCGCAAACCGGTACCGAAGAAGAAGTCGGTGCTGAAACGGGTGCCCTGCCACAGGTACGAGGCCCCACCGGAGGCCGCCACGCGCCCCTCATGGTCGAGGTGAATGTAGTTTTGGGCAACGTAGGCGAAGTCCGACGGGGTGAAGTTGAACTGCGCCGACTCCCACTGCTTGCCGTGGGCCGCCTGAAAAGACAGGTTGCCGTAAGCTGAGAAATTACTGACTGCGTAGTTGGCGGTGAGCTCGACGCCGCCGATCAGCCCGTAGCGATAGTTGAAGGGCGTGAGAATGATCGGCGCGCCGAACTGACCCTCATCGATCAGGTGCTGCGCCTGCCGATAAAAGGTGTCGACTCCCAGCGTCAGGGTGTTGTCGAGCAGCTTCTGCTGCACACCGAAGTCGTAGTAATTGTCGCGCTCGGCGAACGGCGGTGTGTCTTCCTTGATGGTCGGTGCCGCGGTGGTGCCGTTGAACTTGGCTAAGTCCGTGACGCCGATGAGCTCGAAGGGCGGCGGCACCAGATAGCGCGAGTAGCCGCCGTGCACCGTGGTACCGGTGCCCAGCTGCCAGACGAAGTTGACCCGCGGCTGCCACATACTGGCATTCGAATAGGCACTGTAGTGATCGAAGCGCACCCCGTAGTTGAGCGTCAGCGGCTCGAATACCCGCCACTCGTCCTGCAGGTACAAGCTCGCGATCTGCTGCGCCTGCGTACCGTTGTCGACGATGGTGAGCGGAACACAGGGCGTCGTGGGAGGCACCAGGCAGGGCTGCATGCCGGCGGCGTTGAGCTGCAGCACCTGCGAGGTGGTGAAGCTCTCGGAGTTGTCGTGCTGCAGAAAGAACCCCGCGCGCACGGTATGCGCCGACGACAGCTTGTAGGAGGCATCCGTCTGCCAGCTGAACGCGGTGTCGGACTTGAAGGCATCCTGGCCGATGCCATTGAAGAGCAGGTCGCCCAGCAAGTCGGGAGAGTAATGCAGGCTCGTGTAGCGCGCCGCCAGCGAGGTCACGAAGTCCAGCTCACCCGCGGAGTGCTGCCAGCTGACGATGCCGTACTCGGCCAGCTCGCGCTGATTCTCATCCAGACCGTCGCTGAGGAACTCGGTCACCCCGTTCACGTTCAGCCCCAGAGTCGGCTGCAGGCCGCGCTGGTTGGGAATCTGCCAGGATCCGTCGGAGATACCGAGGATCAGCGAGAGGCGATTGTTGGCATCGAGGATTTTCTCGAGATACGCAAAACCGTGAGCCTGCCTGGTGTGATCGTGCAGCGGGTTGGAGCTGGCGTCGGGGGACTCGATGCCGAGGTTGTTCTGCTTGTAGTCCCCGGTGACGTAATAGCTGTATGCGCCACTGCTGCCCCCATATTCGAACGCGGGTTGGATCGTCCCGAAGCTGCCGCCATACACCGATACAGACCCGCCGGGCTGCAACAGGCCGCTGTTACTGGCGAGGTCGACGACTCCGCCGACGCGCAGGCCATATTCCGCCGGCAGTGCACCGGTGATCAGGCTCACCGAGGAGAGTAGCCGCGGACTCAGCGTCTGACTGAAGACGCTGATGCCCTCGGGCAGGATGACGCCGTTCAATCGATACTGCAGGCCGTTGTGATCGCCGCGGATGTGCACCTGACCAAAGGAGTCCTGTACGACGCCGGGCGCCTGCAGCAACACCTGGTTGAGCGGCTGATTACCGCCCCCCGGCTGTGCGGCGATCGCCTGGTTGTCTATGGTGTAGGTGGAGGCTCCGGTCTGCGTCTGGATCTCGCTGCGCGCCTCATTGAGGCGCCTCGCGCTGACGACGACGGTGTCCAACGGGGCGTCCGCGCCGGAGCCTGCGCCCGCAGCGGCGCCCCCCGCCCCTCCCGTAGCGCCTCCGGTCCCCGTAGCGCCGCCGGCTGCGTCCGCAGCGCTCGGGGAAGCGGCGTCGGCGTCGTTGGCCCGCGTGACCGACGCCGCAAGCAGCCCGAGCATGAGAAATGTGGCGGCGCCGGCAACGGCCGGCGCGGCCCCGAATCGGGAATTGACCATGAATGACTCCGCAGGAACCGAAAGCTCACGCAGCGCCCGATCGCGGGAGCTGCGTCTGTCAGGATCGAAAGCTCAGTTCAGACTTGCGGAGGACCGCGACTGCGGGGGGCAGGAGTGTCGGCGCCAACGAGCGCGTCGCAGGGATCACGGGTCGGCAGCAGTGCCGCCGGACACACGGCGACCACGGCCGCGCCGGCGGCGGCGGGATTGGCAATCTGCGCGAATGCCTCACAGGTGAGGCACGGGCCACGGTCGAGGGACTCGGGCTCCGCGCGCAGCGCCGTGCCGCTGGTGTGCTCGCCGCCGCTCAGGTGGCCGAGCGCGTGCAGCACGGCGCCGTGCTGCACGAGTACCAGCAGCAGCGACAGGAGCCACGAAAGAGACGATCGGCGCATGCACTTGGAAAGCGAGCGGCGGCGAAGCCGGCGGGGCAGTCTAGCGTGTCAGCATGGCCTTTTTCCAGCCGCGCCGCCGCCTGCGCCGGGCGCAGGAGTCGCGGGGGTACGCCCGCGCTACAGCCAGCCCTTGTGTCGCGCGAGGCGGTAGGCCTCGATGCGGTTGGCGGCGTTGAGCTTGCCGATTGCCTCCGAGAGATAGTTGCGCACCGTGCCGTGCGAGAGGCTGAGCTGCGCAGCGATGTCGGTCGAGGACATGCCCTCGCCCGCCAGACGCAGCACCTGCCGCTCGCGCTCGTTGAGCGGATCGCTGTCGGTCCAGGCCTCGACCGCCAGCTGCGGGTCGACCACGCGTCCGCCCGCGTGCACCCTGCGCACCGCATCGGCCAGTTGCTGCGCCGGTGCATCCTTCAGCAGGTAACCGGAAACACCCGCATCCAGCGCGCGCCGCAGATACCCGGGGCGCGCGAAGGTGGTCACGATCACGATGCGCGCCGGCAGGCCGCGCTCGCGCACGCGCAGCGCCAGCTCGAGACCGGTGAGCCCCGGCATCTCGATGTCGGCAACGATCACGTCGGGGCGCAGCCGCTGCGCCTCGGCCCAGGCGAGCAGACCGTCGGCGCAGCCGCCCACCACTTCGATGTCGGTCTCCAGCTGCAGCAGCGCGGCGAGCGCTCCGCGCACCATCGCCTGATCTTCCGCGAGCAGCACGCGGATCATGCGGTCACCGGCAGCCGTGCGCGCAGCACCGTGCCGGCCCCGGGCGGCGAGTCGATCTCGAGCGTGCCGCCGAGCGCCCGCACGCGCTCGCCGATCCCGCTGAGCCCGTTGCCGCACGTGCCAATGCCGCCGCGGCCGTTGTCGCTGACGCTGAGCGCGACCGTCGCGCCGCGACCGCTCGCGCTGTCGCTGCGGATCTCCACGCTCGCGCGGGTCGCGCCGGCGTGCCGTTGGATGTTGGTAGTGGCTTCGCGCACGATCATCGCGAGCGCCGTCTCGATCGGTGCCGGCAGCTCGCTCGCCTCCTGGCGACAGGTGAGCTCGACGCCGCAGGACTCGAGCAGCGTACGCGCCGAGGCCAGCTCGCCGGCGAGCGCTGCGGCACGCATGCCGGTGACGGCGCTGCGCACCTCGGCGAGCGCCCCGCGCGCGATCTGTGTCACCTCGGCGATCTCCCGCTCCGCGGCCGCCGGGTCGCGGCTCACGAGCCTCCCGGCAAGCTCGCCCTTGAGGGCCACGAGCGACAGCGTGTGACCCAGAAGATCGTGCAGGTCGCGGCCGATACGCTCGCGCTCGGCGACGGCGGCGAGGCGGCGCACCTCCTCCTGCGAGAGCTTCAGGGCGGCGTCCCTGCTGCGCTTCTCCCGCGCGAAGGCATTGCCGACACAACAGACGATGCAGATCAGCACGCTGATGGCGATGATGATCGGCGGTTGACCGAGCAGCCGCACTTGGATCGCGTGCACCGCGAGCAGCGCGGCGGTGAGCAGCAGTGGCCTGAGCAGCCCCGGCAGGGCGAGCGGCGCCAAAGCCGCGGCGAACGTGAGATACGTATTGGCGTAGGGGTTGAAGGGCTGGAGCGCGTAACACAGCGCCGCTATCGCGAGCACCAGCGGCACGCCTGCGGTCCAGCGTTTGCCCAGGTAGCGCAGGTACAGCGTCAGGAACACCGGCAGGCTGACGAGGGTCGCCCACAACCAGGTCCAGCCGCGCTGGTCCCAGCCGAACGGCATGAACAGGAACCCTAGATACAGCAGCCACAGGATCGGCGGCGAGTCGGGCCACCACGTAGGCGCCTCGCTGCGGACGCGCATCCGCTGCAGCCACTCAGGAGTCTTCATAGCAGATCGCGACAGACATACCGCGGGTCCGGATCCCGAAAGCTTAGCCGAACGGCCCCCGAGCGCCCCAGCGCGCACTCTCCGACGCACGCCGCGCGGCCGCGAAGCACACCACGGCTACTGCCGCCAGAGCCAGCAGGTGCCCGGGCGTGCCCGCGACGTGCCCAGCGCCAACCACGGCGTGCGCGATCTCTGCCAGGTGCCAGCTCGGCCACAACGGCGCCAGAGCAGCCAGCGCGCGGTGCAGCAAGGGCAACTGCACCCCCAGACACCAGAGGAATGAAATCGGCACGCACAACGGCACGACACCCAGCACCGCGAGCACCAACAGCGTGCACGAGGCCGCCAGGGTCAACGCCACGTCGGCAGCTAAGGAGGCGACGGTAACGAGCGGCAGCGACACCATGGCGGCGAACAGCATGGCCGCGGCCAATCTGGCGGCGAGGTACGTGCCGCGTGGCAGGATCATCGGTCCGAGTGGCATATCGTTCGACGGCATGTGCGACCCTCCGTCCGTTGTGCGCAAGGCTAGGGTCGGCAGCGCTCCGTCGGTAGTCGCTGGCGTCAGAATTTGGGGGTGACAAACGTCACCGCCCACTGCGGCGGAGGTACGGACGGACGCGCGGCCGCGCCGGTCGCGCTCCTTCAGGTTCGCCGCAGCCCGGTGAGCCGGCCTGCTGCATCGATGATTCCGTGTTCGCCGAGCCAGGCGCGCGCGTCCGCCGCGTCCTGCTCGAACCAGGCGCGCGCGCTGCCGAGGCGGAAGCTGTAGCCCCAGGCGTCCATGTCGGTGAACAGCCGTCCGCGGCCTGCGCCCGGCAGCTCCTCCGCAAGCAACACCTGCAGATAGCACACCGCACACTCCTCGAGGTCGTCCCCGCCCGCGTCGCGGTCGAGGCCGGTGCGCCGTTCGGGGCTCATGCACACGAAATGGCTGGCCTCGTGCAGCACCGAATGCACTGGCGTATCGAGCCGCGCGTACAGACACTCGCCCCGCAGCCCCGCTTCGCTCTCTCCCCAGTAGGAGCCCGGGATGCCTTCGCCGGGGGCGACCAGGATCAGTTGCAGCCCGTAGCGGCCGAGGAGGTGAGCGAGAGCGAGGCGGTCGGCGCCACTCAGGCGCAGCACGGTGGCAGCCGCGCTCACAGCGCGGGACTCCGTGTCGGCCGCGGCGGTGCGCGAGCCGGGCGGCACGAGCGCGCGGGTGTGTGGGCTCAAAGGCTCGACAGACGCCGCATGACCATGTCGGCGAGGTTGCGCGCCATGTCCTGGCGCAGGATGTCCTCTTCGTGGCCCTTGGCGAGCAGTGCCGTCTCATCGAAGCTGTAGGTGCGGGTGGTGGTCAGCTCCTGCGGCGGCAACAGCTCCTTACCCCCCGCCGTCACCGAGAAAGCGATCGTGTAGGTCACTTCGTACTCGTTCACCCGGTTGATGGACGATACCGAGAGCACCCGGCGTGCGAAGCGGTCATTGAGAATGCTGACGACGGCAGAGGCGTCGCCCTTTTCCGGCATCAGCTGCGCGCCGTTCGACAGCAGGTTGTGCCGCAGGTACTGCACGAAGTCGCTCTGCGGATCCGGCGCTTCGAGGAACGGCGTCTTTACCGCGACCGGCAACGGGGCGCGGCCCTCCAGGTGGAAGCCGCAGGCGGCCAGCAGCAGCACCGCAGTCAGCGCGCTGGGGCGCAAGAGAGTCATACCACCACGTTGACGAGCTTGCCCGGCACGACGATGACGCGGCGTACCGGCTTGTCGGCGACGAACCTGCGGACGTGCTCATCCGCGAGCGCCGCCGCACGCACCGCGGCCTCGTCCGCGTGCACCGGAACGCTGATGTGCGCGCGCAGCTTGCCGTTCACCTGCACGACGATGTCATGCGTGTCCTGCGTGAGTGCGGCCGCATCGGGGACCGGCCAGCGCTCATCGATCAGCGCGGTGGTGAACCCGAGCGCCTGCCACAGCGCGTGACACACGTGCGGGGTGATGGGGGAGAGGATGAGGGTGGCGAGCTTGAGCGCCTCGTGGCGCACCGCCCGCCCCTGCGGGCTCGTATCGCCGAAGCGCTGAATCGAATTAAGCAGCTCCATGACCGCCGCAATGGCGGTGTTGAAATTGCGGCGGCGACCGAGGTCGTCGGTGGCCTTGGCGAGCGTCTGGTGCGCGGCGCGCCGTAGTTCGCGCTGTGCGCCGCTC
>Ga0123355_10013611_pt1 | contig 12670 bp, 11 predicted proteins | sample TergutEmb28metaG_3_FD_89872 | JGI IMG/M metagenome (GOLD analysis project Ga0123355, IMG submission 89872) | Embiratermes neotenicus P1 segment gut microbial communities from Petit-Saut dam, French Guiana - Emb289 P1 | ecosystem: Host-associated > Arthropoda: Insects > Digestive system > Gut ...
ATTTCTGTCTTCGATGCAGGAGGCACGCCAGCAAAAAAATTGCCAAAGCCACGAGAGAATTCTTGTCTCGGTGCAAACAGCCCAAAACGTGACTTCAATATTTTTAACAAACACATTGAACAAGTCGGTAAAAGGAACGGCAGTCGTTCCACTCTCTTTGGTAAGCGGATTTGCGATATATAAAAAGATTGGTCGAAAATTATTCGTTCGCGATACAGAGTTCAAGTTGCCATTTAACTGCACAGTTAACGGGGTCGAGGACGGGACCGAGTTTATAACCGATAAATTGTGGTTACAACTTGATATTACTTTAAAGTCTTTTGAAGAAAGAATCTTGGAGGTTGTTAAAAAGGTTGGGATAGTGCTGGACAACGTTGCGTAGACACAGTATACTACCCTTGTGAATTCGATAAAATTCGGGACAAGTGGTTTTCGTGGGGTCATTGGTGATAATTGGACAAAAGACGTGATTTACCGGCTTGGGCATGCTTTTACAAAAGTTGCAAAACAAGGCAAAGTTATCATCGGATTTGATAATCGCTTTATGGGGCGGGAAAGTGCAGAATGGTTTTGCGAGGCCCTTGGGGATAAGTTCGAGTTAACTATGTTCGATATTCCCGTGCCGACTCCGATAATTCCGTTCTTGACCGTTAAAGACTTTGACTTTGGTGTGATGATAACGGCCTCGCATAATCCTTATAAATACAATGGTATCAAGATGTTTTTAAAAGGCGGAACAGAAGCGGGTGATGAGTTCTTTTCCGAAGTTACAAAACATCTTGACGAGGAAGTTATCACAAGCGACAAAAAGATCAAACATATAAAAGATGTATCAAGCTATATAAACAAGATTTTATCCTTGGTCCAGGTAAGCAACATCAAAGTTTTGTTTGATGCAATGAATGGAAGCAGTGCCGATATTGTTATTAAATTGTTTAAAGAGCTTGGTGTTAGGTATACGGCAATAAACACAGAGTCAGATCCATATTTTAAAGATAAAGTTCCCGCACCATATCAACACAACCTGGTCGAATTAAGTAAGAAGGTTGTTAAAGGTGGTTTCGATGTTGGGTTCGCCCTTGACGGAGATGGGGACAGGGTTGCGTTTATTGATCGTGACGGATCTTTTTGGGATTGTAATTATTTACTGTCGGCCCTATGGAGTGGTGGCGAAGTAGCAAAAAATCATTTTTCAAGTAACCTTATTAAAAAAATAAGTAAACAAGTTCATGAAACGCCCGTTGGATTTAAATATCTTGGAAAGGTTCTTGGCGAAACAAAGGCAGTAATCGCGGGTGAGAGCACAGGAATTGCATTCAAAGAGGTTTCCCTTTCAAAAGATGGAATTGTTACGGCGTTTTTACTTCTTGATAAATTATCAAAGGAGAAAAAGACTGTAACCGAAATTGTCGAGAAAATTAAAAAAGATGTAAACTTTCCATCGTTTTACCTCGAGCAAGCATACAACGGGACTGTAACAATAGGTGACGAGTTACCCGATATTGGGGTTACGGAAGTAATCCGCTTTCCGGAGGGCCTTAAATTTTGTTTAAGCAAAGATTATTGGGTAGGGGTTAGAAAGAGTGGGACCGAGCCAGTAACACGTCTTTATGTCGAGATGCCAACACAAAAGGAAGCAGAGCGTGTTTTAAAAACCTTAGAGAATTTTTACGGATTAAAAGAGAGGCAGAAATGACATTATTGGTATTAGCGGCAGGAATGGGTTCCAGGTATGGTGGAATCAAACAGATAGAAAGTGTAGGCGAGGAAGGCGAGTTAATAATCGATTACTCGGTATTTGACGCAATCAGGGCGGGCTTTGACAAAGTTGTCTTCGTCATTAGGAAAGAAATTGAAGAAGACTTTTGTAAAAGATTCTTTAACCGAATAAAGCACAAAATAAATGCCCAATATGTTTTCCAAGAAATCCCAAAGGGGCGTAAAAAACCTTTGGGCACAACCGAAGCCGTCCTTAAGGCACGTCATGTTATAGAAGGTCCATTTTGTGTAATTAATGCAGATGATTTTTATGGGCAAAGTGCTTATAAACTTGTTGCCGATTTCTTTAGGGCCTCTCCAGGGCAGAATGTAATGGTGGGACATAAACTCAAGAACACAATATCCAACTTTGGTGCGGTTAATCGTGGTATCATAGAGCACGATGGAAAGGGAACAGTAAAAGAAATAAACGAGAGGAAAAATATCGTCCGCGAAGATGGAAAAATGTTCTATATAACAAACGGAAAAGATTACAACGAGTTAAAAGACGAGGCTTTGGCATCTATGACATTCTTTGGCCTGACCCCATCTGTTTTCCCGATGCTTCAACAAAAGTTTGACAAATTTATAAAGGGCGCAAGCGAGACTTCTGAATGTATAATCGCCCAAGATATTGGTGATCTTGTAAAAGAGGGCAAGATGCAACTGAGTCTTGTCGAGGCCCTTGATGATTGGTATGGATTTACATATCCCGAGGACAGGGAAAAGGTAAGCAATGCGGTCAGGAGCTTAAGTTCAAAATACAAGCACAATATTACCGTTGTCGGTTCGGGCTATGTGGGGTTGGCATTGGCCGTGTTACTTGCAAAAAAACATAATGTTATTGCCTTTGATATCAATAAATCCAAGGTTGATAAAATAAACAAACGTGAATCGTTTATGAAGGATATGGATCTTGAAAGAATGCTTTCCGAGGATCTAAGTCTTGTCGCAACAACTTGCGAGAAGACTGCTTATAAAAATGCAGAATTTGTTATAATTGCTGCTCCTACTGATTTTGACGAATTGACAAATTGTTTTAATACTTCAATAATTGACAGTATAATCAAGTCGGTAAAGAATCAAAACAAAAACGCGACGATTGTTATTAAATCAACTGTTCCGGTTGGCTACACATCGCAACATGAAGGTATTCTATTTTCGCCAGAGTTTCTTCGTGAGGGAAAGAGTATCCATGACAACCTTTATCCATCGCGAATAATTGTGGGGCAGGGTAAAGGTGCAAAGCAGTTCGCGGGTCTTATGAAGGAAATATCAAAAAATGATGCACCTGTACTGTTTATGTCAAGCACAGAGGCCGAGGCAGTAAAAATTTTCTCGAATACATATTTGGCGTCAAGGATTGCGTTTTTTAACGAGTTGGATACCTTCGCAGAAATCAAAGGATTGGATTCTAAAAATATTATAAACGGAGTTTCCCTTGACCCTAGGATTGGTGATTATTATAACAACCCTTCATTTGGCTTTGGAGGATATTGTTTGCCAAAAGATACAAAGCAGCTTCGGCAACACTTTAAGGGGATTCCAGAAAACATAATGGGTGCAATAATTGAATCAAATAGAACACGTAAAAAATTCATAGCAGATCAAATAGCAAAAAAAGGCAAGGTCATAGGTGTTTACCGCCTGACGATGAAAGCGAACTCGGATAACTTTCGATCAAGTGCGATTCGTGACGTATTGGAACATTTGTCCAGTCTTGGGTTAAAAATTTTTATTTACGAACCTACACTGGGTCAATCAACGTTCGAGGGTTATCCAATCTTGAACGACTTTGCAAAGTTCAAGGCCAAAGCAGATGTCATTGTTGCAAATCGCATGAATGCCGAGTTTTACGATGTCAAGAACAAAGTTTATACTCGGGATATATTTGAACGAGATTGAATTAAGTGATGATATTTTTCAAGAGTTTTTTTTGCGGTTTGCTCCCATGTTATGTAAAGATCTTTGTGTGCTTGGGTGCCAACTTTTATAAGTTCATCGGTGTTACCTAGGATGTCTTGAATCTTTGCTGCAAAACCCTGGATGTTGTTTGGACCGACGAATGCGTTGTGTCCATCGATTACAGAGTTTGCAACGATACTGTTTTCAATACATATTATTGGAGTCCCTTGGCAAGCGGCCTCTTTTTTGACCACGCCGTCCGTGTCATAAAACGAAGGGAACATAAACAAATCCGCACGAGTATATATTTTTGCAAGTTCATCCCGGTCTCTTAACATCCCTGTGAAAACGATAAAATCGTCCAAGCCCAAATTGTGGACATATTTTTTAAGTCGAACAAAGTCAGGGCCATCACCAACAAAAATCATTTTAAAGTCTTGGCCTTTGTCTTTTAGTTCCTTTAAAACATCTGCTATGAAATAAATACCCTTAAGCTTGGATATTCGCCCAACATAGAGAAGCGTTTTTTGTAAGGGGCTTATATTATAATTGTTATTGACTTTTGCGATTGCATCAGATTCGTTTTGAACAGGAAGCATTGATGTTCCGTTCTCCATTGTTATGATTTCATTTTTAATGCCATATTCACGCAGGACTTGTTTTGTCGCGTCATTGACCGACCAAACCTCGTCACATTTTTTATACGTCCTCATAATAACTTTTGTGGCAAGCCAAGCAAGGAATCGTGAACGTGTTGCTTTTTTAAAGTCTTGTTTATACTGGCTGTGCAGTGTTATTACTGTGGGAATCTTGTGTTTTTTCGCGTATCGAAGTCCCGCCTTACCAACCGCAAAAGGCGATCTGATATGAACAAGGTCAAGTTCGGTTTCATTAAGTAGTTTTCTAAACTGTCTGTTTGGACTTGGCCAATCATAGCCAACATCTTTTATGAACGGAATCTTTTTTGAGCGGCATCGGATTACTTTATAGCTATAGATACTGTCATCAAATGGGATGTTTAAAGGGGCGGGGCAGAACACAGTGATATCGGCGTCCCTTTGCATGATTTTGCTTATGGCATCGATACCTACAGTGGGGCCATCAATTCTTGGGAAAAAGGTGTCGATAAATATACCAATTCTAGGTTTTTTGTCCATACAAAATTATACACCATAAAATCTACTTGCACAACGGAAAAGTTTATGATAGAATATATTGTTGGCGTGCAATTTGGCCCGGTAGTTCAGCGGTTAGAACGCCGCCCTGTCACGGCGGAGGTCGAGGGTTCGATCCCCTTCCGGGTCGCCAAAACTAACAAAATCGAACCGCTGAGGTTCTTTTTTGTTATTAACGATTATCGGAAAAATCCGCTTTACTTTCGGTCATAACCTGTGACCGTTGTTCATTAATAGTTATTATTTGTTCAAGTAAGTTGTTAACTTTTTGTGGTGGTACGAGTTCCTCGTCGTTTTGAGTCGGATATTGTTCGCCTTTCATATAACTCATCGCAAGGCTTTGATTTAATTCATGACTGTCGCTTCCACCACTAACTAATATTTCCTTGTCCATTCCTTGAATATATTTTTCTAGAAATTCGATTTGCTTTACTGTTTGTCCACCGTGATAGACTTCAATCCCGTCTATGAGTTCACTTTGGATGGCGTGATCAAGGATTGCTTGTGCCTTTTTGTCAAGAGTATCGCCTTCGTATGATTTATCGTTATATTTGAACGGATGGGCGAGAATAACTTTTCCACCAGATTCTTTTATACGTTTAGAAATTTCCTCAAGAGATTTTGGGCTTTGGAGTGATTTGATAAACTGATGATAATTTTCAGGATCAATGCCCAGTTCATTTAGCCGTTCGATATTGTTCTCAAAATCCTTAACAAATGCTTTGCCTGGATGGATGTTTGGTTTATCTGTTTTAAGTCGTTCATACTCGGCATCAATAGATTCTATGCTACTTACTTCCAGTCCTAGTTCTCGGAGTTTTTCGCTTACCTTCACATGATAATTTGGATCACGTGGGTTGAGCGATGATTGATAATCTGATAACCAACTATCTTCTTGGATCTTCTTTAAATCGATACCGAAACCTAAGACATGAATTGGAATCCCATCGTGTATTGCATCAAGTTCTATCCCTGGAATGATTTTGATTTGTTGCAGTATTTCGGCAATTTTGGGGTCATTATTGCGTAACCACTCTATTTCCTCGTATGCACTAACGCTGTTATGATCGGTTATACATAAAACTTTAACACCTTGCTCCCAAGCTTTTAAAATAATATCTCTAACTGATTGCTCTCCATCGTGTAGTGAATAAACAGTATGTGCGTGCATATCAATTCGTCCCATGAAACCATTATAGCACAAAGTGCCATTGGTGCAACGCACAATATAGCATGATTTTAGTCGTTGACAACAGCCTGTTGCTTGTGATAAATTAACCTTGTATCAAGTCAAGTTGGCTAGTGGCAATAACAATAGCAACGAACCTTTTGGTCACGATTGGTTCGATTACTACTTGGTTTGGTTCGCCAAAGTTAACAAAATCGAACCGCACAGGTTCTTTTTTGTTACACTTGTTTACTCGTCTTTTAGGTAAATATCATTATCGGCGATATAATCCAGGATTGTTCTATAAAAATCTTGACCTGCGAAAAAGTGTTCCTTGTCATATTCAACCCACATATCAAAAAGCCTAGTCTTGCCCTCGGATATTGTCTTGTCACAAAGTTGTTTAAAGTCGCCAGTTCTTGTTTTGAATAAGTCATTATGACCCTTTTCCTCGTAAAATTTGCATTGAAACGGACAATCTAATTTATCCATGAAATAGGCAAACTTGGCTTCAGGTGTTTTCATTTCCTCGAATTCGATATAAGCTTGCAAAATAGCGTCAGAGTTGTTTAGTCCGCCCAATATTTTCTCAACTGCTTCCATTTCAAGGCGATGTTTTTCCTCTCGTGAGATTTTCCGTCCAACTGTTGGCAAGTCGCCGATAACAACCTCGCCAAGCTCATGGACGGCAAGCATAAGGGCAACCCTTGCAATATCAAGTCCGAGGTTAAACTCGGCATTAATTGCAAGTGCCAACATCTGCGTTCCGTAAATATGCTCTGCTATACTCTCAAATCTTTCGGCGTCAATATCCCAAACTTTCCATCCTGAACGCAAGGTGTTTTTCAACTTGTGCGTGATTGCGTAGAAGTCACAAACATTCTTGATTTTCTCGATTGATATTTCCATGACCCAAGTATAACACGATTTTAGTCGTTGACAATAGCCTGTCGCTTGTGATAAATTATTCATAGAGATAACTCTTTAGGCCTTCGTAGCTCAGTCGGTAGAGCAACGGTCTGAAGAACCGTGTGTCGGTGGTTCGATTCCGCCCGAAGGCACCAAGGGAGTTACTCTTCCTTCAGCTCCATATCACCTTCGGCGATGTGCAGCTTTCAGCTCCATAGCTCAGTTGGTTAGAGCACCGCTCTGATAAGGCGGGGGTCAGTGGTTCAAGTCCACTTGGAGCTACCAATTACGTTCCCGTAGCTCAGTTGGATAGAGCATCAGCCTTCTAAGCTGAGGGTCCTTGGTTCGAGCCCAAGCGGGAACGCCAATAAACAAACACCATCGCAAAACCAGAGGTGCAAAAATGAGCATTAACAAATACAAAGAGCAATCGATAAAAAAATACGACAAAATTAACTAACTACGACCAAACGCTCGAAGGCAAGGCCACGGCGAAAGTAAAAGCAAAAATGCTTGAAATGATAGAACCAGCCGATGGCGATAAGGTTCTTGATGTTGGATGCGGAAACGGAAGCCTAATCGGAGCGATTAAAGAGAAGGCAGACATAGTGGCTTATGGCGTTGATGTTTCGCCCGGCATGATAGAAGAGTGCAAACAGCGATTCAAAGAAATAACGTTCCAAGTCGCAGGTGGTGAGAACTTGCCATTTGAAGACGAAGAACTCGATACAATAATTATTAACTGCGTTTTGCATCACTTGAAAGATCCACAAGCATTTTATAAAGAAGCACACAGAGTGCTGAAACCCAATGGAACGCTTTTGGTCGGCGAATTATGGTATCCAGTTGTAATAAAACAATTCGTTGACTGGATGGTATTGCCACTTCTAAGGGCTGGCGACAACAAATTATTCAGTCATAAAAAACTTAAGCGTATGGCTGTTAATAATGGATTTAGCCTAGGTCGAATTTATAAAAAGGGGAGCGTGCAGATAGTTAAGGCTAGGAAAGATCTTGGTCGTCGCTATCTTCAAATATCCAAGTTTGAAAACCTCCTCCAAAATTAGATTTTGCTTGAATAGCACCTTCGGACTTTAAAATTTCACTAATCACTTTTTCATCAGTAATAAAATAGTCACGATACTTCTTAGCAACAGCGTCATACCTAGGATCAACACCATGAGTATCACCATAGTCGTCTGATTCAATTTGATATGACGTGATTGTGTGATTGTTTGTCTTTGATAATTTTTCCATTGGTGGTCTAAGTGTATCTAAATCCGAACCTTTTGTCAAGCAAATAAGCTGGACGCTTGTTATTCCAAAAACCATTGTTTTAAATATACGCATTTTCCATTTTTAATTTTAAACTCATTGCGAGCGATTATCAAATTCTAATTCGAAGTTTGCAAACACATGTTCGTTTTGCCCCACAATTGTTAGGCAGCTCACACGCATATTTTCCATCTTAATAATGGCAAACCATTGTTTTCTAATGTTTTCAAGTCCGTTGATTCTTTTAAACGGCGTTTCCCAATATTCGCAATTTTCATCAAATATGGCATTTATGTTTTTGTTCTGCCAGTATTCATGAAATTTATCTACCCATTCAAATGAATTCACTTATACCTCCAACTTTTCACTTTGACTTTTTCAACATTCATTGTAATCATAAATTATAGTGCAAAACGTTAGGAAAGGTTCGATTTTCTGCACGATGGTGGAATGTTTGTCCATGTCTAACGTAGTAAATAACCATAGAAGATTTTACCACAGAAAGTTCTTTATGAGCAAGAAAAAGAACCCTTTCGGGTTCAACTCGGAACAGTATGAATAACTTATTCAATAAGTTGTGTCATTTCGGCTTATGATATATAATCACTTCATGAAAGATTTTCTCTTGAAATTCAAAGCAAAGCATAGTCCCTACAATGATGAGGTTTATTATTATGACGATTGCATCGTTTTCAAAAACGGGATTATACAAGACAACGACGCTAACTATCTTTTACAGATGGGGGAATTCGATTTAGCAAAATTTGAAAGCGTTTTAGACAAGCATGAAATCAAATCTTATCTAATTGAATTAAAAGACGACAAATATGTTGACAAAATGATTGGTTACACTCTAACCGATGAAACAAGTTGGTTTGCAATTAAAGACATTTCAAAAATCAAAGTAAGGTCTGTTGACTCATTCGAAATGATAAAAGTTAAAACTTTAAAAGAATTTGAAATCGCAAAGCAAATAAGTATTGAGGGGTTTTTAACCGAAGATCCAACAAATCCTTATGAAGCATACGATGACGAAGGATATTGCAATATTCTGAAAAGGAAAATACAAACTCAAAAGGACGAAATTTCGAGATGGTTTATTTTCAAAAACAAATCAACTGGCGAACACATAGCAGGTGTAGATCTTGCGATTGCTGCTAATGTTTGTTATGTTAGTGGCTTTACAATCTTGCCAAAGTATCGTGGCACAAAAGCATTTTTGGTCATCTATAGGATTTTGAACTATCTAAAAAACGAAAAAGTAAGAACCATTTTCTGCACAACAAAAATGGGTGGCTATCCTGAACGATTATATGAGAATCTTGGGTTTGAAAAAATTTTCACCATTAAACAATTTACTAAAAACTTGATTTCGCAAAATCAAAATAATCAAAACTTTTGATTTTGCGGAACGCATCTTGTGCTAGTTGTTATGTGGTGGACTAACAGGTGCGACAGTTGAACCAAGACTATTTTTCAGCCAAGGGTATTTCGGATTGGTAATAAGCTTTTAGTTCACGCCATTCATCGCTTTCTAATTCATCGCTCTTCATCTCGGCCTCTGTTGATTGCAAACATTGTGGGCACCTAAACACATGCCCTTGCTCCGCTTCTGATGCGACTAAACTGGCTTGGATCAGTTTTTTGCGTTCCGACTTTTCCGACTCACTTGCACCCCTCATACAACCAGCATTTTCATATGCTAATTTGCGGGCTGCATTGCTTATAGCGAATAACTTTTTTCCTTCTTCACAAAAATTATCTTCTCTCTCCGAACTCATAATTACGTCCTCCCTAAAACATTTTTCTTGTTGCAAAAAGTTCAGCTCGGAACAATGTGGTGGGCGAGGTGGGACTTGAACCCACACACTGTTGCCAGTATCGGATTTTGAGTCCGACGCGTCTGCCATTCCACCACTCGCCCGTGGTTAGAGGGATAGTTTGTTTCCCCTGGAGGAGGGTGAGGGATAATTCGCTTCGCTCATGCGGGCTACGCCCTAACGAACCTATTCCTCTTGGAGGAGGGTGAGGGATTCGAACCCTCGTGCGATTGCTCGCTAACGGTTTTCGAGACCGCTCCGTTATGACCACTTCGGTAACCCTCCCTACGATCGTCCTCCGCTTGACCATAGTATAGCAAACAAGATAAACTATGGCAAGGAGGAAATAATGAATAATTTTATTTATGCAAATAAATGCGAAATAATGTTTGGTGACCTGGCAGAAGCAAAGATCGCAGAGGCGATTTCTTGCCACGGTGCGAAAATGGTTATGGTGGTTTATGGTGGTGGCTCGGTAAGAAAAAGCGGTGTGTTGGACAAAGTTCTCGATGGGCTAAAGAATGCTGGGATAAAGTTCATAGAATTTGGCGGTGTATGTGCGAACCCACTGATAAATCATTGTAACGTGGGTGTTGATATTGCAAGGACCAAAGGCGTGGACTTTGTGCTTGCGGTCGGTGGTGGCTCGGTCATTGATGCCGCGAAATATATTGCGGTCGGTGCTTGTTCAAATCAAGATGTCGAGAAAATGTTCAAAAACGATAAAGGCGCTATCAAAGCTTTAAAGATTGGCACTGTTCTAACTTTGCCTGCGGCGGGAAGCGAGTGTTCAAGAGCATCAGTAGTGCGTTGCGAAGAGTCAGGGGAAAAATTTTCTATGAGCAGCGATGCGATAAGACCAACGTTCGCCTACATTAATCCGCGTCATTGCATGACCCTCCCGCGTGAACAAATTGCAAACGGGGCATCGGATATTGTCGCACACATGCTTGAAAGATTTTTCAGTCCGCAAACAGATGTCACGGTGACCGACGAGCTTTTACTCGGCGGGATCAAGGCACTTGTTAACGTCGCATCAAGACTTTATAACAATCCGCAGAGTTACGAGTTCTGGGCAGAATTTTGCCTGATTGGAACACTTGCACACAATGGTTGGCTAAGTGTTGGTCGGGATTCCCAGGATTGGGCGACTCATAAAATAGAGAACAAGTTACTAAGCGGCATTCATAACATCGCCCACGGGCAGGGACTTGCGATTTTGTTCCCGGCATGGATGCAGCATAACATGTCAAAGCACTCACAAAGATTTAACCACTTGTTCTCGGAAACTTTTGATATAAATGGATGGCGTGGGTTTTTTCGTTCGCTTGGACTTGCACAAACATTGTCCGAGGTTGGAATTGATGTAAACAAAGTCCAAGCCGATGCAAAAAAGGTTTTTCCAAAAGGGACAATCCTAGGTGCGTTCAGTCAAACAAGTCAAGACGATATCCTTGCTATTTTGGAAATTTGCAAATAATCATGTTGCGGGCTAATGCGGCGTCGGCTTTGCCGGCCGTTTGTTTCATTATCTTTCCCATCAGGAATGTTATTGCCTTGTCTGCAACGGCTTTTGGATTTTGGGCAATTAAATCATCAATAATTTTCTCAAGTTCGGATTCGGTAACTCCGCCAAAGAGTCCGAGTTTTTTTGCAACGTCTTGAGGTTCGTCTTTTGTTCCCCAAAGTGCATCAAGTAAAAGAGGCGAGTTCTTTCGCGTAACTTTGTTTGTGGTAACAAGTTCGATAACCTTTGCAAGTTGTCGTGGCGAGAGTTCGATTCTGGAGTTTTTTGCACGTGACATACAATCAACCATAACCCAATTAGAGACCTCTTTTGGACGATTAAAAAGTTTAACACAGTCGGTAAAGAATTTCGCAATTGTATGGTCGCGTGTCAAAATATCTGCATCGTACTCAGGCAATCCAAGTTTTACAAAGTCTGAACGTAACTCATGGGCGAGCTTTGGCAAAGCTGACCTGATGCGTGCGATATCGCTAGGCTTTATCTTGATTGGGTATTGGTCGGGGTCGGGAAAGTATCGATAGTCAACACTTGTTTCCTTGGATCGCATTGATGTAGAAATTTCCTTTGCCTCGTTCCATTTTCGTGTTTCGACGTCTACTTTGCGGCCATTGTCCAAAAGGGCGGACTGGCGTTTGATTTCAAATTCGATTGCCTTTGCGACCACTTTGAAACTGTTGAGGTTCTTAAGTTCAACACGGTTTCCAAGAGTTTTACTGGTTGGTTTTTTCAAGGAGATATTAACGTCAAACCGAAGTTCCCCCTCTTCCATGCGTGCATTAGAAACACCTGAAAAAAGAAGGCGACTGCGGACTTCTTCAAGGAACTCTACCGCCTCGTCTGATGATGTTATGTCGGGCTCGGTTACCATCTCGATAAGTGGTGTTCCGCCTCGGTTAAAGTCAATCAGGGTCTCAAGGCGAACTTCGTCATGGACAAGTTTTCCTGCATCCTCTTCTATATGGATGCGATTAAGGCGAATGGTTCTTCCGTTTCTTAATTTAATATGGCCGCCAAGGCAAATGGGAAAATCGTTTTGCGATGTTTGAAAGCCTTTTGGAAGATCAGGGTAAAAATAATTCTTTCGTTCAAAAACCGTTAAAGGATTAATCTTGCAATCAAAAGCAAGCCCTGC
>Ga0123355_10013612_pt1 | contig 12670 bp, 9 predicted proteins | sample TergutEmb28metaG_3_FD_89872 | JGI IMG/M metagenome (GOLD analysis project Ga0123355, IMG submission 89872) | Embiratermes neotenicus P1 segment gut microbial communities from Petit-Saut dam, French Guiana - Emb289 P1 | ecosystem: Host-associated > Arthropoda: Insects > Digestive system > Gut ...
TACATTTCGAAAAAGTGTCAAACCCTCGAATTTTGACTGTCCCAGCAAACTTCAAAACTCCATTAAACTTGACATTGACAAATACGTAACAACTAGAACTCTCCTTTGTATACGCTTACCGCATCTTCTTTCCTATTTTAACCTCTATTTGTCTCTTTTTCACTCTCTGTCCTGTAACCATCCTTCTCTTTGCTATTTAACTGACCCTTGTATCTCTTACCAGATGCTTCAGACCACCCTCATTCGGAAACATATGTATTTTTACATTTCAGAAAACGATTTTGGACCTTCTATAACTAAATAACTGTTCCCACCGGTTATACAGTTTTCAAAATGGATAAAAAACAACGTAATTATATTATTAATTTCTATAGCTAACTTTACATACACCGAAATACACACACATTATACTTTAGCAGTTATAACTTGCCGAAACATGTAGCAGATTTACTAACGTCCATGTGTATATATTGCGGTGCATGTAAAGTTGGTCATATAGATTAATAACTCTCTACAATGCACGGTGTATACAATATCAAAACTTACTTATAAGGTTGGAAACATAAATTTTTCCCAGTGCTGAAGTCAACATTGCGACGTGAAGGTGCGTGGGAAACTTCAGTTGCACACAGATAGACATTGATCGTAATGTTGCTGGAGGTATAGCGCCACACATTCGCACACATTATGTTCAAACTGCGCTTAAGCTGGCATTCATGTTTTTGCAGCGAAAAATGTCGTATCAATTTTTTCTTGCACATTCCAACATAAACTTGGCATGTACCTGGAAAATAATGTAGAAAGCTTTCATAAAAATTACACTATTAACACGGAATGTCTTGTTTAGTGTTTAGTTTAATTTGGATACAACAGTGGATAAGACGGATGGAGGTATAACACTAGCAACTGTTGGTTTATATTAAACATTACTTCGCTTCCGTGTCTTTGGAAGACGTTACAAATGACTGAATTCGAAGGACACTAGTCTCTAGTGTAGACAGCATGTAAAGAAAGAAAAAAGGCTGCACAAAACTAGGCAAGATTTACCGCCTTGTTTCTGAAGGACCTACCTAGTAACGATTATATAAACACGGACACATACAATACAAGAAAATCGGAATGGCCCTGCGGATGCTTCCTGTGATTTTCATATACTCCAAACAGGAGTCTATAAGTCGTATTATACAAAGAGAGTACAGCATGTCTTAGTTTATATATAAACGAGTACACCTAGCAGATCCAATGGATATTTGACTGTGCTTTATTTGTTACATTATAATTATATTGCACTCTGTACACTGTCTGAAATGTATTTTATGCACACATTGTTTGAGAAAGTGGACTTATATCCATCTGTAGGTCACAGGCTATATTTTTTGTCTCCAAAAGTAATTCTTTTCTCTTTCATTACAGTATTGGAATCTCGCGCCCAGCAAACGGCAGCAGGTGGCTCCCCTGGCGGTGACGTTGAGTCACTACCAAGTTATAATGTAGTGTCAGGACTACCAACGTATAATGAAGCGCTGGAACAGCTCCGACAAGTGCAGGAAGTAGGATCGGATACCAAAACCGTGGAGGTCCAGGCTCAGCATACGCAAAATAACCCTACAGACAATGACAACCGACAGCAGCCACCATTGGCTACATTAAATGTAACCGATTTATGCAAGAGTATAAATCCACAACTGCAATATGAATAAATGCAATTAACCTCGAAAAAATGTAGTATGAGGGCAGGAAGATGTCGACACAATTTATTTATTGTGCGACTCATTTAAATATACTTCTTACCACTTATGTTATGTCCACGCCCGCACGTATTCGCGGGCTTTACCAGCGTAAAGGCTATTTTGATGTATGTTAATAACAGAACACGCCATAAAGCACGATGTGTAGTGTCGAACCTTTATATTAACCCTTATCTTGCTAACGTGGAGAATATGGTGAGCTAATAACGCCAGCAGATGGCAGATTGGATTAACTCGGCGTTTAAAGGGTTTAGGTTTGGTTTGTAAGAACCCCGCATTCGTCAATACGAGAAGCGTGGTGCGTTATTCCGAGATCGAGCTGAAGCTGTCTGTTTGATGTTGTACGATGGTGGCGTATGAAAACTACGCTCATGTTTATCACGTGATCGTGCATATCATTAGCACTGATCCGTGTCATGCTGGTTTTGCGTCGCGGAGGTGTACGTGTCAACGCGTTGATTTTCGGCAGTGGAATACAAATCTTTTCATGATTTTATGGTTGAAGAATTGAATTCATTTAGTGTGAATGCATCCTGCTCTGTACCACTTGTGACAAATCATGGGACAGTTCTCTCAGTGAGTCAAACCCACTCCACCTTAACTGATGGCAGCGACGAACTGACACAAGCATGTGGCTTTTATCTTCCTCTTCTGCTCATTTTACAAGCCTGGGATCGAAAGAGGCTTGTAATGAAAATGACGCTGTTACACACAGATTCGAGACGCACACCAGCATCCAGAATGGCACCAACACGCCATCACTCATCACGTACTGCGCATTCACGATACGTGGTTAACAGACAAGGCACTGCATTCATAATGTGGGTAAGGAAAGAGCATTTTCTCATGTACTTGCCATGGGAAATGATGTAACACGTCAAGTATCCGCAATAAAAGCTCAAATGGTCTTGTAGGATTTTATATAATTATGGAAGCTGTACAGTGTGGGAAGTGAGACCGCCTGTAGGGGTCTGAGGTAATGTTGAAGTTTACGCATTGTGTGGGGGAATTGTTATGGTTGTATTGGCAACATGCAGTACAGTTGTGAGCACTCTTGTTGCAGAACGCAACATAGTGCATCCGGTTGCGAGATCTTCCGGCAGTTTGTCGTGTTTATTGTTGTAATGTTTCCCGTGTTAGCATTCTGATCGATTTATTCGATTGTGTAAATTACTTTGAACTGTAACGTGTTGACGTTTGTAAATAAAGTATTAAATATCAACACCATCACCAAACTTATTTTTTTTTTATCTTACTCCTTATTCCTAGTTAATTGGTGCGGTAGTGGAAGTGGAGTGAAGTTTGTCACAGCGACGGAAGGTAATAAAAACAAATGTGTGTGGACCGGGTACTTCGTAATACGTGAAGGATTACTGGGTGTTAGGTTTACTAGGTGTCACTTTGGAAACGGGTAAGTTGTTGACAGTTTTCTGCATAGAACTGTGTAATTTTCTTGCGTGCTAGATTGTGGTGTGTGAATCTGATATGCAAGTTAAATGCACAGTAAGAATAAGTATTTCCCATTTTTACTTTCGATGTAATTTTTGAAATAAAGAACTGTGTCTTGTGCAGATAGGTTACAAATTTAAAACCATGTAACTTTCCTTTGTGAATTTCGGCGCTTAATTCGAAGGTGAAGAACACAAGCGAACAATGGGCAGTAATCAGCTGTACAGCTTGACCTGGGGAGAATTTGGGACGTCCTTGGTCTCAGCAGTTCAGTTACTGCGTTGCCATGGTGATCTGGTGGATGTCACCTTGGCAGCAGGGGGGCGAAGTTTTCCTGCTCATAAGATTGTATTGTGTGCTGCAAGCCCCTTCCTGCTTAATCTTTTGAAGGTAAGAAAGAAGTTTCATGAAGTGTAAAAGATGCTGTATGGATATGTCATTGGTGCTTCTTTGATTTAGCTAGAAGGTGTTTAGACAGTTGCTTAACTCATTTCATTCTCACTGACACTGTAAGACTCTCTGAATGCAAGTAATTGAAATTCTGACAATTTAAAAACTACAGTAAAGTCTTGCAAGATTCTTAATGTGTAGTTGCTTGATTATTGTATAAGTGATGTAAACCAAAGTGCATACAAATCCTCTGTGTGCATCCTGTAAGGAGATGATGTAATCACTTCCAGCAGTTGTATTTTTTTTATGAAGATGTTTTCTGTCAAAGAATATGTTTTTTCGGTGACCTGTTATGCTGAGTAAGGTAATAGTGTAACAACAATGTAATTGATGCATTTTATTCTAGAGATGTGCAGGTACATATAGAGTAGTTTGGAAGATTTTTTATAGGTAATACAGTAGAGACATACTTAAATCGAAATGTATCAAATGATGTGGCTTCATATCCCAGAAGAATGAATATGTCTGCTACACCTCTGTGGATACTTGAAGTCTTATTCTGTCTTGTGTGTAAACACTACTGGTATAACAGAATTATTTTTATGAAGACTGTTACTACTAATAGCTGAGTGACTATAATTATAAGGTTTTCAGGTTTTCATTGTGGTTGTTCAAATGATAGGTGATTTTGGGTTTCTGACATTGTGTACTAGAAGTTTCTTCCATGATGTTGGAATGCACTTTGACTGCATGGTGTGAGAACCTGAAAATGACCATAATTGTAACTGTATCACCGCAGTTATATTAAATCACTGTCTTCAGTTGTCCCATATTTAACTTGATACAGGTGTGATAACACTTACTGCATCTATGGATCTTGGTATGCTGTCATTTATTGTCAGTATTGGAGTGGCAAATGTTCTGAGTGCATTCAATAAACAGTAGTAAGTACACGTGATTGCAAAAAAAGATGTTTAATCTGTGTGCAATGTTCACCCTGATGGCTGCAGATTTTCATGTTTGAAGAATACTAGTGTTGCTTTACTGTGGTTTATGAACAATTACACCTGAATATTGTCAGTATTAACATTCCATTTAATGTACATATGATTAGCATTTTGCTGACATATGAGTTTTGGATGTTGTACTGTTAAATAAGGAAGTGACATTGCTTGATTCCTTCAGAGCACTCCTTGTCAACACCCTGTGGTAATGCTAGCAGGAGTTACAGCATCTGATTTGGAGGCTTTGCTTGAATTTGTGTACCGTGGAGAGGTGAGTGTGGACCCTAACCAGCTTCCGTCACTGCTGCAGGCTGCGCATTGCCTCAGCATTCAAGGGTTGGCTCCAGGCACAATCAGTGGTGAGGTAAGGATTGATAGAAATTTGGTGTTTACTCTTGGGATAGTTTCTGGAGAATATTATATCAAAAACACACATTCAGATATGTGTGCATGTGTACAGAATAGTTAAGACGAACATGGCAGGAGTGTTTGAACAAGTGTGAATGATGCAGAGGTGTACTGAAAATCAAATATTCTGGGACGTTGTGCTGTGTTGGTTAGTAAAGCGTTACTGATGTTTTTAAAGATCTGAGTGCATTTGTCTTCAGGATCAAGTATTCCACCAAGAAGAACTGTTGGGTTACTTACCCAGAAGATGAAGGCACTATGACCCTTCAGATTGTTGGTAACCATGTGCTGTTTGACACAGAGTAACATTCCAGAATGCTTGAATCTTCAGTAACACTTCTTTGAGAATCTCAGATGTGTTTGAACTGCAGTGGTTCATATCTTCAAGTTAATTGATTCCATCCAGGTAAATACAGAACCAGTATTCTTGGATGGAACACAGTCACTTTGTTCCCAATATTTACTATTTCAGCATTTCCATTCATTCTAAAAATGAGTGTCATATAGCCACTGCAGTTGATAGAAGTCACCAAGTCAACCAGACATTATTATACAGAACTGTCTTAAGACCAGTAGTGACATATACCTCAGAAACATGGGTGCTGAAAGAAACCATAATTCAGAAATTTCTGGTCTTTGAGAGGAAAATTTTAAGAAGAATATTTGGGCCTACGAAAGAAAATCACATATGGAGGATTAAAAGTAACGAAGAATTAGATAAACTGATAAAACATAAAAATATATTTAATCATATTAAAGCTCAAAGACTAAGCTGGTTTGGTCACATACAAAGAATGCCGGATACCAGAACAGTCAAGAAGATATTTAATTGGAATCCAATAACTTAAAGATCACAAGGAAGACCCAAGTACTGATGGGAGGATAACGTCAAACAGGACATTTGCCAAACGAAGGTTAAAAATTGGATAACCTGTGTCCAGGATTGAGGGAAATGGAAAAATGTCATTGAGAAGGCTATAATTTTCAACCATTAAAGGAAATTCAGTGCCTGAAGAAGAAGAGAAGAAGAAGAAGAATAAGAAGTAGAAGAAGAAGTCAACCAGACATTAATCGGTCAATTATCATTCACTCAGTGTTAACTTCTTGTTAGAGGAGGTTTTCTTATCCTATAGTTTTACTGTTGTATGTAGGTGAATTGTGTGTTGATCTGTTGTTTATGTTTTGCAGAAACCAGAAGACATGAATCCGCTGCCATCTGCTCATGAGGCTCTAACGAGAGATGTAATAAATTCGTTCCTACCAATACGTAGGCGGAAGCGCACCAAGCGAAGGAATTCATCAGGTTTGTTGAAAATGTACTTGTTTTGGCTTAATATGGTAGCTGTTATGTTGTGAGTCATAGCATTGCTATCTGTTCACAAAACATTATGTGTACATTATTTGCAATTGTGTTCCATATTTGGGAGGCACCAGGCTTGAATTTAAGCCCACATTTTATTATGATTTCCCACAGTTTCCCCATGCAGGTGCTATGTTTTTGTAAGATGCTAGGTATTGGGTACAATTCCAGATTTTATCTTTTGTATGAACAGGTTCAGGTGGAAAGTGGGCACGCCAGGATAATATGGCAGCAGATGCAGAGAACAGGCCTATGGAGCATCAGAATGCCGGAGGAGGGGGTGGAGGTGGTGGGGTTTCATTGCCACCAGAGCAAGATGTCCTTGCTATTCCCGATGTGCCACGCAAAGCTGAAGATAGTGAAAGTCACACACAGACTGGAGAAGATACAGGTAAATGTGTAATATGACTGTTTTTGTTAGCATGTTTGTATATGGGTAATTATGGCTGCAAACAGAGGTTTTGTGTTGCTGTAAACTTTGCCATTCATCTGGAAGTTACTGCTGATTGTATGCTGTGCTTAATATGCCATTTAGTGACTTGGTACGTCCGTTTCTGTTCCGAGCTATTTACTTGTACACAACACTTTTTTCTTTTCTGAAGTAGTGACTGCTGGTACTGATGCTCAGTTTTAGGCTGTGTGTTGAAACGTGCACTTTACGGGCAGATGTCTCATTTTTGGCAAGTTTGTCACTACACAACATCTGTTTGTTGAATTTGACATTCAGGTGACTGTGCATCATCATAAATTCTTATAATAAAACCAACTAGGTGCACTAATTCCTCAAATTTATTTTTGGAATAAGACTCTACATGTTTCGGACGGTTCCTCTGTCTGTCATCAGCAATGGTATATGTCATACAGGTTTGCTGACAGCTGTCAGCAAACCTGTATGACATATACCATTGCTGTGTGTTCAGTGAAAAACTCCTAATGATGGACAAAGGAACAGCCTGAAACATGTAGAGTCTTATTCCAAAAATAAATTTGAGAAATCGGTGCATCTAGTTGGTTTTACTATAAGAATCTGTTTGTTGGCGTGCAGACTGGTGCATACTGGCTGAAAGAAGGTACTGCTCTTATGTACTGTGTATATCCTGTGCGAAAATTATGTCATTATCATGTTGAACAGTTTGTTATATAAAAAGCTAAGGTGCAGTTTCCTCTGTCCACACCATGAAGGCATGTATGGGGACTAGTGGCATTGCTACACTCATTCTTCATGTAGGTGCTGAATGGTGGTGTGTTGTCAACTTTATGCCTCTTGGCACCCATTGAATAGGAGGCTGGTTGGGCTCCAGAGATGTTCTGAATATTTCAGAGAATGAGAAGAATGTCTTGCTCCTTCCTGGATTTGAACCGAGATCATCCAGACATTAGTGTGGTCACAGTATTGACTGCCCTATCCTGGCTGTTGTATGCTGATATACACCATATTTTTTAATTTGGCACTGCTCTTAAGGCAGTTATTGTTATCATGTCTGGCTTAGCATGTATGGAAATAAAAAGGAGGACACAAAATATGTGTTAAGCCAGTCAGTCACTGGATAGGAGAACAGCCAGTTGTTGAAATGTTGAATGTGTCGTATATAATTCGGTGGACAAAGGTCAGTGCAATACTGTATAATGAAATAGCTGTTGCCATAAACCTTTAGAAAATTACAAGGCAATATGGCGTGGCTTCCATGTACAGCTAGTACGAATGCATTGTGATAGGTACTATAATGTACACAGTATAGGCAGTCCTGTATTATAACCTTCTACTCCTAAGGTCCTTGCTTCTGTTATTTTATGGGCTACTCTGTGTGATGTTTTGCTTGCAGAGAGTGCATGTACTGTCAGTGCACAGGGGAGGTTGCTTTTGTCTCACTGTTTGTTAGCATGTTTCATCTGTGAACTATGAAATAGATTTTGTTCATCTTGGCATTGGGTAGTCTACATTGAAATTTAATGTGAGAATGTAATTTCCTTTTCTGTATGTAGAACCCTCTGCATTGCATTAGATTCTGATGAAATTTAATTGATTTTCTCAGTGTAGCTTACTGTAGAAACGGTTGGATTCTGACGTAAAGGTAGATTGACTTAAGCTCTACATTTTACATTTGAAGATTTTTGGGTGGTATAATTATTTGATGAAGTGCAAAGAAAAATATTTTGTGAATGTGTGCAGCGTGATGTGGCTGTGCTGTGATACCTTTGTATCTGCAGAATATAAAAAAATGGGGGACATGAAATAATAGCAATAACTGTATGTTGAAACTGGTATTTCATTTATGCAACTCTATTGCTGTATCAGCCTTACAGTGATGTGTCCAGGTTGAACGTCATCTGGCGTCATCAGGTCACACGTTACGTAAGCTGTAAGACTCTGTAGTTGCTGCCCCTATTTATCAATAATGACATCTCATTGCTTTTAAAATTTTTATCTAAATAGAACCAGTTTTAAGATTGTGTTCTAGTGTGGAAATACCTAGTTTAATCCTTGTATAATATAAGATTTTATATTTGACATTCAGAGGATTGTGTATCGTGATATATTCTCATAATAAAAACCAAAGAGATGCAGTATTTCTCAAATTAATTTTGGTATAGAACTCTGCATGTTTCAGACAGTTACTGTCCATCATCAGGAGTCTGGTACTGTATACACAGCAATAGGTGCTCGTCATACAGGTTATGCTGACTGTCTGCTAGCAAGATGAGATCTCGCTAGCAGACAGTCAGCATAACCTGTATGACAAATACCTGTTGCTGTGTATACAGTGCTAGACTCCTGATGATGGACAGTAAACATGTCTGAAACATGTAGAGTTCTGTACCAAAATTAATTTGAGAAATAGTGCATCTCGTTGGTTTTTATTATAAGCATAAGATTTCATGTTGACTTCTAGGTTTTTTTATGTGTGATATAAAATACTCGTATGTTAGAGTGAGGTTAAAATGTGGGTATTAAATATAATTTTAAGTCATGATATAGTTGAAAATTTGTCATTAGTGGAAACATGGATGTGCTCTCTTTACCATATGTTGTCTAGTAGAAACCTATGTATGGGTTTACATGTATATTCTTCGGTGGTGTGGCTGTGTGATGACCTGTTGAGTGTCCCTGAAGCATGTCGTCACCATATGAGTGATACAGCAATATAGATTTTTGTAAATGAAAAACTAATCTCAGTATATAGTATTTCATATGGTGGGTTGCCTTGCATGAAACAGCAATTATGTTTGAGGAATGGGTGCCCCATTAGAGGACATTTTTGCACACTTATTTTGTGTTGCATTGTGAATGGAGTTTGAAATTAAATGTCATGTTCAGTTTTGAAATTGAAGAGGATTGGGTAACGCTGAAAAAATCAGAACTTCTTAAAGTATTATATGTAGGGTTTGAGCAGTGTATTTTAATGGCAACTACTTTTACTACAAATGTTCCGTGTAACTAGCTACATTTGAATCATTCTCCATTCTCCCAAAACAAAGGATATAAAAATGTTTTACCATAAGTATGAAATATTATTGTAAGCAAAAGAATTGCTGCCTCCTACACAAAAGTGCCATTTTTTTTGTTGAATAACGATGATGAAGGTAAACATGTCTCTTTTTGCGCTTTTGTGACTTTGCAGAATTTAAGATAGATTATGCTTAGTTTTATGAATACAGTATGAATGTGAGTTTTGAATAAATTTTTGTATCTTGTATCATACCTAATGTTTTATGTGGCTGTAAAACTAGCTCCTTGACTAGAAAACAAGAATGCTGACAGTGTTTGGGAACAAATTTGTGGGGAAAATGCTTGGATCCAGGAGTAGTAATAAGAGCGTGAAAGTAATTACATAATGAATGGCAGTATAGTTGGTGGTGTTTGCCAGATCTGAGTATAAATCAAATTGACGGAGATGAGTGGCATGCAGAAGGGAGATGGGAAGTCAATATAAGGTGCCAAAAATGGTGAAGAAAGGAGTTGACTTGGGTGGGTAATACTGAAGATATCAAAGAAATAGGGTATGAGAGTGTGGATCCAATTTAAGTGACCTGGAATAAGATCATTGGTGGAATTCTGTGAATGTGATAATGGACCAACTGCCACTCTAGAGACCAGGCAGTGTCTGCATCACCTGAACAACAGCTCTGTATTTTTCTAAAGGTAGTCTTTTACCATCTGGATTTGTTATTCTGAAAGATTCAGAAATTATAACTTCCATCCAAGTTTCAGTCAGATTTCAGTTGAACACAAAGTTGGTTGATTTTGTTGATTACATAATATATAAATTATTAGTATGTTATGACTTTAATTATAAACATACAAACACGTAATTTAAAGCTTTTATGGTGACCAAATTCAGTACTTGCCATTCAACTACTTGATGTGGCTGGTAGCCTGAGAACATTTTATCAGACACAAATGTGCAGATTTACACACACACACACACACATCGCACACAAATAATTTTTGTATTATTAGAGAAGTTGTAGATTATAAGTGTGACATAGTCATGCTTCAGCTGCAGTAAATGTAAAATGATGTAAACAATCCTTTCGTCCTCGTGTAAATTCTTTTTTGTAACAAAGTTAGAAATTTTGTTTTCTGTCTCCCACTTTATATTAAAAAGCAAGTGTAGCATACAATTGCTACACTTTAGTTATAATTGTGACTATTGTCATTCCTGGAAGTATATAATGGTACTGTAACAAAGTAATGTGAGTTACATAAGCTGAGGATGTTAAACAGTGGTTGTTTTAAACTTCCTGTGGTTAAAGAAAGACCACAGAAAAGCTTAAGGCTGCCATCTGTTGGTGACACGATGAAGTACTTGTGCAGTCAAAGAGCACCATTTGGAATGTCTTGGAGATGTGCTGTGGCTATTTAGATGGAATATTTGACCACATTGTGGAAATGACTAGTTGACGGTGGGTTCAGGGCCAGAAATGTGAAAGTGGCTGAACTTTAGGTAGGATAGATTTTATTGAGTAATAGCTGATGATTGTGGTGTTGGGTGGTGAAGTATTTTGTTAAGGTGAGCTACATAAGTAAGCTGTGTAAGATGGTCTTTAGTATTATTATATGAAAGATCGATGCAGCGATATTATATCACATATCAAGTTAAGGCAAAAATCTTATGTTTATTGGACCATGCGTCATCTTGATAGTTGAATAAAGAGAGACCAACTTGATGTCACTTGCTTTATTATTTCATTATTTAATGCTCGACATGTTTCAGATGTTAATACATCCATCCTCAGGAGCTTGCGACTTATTTGTTGTTATTTCATGGGTTATATTGCTCTGGTTCGATGTGTGTTGGTGTTACATTGTGGTTTGGCTGTGGTGGTGTGGTATCCGTATGCAGGCTGAAGCACTGTATACGGATACCACACTACCCGAGCCAAACCACAACGTAACACCAACACACATCAAACCAGAACAATACAACCCACGAAATAACTCAACAAATAAGTCGCAAGCTCTTGAGGATGGATGTTTTAACATCTGAAACATGTTGAGCATTAAATAATGAAATAATAAAGCAAGTGACATCAAGTTGGTCTCTCTTTATTCAACTATTAAGGCAAAAAATATAAATAAAATATCACCGTCTTGTGTCATATCATTATGTCACAAGACATCATAATAATGGCAGGCACTCAGTGCAGAACTCTCTAACCTATTTCAAAAACTCTGGAATATATATTGCATAGTAAGATTATTACTGATGATTCACATCTTTTGGGATCTTATGCTGTGTCAGCTGGTAAATAGTTGTGGACATTTTTAAGGCCTTGTGAGCCTTTGGAACACTGGTAACTGTTTTCCAGTTCCCATAGGGTAACACCAAGAAGACTTGACTTTTCAACAGCACCCTTGTTGGAACCTCATTTTTGCAAGACTGTTAGTCTTGTTAATATGTCTGACAGGTTCCCTATTAGGAATGGTTTGAAACAAGGAGACACTCTGTTACCAATGCTTTTTAACTTTGCTTTAGAGTTTGCCATTAGGAGGGTTCAGGTAAATCAGGATGGCTTGAAACTAAATGGTACACACCAGCTTCTGGTTTATGCCGATGATGTTAATGTACTGGGAGGAAGCATACATATTCTAAAGGAAAATGCAGAAGCTTTAGTAGCTGCTACTAGGCAGATTGGACTGGAAGTAAGTGCTGATAAAACTAAGTACATGGTCATGTCTCGAGATCAGAATGCAGGACGAATTCACGGTGTGAGGATTGATAATAGCACCTTCAAGAGGGTGGAAGAGCTTAAATATTTGGGAACAACTTTAACAAATCAAAATTCTATTGCAGAAGAAATTAAGAGCA
>Ga0123355_10013613_pt1 | contig 12670 bp, 8 predicted proteins | sample TergutEmb28metaG_3_FD_89872 | JGI IMG/M metagenome (GOLD analysis project Ga0123355, IMG submission 89872) | Embiratermes neotenicus P1 segment gut microbial communities from Petit-Saut dam, French Guiana - Emb289 P1 | ecosystem: Host-associated > Arthropoda: Insects > Digestive system > Gut ...
ACCATGGTCACCGCGGGAATCCTCCCCTTCAGGGAAAATTCCCACGGTAGAACCGGGAATCGAACCCGGGACCTCATGATTAGTAGTCAGAGACTGTGACCACTAGACCACGAGGCTGGTCAGATATGTAAGCTTGAATATAGAAATTGATATACCGTTATGTGTTGCCTACACAGCCGCACATGAAAATGTTTCCAAACACCTAAAAGGAATTGTCATCTTTAATATATATATATATATATATGAATTAGGATGTGTGCGGAGACTGCACCATTTGCAATGAGGTGTCGGGTTGCTGTCTGATGTATGTCCAGCCTGACCCTGCTTTTTATTATGGCGGACGTGTACAAAGCTTGAGACTAGTTGGTTCACTACCATGTTAAGGAATTATAACAGCGATCACTGTTTCATAGATACACACACGCTCTACAGAATAATTCAAAATCGATGTTTCAAATAATCTTTATGACACACACGCACACACACGAATGCCCATTCAGCGTCTGCGGAATATACGCTGCCTGTGTAGGCTGTTATTAATGGGATTGATTTTCACGTATCGGTAACATTCTAGTTACAGCTTTTAATGGAATCCTTTAGCATGCAGTTCATTCATTTTGATTTACAATACAGGTTGCGAATATTGCCACTGCCATGTCCACTAATGCGATGTACTGTGCTAAAATGGACACACTAACTAAACCTACGCAATAATAGCGGTCGGATTCAATAGGAACTATAAATGATCGGCTGTGGTTTACGCGCTTCACTCACTGTCCCTGCAAATTACACGGTGTCATCGTGCAGAAGATCACATTCATGAATCGGTTTCACCTTGTCTGTAGGTTATATATATGTTTGTTTGCTGGTTCAATCTCACAGGTGCTTGAATTATTCAGACCTCCCCGGTCTGTCAGAGACTAGACTCATTAAAAATCACTTTGTGTGTTGTTGTTTCGCAAAACTCTGCCAAACCGCTGAAAAGTTCATAATTAGATCCTGGCAGACACTGTTGCATCTCTGTGAAATTGCAATCCGTTTAATGGATTGTGAGACAGTTAATGATTAAGGACAACTGTGGTTAATTTGATGCTGTAGGGACTAGTAATTAGTTCCTGTACACGGCCATATAAACCACACGTTCCCACAAACTTGCCTCTTCAAGTTCCAAGTTCAGCCATCCGTTAAATCGAATACAAATGCTATAGGAAGTCGTGCATTGGTCGTACCATCTTCTTGTCCCGGCTCACTGGAATCAGTTCTCCTTTGCTTCTACGGCAGCTTTTTTGCTGCGACTGGACATCCTATTGGAATCAACTGTTTGTGGCAGAAACTATTCGATGCCTTTAAAGCATTGAGTAAATTCCTAACATATTCCGTGTTCTCAGTCCTTCATATTCGGCGTGTGAGCAGCCCAAGCATTATGTATATCTATTCAGAACTCTTGGTCACGACATTGCAGTTAAATTTGCCAAATACGTGGCTAGCCCGAAGCACATACCGTGCAACGTTTAGTGTAAGAAACGTATGGGAGATATTTATTGGATAAAAGGAGTTTAGTCCCTGCATATGCTTTTCATTTGTCTCCATTATTTTATTAACTGTTGATCTCTAAAATTACTGTCAATCAAAATCATGTTCAGAGCAGACAGCTAGAGGTAAGGAATGAAGGTATGGTATGGTATGGTATGGTATGGTGTGGTATAGTATTGTTTGCTGTGGTGTGGAATGAGGTGTTCACAGACGTTGGTGTTTAGGTTTTAGTCTTCTCGGATGTAGCACCGTGTAAATTTGTAGGTGTATTAGCAACGTTGCTGAGGAGCGTTCTGCCTCCATCTTCAGAGTCAATCTTATTCAGCCTCAGTGAAACGCTTTGTCCTTTTCACAGTTTATATTTGAAATGTTAATATATCTCGTTATTACTTCGTTTTCACATATTGTCAGAGAAAGGAAGGCCCTGAAATATATTCAGGGGGTATATTTTATAAATTGTCAGTGACAGTACGAGGCTTTAAGATCTGAAAATGTAAGACACTGTTTCTCTTTAAAGTTTGTCACTAACTTACTTAAAACACTGGACACCGATCGTATCCGTACCGTTTTGGGCAGGAGGACACTTTCTTAACTTCAAAAAATCTCCCAGACCCCACATTCTATTGTTCACACTTAGCTATGTTAATTGACGGGAGACATAATCAGTCACATGGAGCTGTTATTAACATATTAGCCGAAGTGAATTCAAGCTGTATTCATCACAGCGACATTTGGAAGTTTCCTGGCTTGCAGAGGCGGGGAAAACGAAGGAAATCACGTGCTGGCTGGGCGAACAGTACTTGCTGCACAGCTATATGAATTCACGGAGACCTTGGTACAGCGACTCTCCGGCTGTCCATGGCGAACGGCTTGGGAAACATTGTTGCACACGATCTAAAATTTGAAGTCCATCGGTAAGGAAATGGTAATGATATGGTAGGACTGGAATTTGTGTTATGAAGACACAAACAAAAGCTAATGGTACCAATATACCTTTCGCATTTGACAAATCAGTTTACCGACCACAGTTAATTTGGTGTCTGTATCCGAATCCGTCAACATTTTGCCCACTTTACCATTTGTTGTCATTTGATGCAGTTAATTGTAACGTCGTTCAGTGGTTTTGTGACTGGTCCAGTGATCTTCCTCCGTACACCGTCGTCTTAACTGCGCCTAGGAATTTCTGTGTTAACTTAGGTTTTGTTCCGAGTGTCACCCCAAGCTGTCCAGGTAGTATTCTCCATTATGTGATCCGTGCGTTATGTGTGTGTGTGTGTGTGTTGTGTGTGGGTGTGTGTATGTGTGTGTGTGGGTGGGCGTGTGTGGTGTGTGTGTGTGTGTGGTGTGTGCGTGCGCGTGCGCGCATTGAATGTAGCTTTTCTTTTCACTGCATTTGATATTTTGTCTGTATCGTCATCCGTGCTGTATGTTATAATGTTTGATTATAAGGCTATTCATGTTTTATTAATTTATTGTGTGCAAATGTTGAATATAGCCTGTCAGAATCTTAAAAGAATTGTTATCCTCTGACTGACGTGACGCGATGCGTTTATTGTATTGGAAGCTGGCTTCTTGAATGTACTTGTATGAAGAAGTAACTACTATTGTTAAAACAAAGACGAAGTTGGCAAATTAGTGATTATTGTCAGTGGGGCCAGATAGGGTTGCTACTGTGGTCCCTGGAGTTCAGAAGGCGGGGAAAATATCGCGGCTTTGAGCAGAATGTGGTTGTTTCGGATAGGTAAACGCGGTTGGAACTGTGAGTGCAACATCTTCTTTCTTTCAGTGATATCCTGTGGTTACGGTGCATTTCCTATTTCCCAGACAGAGCCAGTATTGCTGAAAGGAATTTTTCGTGAAACATTAATGGAGCCACGTTCCTACGACGTCTGTGTCGCCTTACAAACTTAGACGTGTATTCGCTCCCTTTCACACTGAAAAGGTATGCTCAGTTGCCGTGATTACCGCTGGTGTTCTTAACTAGCACAAAGCCTTTTGAAATTTCATCAGGATATTGGTACGGTTGGGACACCCCACTTGATCGCACTGTACCTCGTATGTTATGGCAGCTGTGGGACATTTCGAAATCAAGCTTCTATTGAATATGCACGCTGTGTACCATGCAAAAGTGCCCAGAAGAACAGTACGTACGAAACCATTACGCTGTTTAGAGGTACGGTGTTAATATTCTCTCAATAAAATTGAACCCTATACTGCTACATCGACTGATCATACTTTCCACTGTCATTCATTCTTATCTTCTTCTGCTCGTACTCGTAACTACTTACACTTCTGACTGTTTTACCCCATTTATTTTTTCGTAATTTTATGTTTGCCCTCACTTTCGTGTATTGTCGAAGTTAAGAATGGGTGGAGTTGTATTTCCAATTCTCCGTATTGCTTCATGGCTTGTTCAAGAGCAGCTTTTACCTTAACCCATGTGCATGCTGGTGAATTATCTCGAAAAGTATAACACGTAGGCGAAAGCTCACTGTACACCTTTATTCTCTCAGTGCATCCCTGTGCAGTAAGCCTGTACCTATCCGTCTAGGTAAACAATTCTCACCAATACCAGTATGCATTATGCAGAATACACATACATTACTCTTCAGTTATACAATAAGCCGCGATTTCGCTCATTATACATACTGTTTTGTGTGTAGCTAAGCTTTCCGAACAATAACCCTTCTTTGATACACAATTCTGCATTCGAACTGCGACTGTGTTGAGGCACACTCTGTCCGTATGAACACTGTGATCTAAATAGTGTTTTAAAGACAACTGAATAGAACACATATTGCTAATGCTTAGATACCCTTTTCTAATTAAGGCTGAGGCTGCTGTATTGACTGAAGGATAAGTACTTCTCATCTGATTCTTAACAATACATTGCTTTCCTTATTCTCAGCCATCTGGCCTACGCATCCGTAACTATAAGAATTACTTACTGCATTGGGAGAAATGTTAACACAATCGTGTATGACTATCATCATCTGTCAGTGATAATAATCTACCTGTAATGTGAACTGAATTTATTTAATTGAGATGGAAATTTATAACAGCTTACATTTTCATATGGGGACCGCGGTGGCACAGTGGTTAAGGTGCTGTGCTACAAATCGGGAGGTCGCTGGTTCGATCCCAGCTGGTGTCATTGGAATTTTTCATTGAAATAAAATCCTTCCGATCGCACTATGGCCCTGGGGTCGACTCAGCCTCTAACAGAAATGAGTACCAGGAGCATTTCCTGGCGGGTAAAGGCTGCCGGTGCTTAAGGCTGACAACTTTACCACCATCCTGTGCAGTTGTCATGAAATCTGGGAACCTTAACTTCCTGGAACACTCTGGGCCACTCCAGGCCTAAAACGAGACTGCTTTGCCTTTTTACATTTCATCTGTGTGGGTTGTCGAACAGCTAACTTACTGGGTGTTTTCTATGCAGCTAGTAGGCCTTTAACGAACTGCATTTATTAGAACTTTCTCGACAAGTTGATAGTCGCAAACCTGTCCAGACGTTTCCCGCCTTCTGTGAAAGCAAAATTTCCATTGTAGTTTTCACTATGGCCCGTTAATGGACATTGTCCTGGGGCATTGCAATCCATTTCAGACCCAGACACCTTGTTTGTTTAGGATTCATTTTTTTGTTCTTCCGTCTGTAACTAGACCACTGAAGTAATCCTTTTCTCTTCAGATTCTTCACCATATTTTCCAGTCCTTTTTTCATCTCTCCATTCGTGCTGTATTCCCCCCATTTCATGCCCTTCAATTTCATTTCCGTATGAGTATTTTATAAAGAGTGTACTAATTATGAAAATTTTAAATATACAAGTTTTTCCGTCGGCCAGTTACGTCACAGTGTTCTCATTACCGTATTCTGTAATGGATGTTCACAGTATACTGTATGCTGTGTCTTTCCGTTGGCCTATAGTATATGGTACTATGAATGTGACTGCCGTCAGAGAATTAATAGACCCACTGGCCACTTACATCAGAGAACTTGAATTAATGTAGTGAAAAATTGGCATTTGTCCCGTTGGAAGACAAATATTCACAACATTCGTTGTCCTTGAATTGTTGCCATGTCCGCATCCACCTGCAACATAACAGAGGAGAGAGCACCACTTGTTTCTTATGTTTTATTGTTGGGAGCTTTACTTGGGTAGGTATAATTGTGCTAGGAGGATGAAGTATGTCGTAAAGCAGATGTCACTTTTTATTTATTGCTTGCTTGTTTATTTCGGGGCACCGTCTGTGTTGCAGACAGTGACATCGATTGGTAGGAAGACAGGTGATTAAGGAATTGGGCAGGAAGTGGCACGTGGCCGTCGTGGCGTACACCGGTACCTGATTTTTGCTCAGACACTGAGGAAGGGCACGGAAACGTTGGATAGAACAGCCGATGCCTAACAAAGATTCGAAAGGGGCTTGTTCGAATAGAAGTTCAGAATGTTACCGAAACAAGAACTTATTCTACGTGTATTGTTCTTGTCATCGTGCGTTTCGATTTTATCAGACCGGATAAGTCACATAAAAGTCGTTGATTTCCGTTATCGGTGAGCACTAAGCTACTTGCCAAAACGTGTATGTAGAATGAATCCATACGCTAATTGGGTACTGTGTGTGCGGTAGATGTAGGTTAACTGGACTGGCTGCTTACTGTTTGATACTTAGACTTCACAGTGACTCTGTAATGGCACGGATGGGAGTTCATTTGCATTTTCTGTTCTCTGTGCAACATACTGTAAATAATTCTCATATTGGCTGCAATTAACTTATGAACCACGCTGTATACAGTTTACCTGCACTGTGTGGGTTGTAACCCTCATGTTGTAACGATCCCCTGAAGTTAGTGATATTAGTTCATTCATTATACCTCGTAACTTTGGCTACTACCAGGTTTGGTTGATAAACACCACATTTTGGCAGTTATACCCCGCCTGTTGGTAGGCTAATCGGTAATCATGTTACTGACACATTTGTTTTAAATAAGCAAGGGTCTCCCTATTGCAAAACGTTTCGGTCCTACCCGCCTGTCACAGGTGATGTTACTTTTTTGTGTGGGTAACTTGCTACTTAACTGAATATTCTGCACGCTTCAGTTTTTGACTATTACCTCAGTGCCTTGCATCGCCGCAGTTGTTGACATATACACAATATCACGTGCGTAATGTGTAGGTATGTGCACGATTTGATGTGCCTTGCTGTAATTATTGCCATGACAAGAAACCTAAGTTAGATAAATAGGTACAGGTATTTAGTCAATAACACAACAAATATTTCTAATGATGTTTATTCGAGGATGATAACAACTACATGTTTCGGCCTATTCCGACCATCATCAGGTTTTCATCCAAAAGAGTATTAGTGTTTATGTGATTTATGCGGTTATGTAACGATTGTGAGATCTCATCATCTGTAGTTTTGGTTATTACTACTAATAAGAGACGTGGCTAGGGTTGGGGGGTGGGTGTTCTGTAATGTGGGTATTGTGCTGACTTGGGGTGCAATGCTCGCGAAGGTGTCTGTTTTCGCTGCAGCTGTCCTATGCGGGATTCCAGCTTATTGTACCTATTTGAAGTAGACTGTCTCACAGCGCCGTGACGTTATTTTGCTTTGCGAACCCAAAGAAAGCTGAGTATGTTTATGACATGCCTTAACGATAAACCTGTTGAGGGCTCTTTATAACGTGACGGTTGTGCTCCTCCTGCCTCATAAATCGCCGTGCCTGCCATGTTGTTGTTACTGATCGTAGGGAATTACGAAATAAGCGTATATAAAAATAGGCCAAATGATGCAGAAGTTGCAACGGGGGGGCGTTCGCCCTCCATTGCAACTTGGTACTTCTCTCTTTCGAATTTTTCGGAACGTCGTTAAAAATGGAGGACGAAAATACTGTGGGCTGCTGACCACATTTAAAATTTTATGTAGTTGCAGAGAGAAGTAACAGCATAATTGCATAAATACAACCACAGGATTGGACGACACTGCGTTGGGGTCTTGTTTATTACGCTGTGTTGGGTGCTGTGTAGCAGGAAATTAGTTTTCTTCCAGGAAAATCGTGTTTATCCCACGGAATTCATTTCATGCTGCACACGTAATATGAACGAAATTGTGTAGGTGAACTGCTAAGTACGTTGAATGAATTCAGCTGAAAGGGTCCATTGCATGCCGTTATTGCCATGCGTGTCAGCCGTGTTCTGTAGGTTTGTGTTTAGCTTTGGTCGGATGTGGAGTTTCATCGTGATTACTGTATTATATTGTGTTTTGTGGCTACGATTTAAAATACGCTCCCAAGGTGCTGGAATTTTTCCCAGCTCTTTATGGCGGACGTTCACTGTGGCCTTTCACTTGAAGTAAGGTGTTGTTAGTATTGGTCACGGATCATAAGAAGCACAATTTTAACAGAGGATGTCCTGTTGTGCTGCAGTAACTAAATGTATTAATATAGTTTTAAGTTCATTTTGTGAATGTATGTCTCTTTTATGTTCTTTGCAACATGAACAGTTTGTTTTAACGAATTTTAATGAAATTTGGTATTGTGGAGCTGTAGACAACTGTGTAAATGTCATTAAGTGTTGTTCCTTGTTTGGTAATTGACTGCCATGTCTTTTCTTCTTCTATCACATGTTTATACACAAAAAATGGTGTAATAAATATATATCACGCATCGTACATACCTGTATCCGTTTACTTGAAGACCAAAACAATTTTCAGGTTCCAATCCCTCTTCCTTATCCAAGAAATAAAAATGAATTATTCGAATTTATAGTGTTAACCTGGATTTCACATTCTCCATTCCCTGCGTTATCTTTCACTTGCTATAATTTAAAGCAACGAACGCACACAATTATATTAGATGTACTGTGATTTTTATACTGTTATTATATGTCTAATGCACTTATGTGCATTCGTTGGTTTAAATTGTAGTAATGAGCGTGCGTTATTAATCACTTTGTGTATTAATTTTATATAATTAATGTTAGATTATTTCTTTTGCAATGTAATAGTTAGCATTCCTTCCTATACGCATGCATTTATTTTGGCAAATTAGATTATTAACGTAATGGTGTTGGCAGCAGGCTGTGCTCGTGTCTGTTTTGGACTGTCAGAATATTTTGCTAAATTTAAACTTTTCTTTATGAAGAACCTTTCCGCTTGATGTCAGCAGCATTCAGTAGGGCAATTCGCTTGTTGGATTATACAGTTTTACTTTCTTACAGTGGAACTGAATAAGACATACGGAAGGTCGCCCCTTGTGGCAGTACGACACTGTACATTTTCACGCAATAAAACGTAACGTTTTCTGGCATGTGACTCCGTGTACCTTTCCATACAATGTAAACTTTCAGACTGCATATTGTCCAAGAAGACATTCTGTTACAGGAGTCTTTTGTATGTCGGTTTGCCGTGTTTCCACGTACTTACGTGTGCTTGAATGGAAATAGTATGAAGTGAAATTTGCATGTGTTGCACAAGCTTTTGCGGCTCGGATATCTTTTATATATGGTTAGCGTAAGAAGTCGATTTGCATTCTAGAATAAATATAATGCATTTGAGAATTACTGAACTCCATTTGGTTGTCTGGTCATGTCTCATGCAGGGCGGTAGACCGTACAATTGGGAACAACACGCGGAGATAGCATAGTGGATGCTGTGTGTACAAGTGTACTAGTGGGGGCCCGAATCCGTGATATGGCGCATGGCGAGCAGCGTAATTGCAGTGGGTGAGGGTGCAAGGTAACAGTCGGTCTTATGGTACCTGCCAGTGTGAGTACAGACCTGATTTGTTCATAGAAATGAACGATAAGATACCTGAGTTCATGTTGACATATAAGGCATCCCCTGAAGTTCAAGGTCGCAGATTCGTACGGAATGCTGTATGACCCACTCTAACATTACTGTACATTTTTGCTACAGAGTGTGCTTATGAATTTTTTGTTGTTCAGATTGAACAGCGATTATTTCCTTGAACAGCTTTAAGAGGTATATCTTCGTAATGGAGACGCGGTTTGTTTTCTGTGAGGCTTTAACTTTCATGTGCTATGAGTTTCATGGTAATGTTGCTCCTGTACTTAAGCACGGCGTCATAGATTATGTGGGGCGATGGACGTATATTCCCACGCTTTCTTAAATTTCTCGCTAGATAGAGGTACCCTGATCAGCTACAAACGGCGTATGGGCTCCCGTTTTCATGTGAGCAGTAGTATGTACACGGCCTCTGTTGATGCAAGGTTTGAAAAGCAGGTTAAACCGTGTTTTTCCGGTGAGTAGGGAAGATGACGAAGAAGGTAAATAAGTGTCAGGGGACAGAGCCTTGCCAAGGCCATTGTGATGGATGCGTAGGAATTGCGAAGATACAAATCGGGATGTGGCAAGGATAGTGGCAGTTGTACTCAGGAAACGTTAGGATGCACAACAGCCCTTTTATAAGGTCGACAGATATTCCGGCACAAGATAGATACGAAAAAGGGAGAAAAGTAAAGAGAGATACGCTTTTACAGGGTCGCAACATCGGCCGTTATTTGAGGGAATCCCGGGTTTAAGACTGTTGTCTCAGGAGCAAGTGACAGTCTTGCCCTTGGAAAATTACATTACATCATACCTTACTGGGTGCTGGTTTATCTCTGTAATCATATTCAATTAATTTACACCGTCTAAATCATTAAGCGGTTGCTGTATGTTAGAAAGGTCTTTCATTAATATACACACATCAGTCAATTAGCCTAATTGAAAGCGATATGCTAGCTTGCACACACCCCCTCTTAGCTGTCAATGGAGTGACATCGGCGGAGATTACAAGCATTGAGTAGTGCGTACGTTTTGAGTGCAGCTCGGTTAGTAGTGTTACAGTTATCGGCTTGCGACCAAAGAGATGTTGATAATTCGGCCGTCCTATAATTAGATACGTCCGTATTCGAATATTCTGATATTTGAAAATTATTTAGTTTGGACATTATTATTTGGATTGTGTGGAATACGGATACAATTCGGACAGTTCTTCTTTTGTGAATAATTATCCACTCAATATGTAGTAAAATTAGATCTGCATTAATGTGTATTAAATGTCCCTAATATCCAACAGAAACTCTACTACAAGAGTACAACGTAGGTCATATACAAACATACAAGTACAGTGAATCTTATGTTTACTGGACCATGCATCATTGTGATAGTTGAAGAATAAAAGACTAACTTGATGTCACTTGCTATTTTATTTCACTTCTTATGTGCTCAACATGTTTCGGACATTAATATATCCATCATCAGGAGATTGCAGGCTGAAGCCTGCAACACGGATACCACTCCAACCCAACCACACCGAAACTCCAGCACACATCGAACCAAGAACAATACGACCAATGTGGTAATTCAACAGAATAGTCGCAAGTGCCTGATGATGGATATATTAATGTCCGAAACATGTTGAACACATAAGAAGTAAAATAAAATAGCAAGTGACATCAAGTTGGTCTTTTATTCTCCAACTATACAAGTACAGGTTTGAAATTGGATGTCCATACAGCTGTGAATTTTAAGACTGGTGTCTTCTGGGATGTGACGCCGTGTATTCTAATAGATGATTACAAACATTTCTTTCGACTTGTGTGATTTGTAGAAGGGGGGTGCGGTTGTTAGGGACATAAATCTGTCTGTCGAGGTTGGGTTTTATATTGAATTATAAGTTATAACCCCAACTTCACATGAAGCTGAACTCAAATTGTTTTTCTTACAATAAAGGTCTGTCAAGGAAGGCCACGACAGAGCTACATGCTGTAAAATGATCGTATTGTTAAGGTATAAACTGTGGTATTCCATTTTGTGTGTTGTTCGTCAGTTTTGGGGGATGCGGATTGGGCGTACATTGAATTACGCGTGGCCGGCCCTCGGTTATTCGTAACATGCAAAGTTCTCAATCCAGATACCTTCAGAACGCGTATATCTGTTATTTAACACATGTTCACACCATCTGACACCGACGTTGAGGCTGAAACGCGTTGGGCTTCGCGGTTTTAGCCACGAGGCATGGTATAACTTATCTTGACTGGGATATAGGCTGTTGCAGCTGGGAAATGTTTGCTTTTGTAAGGTCAGGCGAACAGACACTGTATGCATTAAGCACGTATCTTAACTCGCAGAGAGTTAAGTCAGTATATGTGTGCGTGAGATTTGAAGAAGTTTCCTTGTTAGTGAACAGTAAATACTGCGGTCGTTTGGGATATGGCGCTGCATAATTTGGGAGGAATAGCTACCAGATTGTACGGCGTCACACTCTGGAAGATATGTTACCACGAATGTTTATTTTTTCCTCTTCCTTGATTGCATGTACATATCCATATATGGTTATTATACGCGATGAGGCGTCATCTTATAGTTCCATAAAAGTAAATTTTCGCTTAGGAGATTAAACAGGTATATAACCCATTGTTACAGAAATGGTAAAGTCGTGCCAGAATTTATTTAAGAATCACTCCAGCGAGATGTGTGGAGGTTCGGAGGTATAGTGCCTCGTATTCTTACCTCGAGAGTAGAGGTTGAAGAGTAATGAACTTCACGCTGTGGAAGCGTCACACACATGACTTGAGCCAAGGTACGAACTAGAGGTTGGCTGGGTGATGTGGTTGCGGTGGCAAAGAAGAAAGTTCCAGCCTTGCCGGCGATCTAACCCAGATTGTCCAATCCGTGTCTGAGATGTCCTGTTTCCCGTCTTATAAGCTGTTAGCGTCAGTTGGACGTTTGACTGTATACGCCTACCGATGTAACAGTCGCACAGTTGGATAATAGTAAAACTGGCGATTGTCCAGCTCTGCAGTTTGACACGGGTGCTGTCACTCAGCACTTTCCATTTCTACTTTCCGATAATTTGGTCGCACTTGAGAGGCATGAGCGCTGCTTCAACCGTAAATAAGCATCCGTGTTGGAATCTGGCAATAGATTTGTTCTGAATTGTGCTGTTACCTGTAGACTGAGAAATTACATGGAGGTAGTGGAGAAATTTCGAATTGACAGATCGCCAGTAATCCCGAGGATAGTTACGTGAAGGAAAGTAATGTGGAGTAAATAAAGGAAACAAGAAATACGCATAGAATTTTGTTGAAATAACTCCTTATAAAATAACTTCATTCCGAGTGGACACAAG
>Ga0123355_10013614_pt1 | contig 12669 bp, 28 predicted proteins | sample TergutEmb28metaG_3_FD_89872 | JGI IMG/M metagenome (GOLD analysis project Ga0123355, IMG submission 89872) | Embiratermes neotenicus P1 segment gut microbial communities from Petit-Saut dam, French Guiana - Emb289 P1 | ecosystem: Host-associated > Arthropoda: Insects > Digestive system > Gut ...
ACAAAACAGTAAGTTATGCCACAAACAATACGGCAGAATGAGAAGACCGCAGGCCGCACTAAACTCTGTAAAACACAGAATATGTGGGTATCTGTTTGCTGTAATAAAAGGGAACAGTTACAGTTCATAAAAATTTATGTGCTACATATTGGCCATATCATATTCTGTAGACTTATTGTATTTTGTTGGTTAAACTGAAAATATTTAGGTGACTAAGGGTCGCAAGTTGGCCAATCGTTGGTCGATGTAACGACAGGAATGTACGAGGTTGGAATCTGGGTGGCTGCAAGAATTTCCACACCACCAGAAAGTCCCCGAAAACACCCACCTTACTTCCTCTACAACCGATATCACACCTGTTCCACGGAGGTTGAAGGGTCCGCGGAGTGGTGTTGTCCATCTTTTTTAACCTCGGGGACTTAATGCGGGATTCAGATCCTGAGGTTAAAGAAAGATTTGGGATGATATTTAATTTTTATACAGTTATTTTTTCTAAAATAATGAGATGGGTGTGTCATGTAGCTTGTATGAGAGTAGGAGATGTGTATACAGGATTTTGGTACGGAAACCTGAGTGAAAGAGACGACCTGATATAATGCAATCAGTTACGTCGCCCCTACAAGCAACTGTAAAACTCGTTTCAAAATATTTTTGTTTTCAACGTAAATTTTTTCGCTGTGAAAGTGAAGAAGGCACATATGTGAGTGGAGGCAGGACTCAACTTATTCTTATGCTTGGCACGGAATGGGAGGATTCGAGCCTTCACGTCCTAGTACACGGCTGCTTAACTCCAAGGGAAAGTGTTTCCGGTAAAAATTGAATGAGAACCTGTTTGGCAGTTACGGAACAAACCACGGTCCTTTGGTCGTGCAGTCCGCAGCACAGTCACTGCACCAACTGCGCTACACCGGCACTTGAATCCTTTAATGGAAGTGTGATTTGTTTACTGGACTACAGTTACTGAGTACTTTTCACTTCTATAAAGGCCTGATTAATGTTTAATCAGCCAAAAAATGTCGCCGGTTTTATCTCGTCTCTTAAGTTGTTTGTGAGAAGTTTGAGAAAATATATTTGTATTTACACACATAGTATTCCACATAAGCAGGAGATTTTGAGATAAAATAGTGTAATTGAGCAGTTTAGATGGAAGCCTAAACTGGGGGGAAAAGGATTATATTTTGCTTGCGTGTTTCACACGGCACTCAGTGCACCCGAAGTGGTCAAAGGCAGTAACGACACGCGAAACAAACGAATTATGCTCTAATCGGACAAAACTGGAAAAGTCACAGCACAAAAGGGGGCGTGGACAGGTGTGACAAGTTTCACCTGTTTTAAACGCACAGAAAGTTTGAGCGGTAAAACTGGAAAGAGGAATATCTCACGGTTGGGTGCTTAAAATTCCATAAAGAACATCAAATGTTTAAAGTGTGTTTAAATGTCAGGTGAAGGAGAAATATTCTGTTATAAGATAAAAAGGTGTATGGTGTAATGGAGCGTGTTATAATGGTTTATGGTGTAATGGAGCGTGGTATGATGGTGTATGGTGTAATGGGGTATGGTGTAACGGAGCGTGGTATGATGGTGTAGGGTGTAATGGAGCGTGTTATAATGGTTTATGGTGTAATGGAGCGTGGTATGATGGTGTATGGTGTAATGGAGAGTGGTGTAATGGGGTATGGTGTAACGGACCGTGGTATGATGGTGTAGGGTGTAATGGAGGGTGGTATAATGGGGTATGGTGTAACGGAGCGTGTTATGATGGTGTATGGTGTAATGGAGAGTGTTATAATGGTTTATGGTGTAATGGAGCGTGGTATGATGGTGTATGGTATAATGGAGAGTGGTGTAATGGGGTATGGTGTAACGGACCGTGGTATGATGGTGTAGGGTGTAATGGAGGGTGGTATAATGGGGTATGGTGTAACGGACCGTGGTATGATGGTGTAGGGTGTAATGGAGGGTGGTATAATGGGGTATGGTGTAACGGACCGTGGTATGATGGTGTAGGGCGTAATGGAGCGTGTTATAATGGGGTAAAGTGTATCAGAGCGTGTTATAATGGTGCATGGTGTAATGGAGGGTGGTATAATGGGTTATGGTGTAACGGAGCGTGTTATGGTGTATGGTGTAATGGAGCGTCGTATAATGGTGTATGGTGTAACGGAGCGTGGTATGATGGTGCATGATGTAATGGAGCGTTGTAAAATGGGGTATGGTGTAACGGTGCGTGGTATGATGGTGTAGGTTGTAATGGAGCATGTTATAATGGTGTATGGTGTAACGGAGCGTGTTATAATGGGTATGGTGTAACGGAGCGTGGTAGGATGGTGTATGGGGTAATGGAGCGTGGTAAAATGCTTTATGGTGTAACGGAGCGTGGTATGATGTTGTATGGTGTAATGGAGCGTGGTAAAAGGTTGTATGGTGTAATGGAGCGTGGTATGATAGTATATGGCGTAATGGAGCGTGGTATAATGGTGTATGGTGTAATGGAGAGTGGTACAATTGTGTATTGTTTAATGGAGCGTGGTACAATGGTGTATAGTGTAATGGAGCGTGATATGATGGTTTATGGTTTAACGGAACGCGTTATGATGTTGTATGGTGTAATGGAGCGTGGTAGGATGGTGTATGGTGTAATGGAGCGAGGTATAATATTATATGGTGTAACGAACCGTGGTATAATGTTGCCTGGTATAATGGATCGTGGTATGTTGGTGTATGGTGTAATGGGACGTGGTAAATTGTTGTATGGTTTAATGGAGCGTGGTATGATGGTGTATGGGTTAATGGAGCGTGTTTTAATTGGGTATGGTGTAACGGAGTGTGTAATGATGGTGTATGGTGTAATGGAGCGTGGTGTGTTGGTTTATGGTGTAATGGAGCGTGGTAAACTATTGTATGGTGTAACAGAGGGTGGTATAATGGTGCATCGTGTATTGGAGTGTGGTATAATGGTGTATGCTGTAATGGAGCGTGGTAAAATGGTATATGGTGTAATGGAGCGTGGTATGATGATGTATGGTGTAATGGAGCTTGGTATAGTGGTTTATGGTACAATGGAGCGTGGTATGATGGTTTATGGTGTAACGGAGCGTGGTAAGATGGTGTATGGTGTAATGGAGCGTGGAATATTGGTGTAGGGTGTAGTGGATCGTGATACGATGGTGTATGGTGTAATGGAGCGTGGAATAATTGTTTATGGTTTAACGGAGCGTGGTATGATTGTGTATGGTGTAATGGAGCGTGGTATGAAGGTGTGTGGCGTGTTGGAGCGTGGTATGAAGGTGTATGGTGTAATGGATAGTGGTATAATGGTTTATGGTGTAACGGAGTGTGATATAATGGTGTTTGGTGTAATGGAGCGTAGTATGATGGTGTATGGTGTAATGGAGCGTGGTATAAGGGTAATGGTGTAACAGAGCGTGGTATAATTGTGTATGGTGTAATGGAGTGAGTAATAATGATCTATGGTGTAACGGAACGTGGTGTGATGGTGTATGGTGTAATGGAACGTTCTATAATGGGATGTGGTATAACGGAGCGTGTTATGTTGGTGTATGGTGTAATGGAGCGTGGTATAATTGTTTATGGTGTAACGGATCGTGGTATGATGGTGTATTGTGTAATGGAGCGTGGAATGATGGTGTATGATGTATTGGAGCGTGGTATGAAAATTCATGGTGTAATGAATCGTGGTATAATTTTTTATGGTGTAACGGAGCGTGTTGTGATGGTGTATGGTGTAATGGAGCGTGGTATGATGGTGTATGGTGTATTGGATCGTGGTATTCTGGTGTATGGTGTAATGGAGCGTGATATAATGGTGTAGGGTTTAATGGAGCGTGGTATTTTGGTTTAAGTTGTAACGGCAGTGGTATGTTTTGTATGGTTTAATGGAGCGTTTTAAAATTGTTTATGGTGTAACGGAGCGTGGTGTGATGGTTTATGGTTTAGTGAAGCATGTCATGATGCTGTATGGTGGAATGGAGCGTGGTAAAATGGTGTATGGTGTAACGGAGCGTTTTTTGACGGTGAATGTTGTAATGGTACATGCTATGTTGCTGTGTGGTGTAATGGAGCGTGGTAAAATTGTTTATGGTGTAATTGAGCGTGGTAGGATGTTGTATAGTGTAACGGAGCTTGGTATGTTGGTGTATGGTGTAATGAAACGTGGTATCAATATTTATGTTTTAATGGAGTTTCTTATAATATTTTATTGTGTAACGGAGCGTGGTGTGATGGTTTATGGTGTAATGGAGCATGGTAAAATGGTGTATGGCGTAATGGATCGTGGTATAATGGTGTATGGTATAACGGAGCATGGTATTATGGTGTATGGTTTATTGGAGCGTCATAAAACGCGTATGGTTTAATGGAGTTTGTTATATTGTTGTATGCTGTAACGGAGTGTGGTACGATGGTTTATGGTGTAATGGAACCTGGTAAAATGTTGTTTTGGGTAATGGAGCGTTGTTTATGTTGTATGGTGTAATTGAGAGTGGTTTGTTTTGTACGGTGTGATGGAGTGCGACATAACGTGTGTAGTGTAACGGAGCGTAATATGTTTATGTATGGAGTAATGCAGCGTGGTATAATGTTGTATGGTCTAATGGAGCGTAGTATGTTTGGGTATGGTTTAATGGAGCGTTTTAAATTGGTTTATGGTTTAATGGAGCGCGTTATGATGGTGTATGGGGTAATGGAGCGTGGTATAATGTTATATGGTAACGGAGAGTGTTAGGATATTGCATGGTTTAATGGATCGTGGTATGTTGGTTTATGGTGTAATGGAATGTGGTTAGTTGTTGTATGGTGTAATGGATCGTGGGATAACAATGTATGGTTAACGGAGCGTGTTAAAGTTGGGTATGGTTTAATGGAGCGTTGTAAATTGGTTTATGGTGTAATGGAGCGCGTTATGATGGTGTATGTTGTAATGGAGCGTGGTATAATGTTATATGGTAACGGAGAGTGGTAGGATGTTGCATGGTTTAATGGATCGTGGTATGTTGGTGTATGGTGTAATGGAACGTGGTTAGTTGTTGTATGGTGTAATGGATCGTGGGATAATAATTTATGGTTAACGGAGCGTGTTAAAATTGGGTATGTTTTAATGGAGCGTGGTATAAGTTGTATGGTGTAAGGGAGCGTGGTATAATAATTTATGGTGTAATGCAGCGTGGTAATTGGTGTATGGTCTAATGGAGCGTGGTGTATTTAGAATGGTTAATGAAACGTGGTATAACGTTTGTGGTGTAACGGTGCATGGTATGATGGTGTATGGTTTAATGGAGCGTCGTAAATAATGTGTGGTGTAATGGAGCATGGTATGATGTTGTACGGTGTAATTGAGTATGTTATAATGGTGCATGGTTTAATGATTTATTTTATAATATTTTATGGTGTAATGGAGCGTTGTAAAATTTTTATGGTGTAATGTAGCATGGTAAGATTTTTATCGTGTAATGGAACATGATACAATTTTGTATGCTCTAATGGAGCATTGTATAATTTTGAATAGTGAAATGGAGCATGGTGTGATTTTTATGGTGCAATGGAGCGTGTAAAATATTGTATGCTGTAATTGAGCGTGGTGTATGGTATGGTGTATGGTGTAATGGACCGTGGTATGACGTTTTTTGGTGTAATGAAGTATGGTATTATATTTTATGATTTAATGGAACGTGGGAAATTGTTGTATGGTGTAACGATTCATGTTTTTTTTGTGTATAGTGTAATGGAGCTTTTTATGATGGTGTATGGTTTAATGGAGCATGGTATAATGTTTTATGGTGTAATGGATCATGGTATGATGGTTTATGGTTTAATGGAACTTGGTAAATTATTCTATGGTGTAATGGAGCGTGGTTAATGGTGTATGGTGTAATGGAGCGTGATATATGGTGTATGTATAATGGAGCGTGATATAACTTGTGTGGTGTAACTGATCATAATATCGTGGTGTATGGTTTAATGGAGTATGGTATAATGTGTGGTGTAATGGATCATTTTATGATATTGTATGGTGTAATGGAGCATGGTGTAATGTTGTATGATTTAATGGCGCATGGTATAATATTTGTTGTAATGGAACAATTTATGAAGGTGTATTGTGTAATGGAGTGTGGTATGATGTTTGTGGTCTAACGGAGCATGTTAATTTGGTGTATGTTTTAATGGAGCCTAGTATAATATTTTATGGTTTAATGGAGCATATTATGATGGTTTATGGTTTAATGGATCGTGATAAATTGTTGTATGGTGTAATGGAGCGTTGTATAATAAGTGTGGTGTACTGGAGTAAATTATCATGGTGTATGGTGTAACGGAGCATGATGAATTTTTTTATGGTTTAATGGAGCATGGTGCAATTGTGTATGTTTTAATGGAGCGTGGTATATTGTGTGTGGTGTAATGGAGCATGGTATGAATGTTTATTCTGTAATGGAGCATGGATTAATGATGTACGGTGTAATGGAGAGTGCTATAATATGTTTGGTGTAATGGATCATAGTATGATATTGTATGGTTTAATGGAGCATCGTGTAATGGTGTATGGTTTAATGGAGCGTGGTACAATATGTGTGGTGTAATGGAACAATGTATGATGGTGTGTTGTGTAATGAAGCGTGGTACAACTTGTATGGTGTAAAGGAGCATGATATGGTTGTGTATGTTTTAATGAATCGTGGTACAATATGTGTGGTGTAATGGAGCATGGTATGATGGTTTATGGTGTAATGGAGCGTGGTGTGATGATGTATGGTGTAATGGAGCGTTGTATAATGGGGTATGGTGTAACGGAGCGTAGTATAATGGTGTATGGGGTACCGGAGCGTGGTGTGATGATGTATGGGGTAATGGAGCGCGGTATGATATTGTATTTTGTGATGGGCGAGGTCTAATATGTTTGGGCTAATGGAGCGTGGTATAATGTGTTTTTGGGGTAATGGAACATGGTATAATATTCTATGTTGTAATGGAGCATGGTAAAATAGAGTGTGTTTTAATTGTCATTTTATAATTGTGTATAGTGTAATGGAGCATGGTATGATGGTGTATGGTGTTATGGAGAATTTTATGTTGGTGTGTTGTTTATTGGAACATGTTATGATGGTGTGTGGTTTAATGGAAAATTGTATAATATTGTATGGTGTAATGGAGCATCGGATGTTGGTGAATGTCGTAATGTATCATTTTATATTTATTTATAGTGTAATGGAGAATGGTGTGATGGTTTTTGGTGGAATGGAGCATATTATGATGGTGTGCTCATTAATGGAACATATTATGGTAGTGTATATTGTAATTTATTATTGTATAATGGTTTATGGTGTAATGGAAATTGTGTGATTATATATGGTGTAATGGATTATGGTGTAATAGTGTATGGTGTAATGGAGCATGGTATGCTGTTGTATGGTATAATGTTGTATGATGTAACATTGGATGGAATGATGATTTATGGTTTAATGGAGCGTGGTATAATGATTTATGGTTTAATTGATTTTGGTATAATGATTTATTGTGTAATGGAACATGGAATAATTGTTTATGCTGTAATGGATCATGGTATGATGGTGCATGTTCTACAGTTCATATTAAGTGTATAATGGTATATGGTTTGATGGAGCTTGGTATAATGGTGTATGGTGTAATGGAGTATGGTATAATGGTTTATGGCTTTTGGTGAATTGTAAGATTGTGTATGGTGCAATGGCGCGTGTGTAGTAATGGTAAAGCCATACCCGGTCTTGGGCTTTCAAATTTTCAGGGTAGTTTGCAAGCGTCAAACATACACCATTCGATCTCGGTACTCCAAATAACCAACGTTACGTGTACAGACGGCTATTTCATGTTACTCTTTAACTTGACACCAGAACCGAGGGGCGTCAGAAGTCATACGTCACACCCAGTTAATGGCTGTATCAGAATAGTATTAAAATTGTGCAAGTCATTGCCCGAAACATCACATGTATATTTGATCTGGAATATGACGATTCCGGTCGCATTGATAATTCGCGAGCTGCCTCAACAGACTTCTAAAAATGGATACAATGCAGAAACTGTCTACAATAAGTAATGTGAAATCGTTTTAGGGATTTTTCCCCTCTTATCTCCTAACCCACTCTATCACACAAAATAGCACCCCCATAATTAACTCCCTTACAGAGATGGGTTCCCAGTCTAGGAGGTGTGTCATCCCCGTTGTGTGTGTGAATGAGCTTAGGTTGGCTTGTAGTCTAACACAACTGTGTCAATATAAGTATATTTATTGACTTATTTTAGTACAACTACATGTTTCGACCTTTATAGGCCATCTTCAGGTTGTCTTACGAGATGTAAATGAGTTCTTTAATCTTAGGCACTTATTCGTGCATTGCGCGCTTCGCTAGTAGAGATCTCTACGTTAATGGCATAAGACAAAAGCCATCTCCTGCTCGTATCAGGACATCGATCATGCAGTACAAGCCAAATTCTAATCCCGAGAATTCCGGTGGTATCAGGACCGAGTCACTCATTCTCAGATTAACAGAACATTTTGTGATGAATCGTGCCATGACTCGTTGGGACGGACCGCCATACACGTCCTACAGTACAAACGAAGCACGATTAAGGTCTTTCGTCATCACCAACTGGCCACAAGGCATGAAACCCGCACGCGAAATTTTAAGTGCGGCAGGGTTTTCTGCACCGTAGGGACCTGCATAAAATTTTGAATAATCAAAAAAGCTAGCTATGATTTATGTCTCTTCAATCATTTCATCATATTGAAATCTGATTACAGGTTGGAGTGATCAGACAATATGCTTTCACTGTGGCGGCGGATTGAAACACTGGTTGAACACTGACGATCCGTTTATGGAACATGTTCAAACGATTTCCGTTTTGCATATATATTAGGTTCATTAAAGGACTTACATTCATTCGCGAATGTGAGAGACTGCGGGAGAGCAAAATAAGAGGATAGATATGTAACTTAAATTTCAATTTCATATTGACTACTTTTAAGGCCAAGCACTATCTTCACCTATTCGTTTCAAAATCATGCATGTCCAGTAGCAAAACAAAACGCACTTACCGATTGTAAGAGGTTATTCTTGTAAGCCGAGAACGTCGTTTAGCCTTCGCAGCAAGCCCTCTTCGAAAAGAAGACGCGTGATAGCCGTGACTGTGGAGAACACAAAAAAAGAGAGAGAGAGAGAGAGAGAGAGGATTAATATGTGTACTTATGTAACCTAGTTCTGACAGTTTTTTAAATTCCTAGCGCTATCCTCACATAATCCATTCAAACTCATGAATGACACGGTAACAAAATCAAAATACACTTATCGATTATAACTTGTTGATATAATAATTGAAGTCTGAGCCGTGAACGTCTCTCATAAAGCCCTATTTAAAAAGATGGTGTAATCGCCGGGATGTGCTTTTATACATATAGACAAATATATTTTTTTTTTTTGCAATCCTGTCACTAGGAAACCTACCGACGTGTTATTACCATGCACACGCCCTGTTTTACGAAGCATATTTTTACATCAAGCGACATCTACTTTCAATCGTTGTCTCCACGTAACACTCGCGTGAAATATTGAAAAATAAAAAATTTTTAATATATTTTTTGTATATACATAATTCGTTTTTACACTTAAGTGAATATCCCACAAACATGTATAACCCTATTTACCACATGTAAGAAGGTCATATAAAATTTTCGAAAATCATCTATGTAAGATTTTCAAAATTTACCATGACAAAATTTTGAGAAAATTGATTTTTTTTATTTTTATAGGGCCAATCACGTTCAAATTCGAAAACGTTGAAAATTCAAAAACGGATATAAAACACAATTTCCGACAATTAATTATAATTAACTTATTCCTCTTCTTACAATAAAAGAAAAATTATCTTGTTACGTCAAGCGACTATGCTACGCTCGCCTTCAAACGTCGTCTCCGCGTAACACTCGCGTGGAATATTAAAAAATCAGAAGTTTTTAACATATTATTTGCATATACATAATCTGTTTTTACACTTAAGTAATTAGCATTCAAACATACTTTACAAACATGTGTAACTCTATTTAGCACATGCAAAAGTACTATAGAATTTTCAAAAATCATTTTCGAAAATTAAATTATAATTCTTACACTATACGAACAAACAACATATTACGTCAAGCGATATCTGCTGCATCCGCCGTGACATTCCTTCACACACCTTCACACGTGTAGTGTTGTCCACCTCCTTCAACACTAGTCAGCATTAATTAAAACCCGGTTCTACCATTTTACAAAATTCAATTATAATATAAATCCTATGGCTGACCCTCCCACGTCCATGCAATATGGCCGAGAAGACGTGGAGTTTCGGGATAGGGGTGGCGATGGTGGCACAATGAAAAGATACCAAGGAAAAAGTTGAAAGCGCAAGACCCGGTATACCTGCACCACCGCCAGGGCTTCTGTCCAATTTTTTGTTTTGAGAAGCGGTGGAGGTTCTTGGGCATAGGTGTGGCGATGGTGTCATCTCGAAAAAATATCCAGGAAAAAGTCGAAAGCCCAAGACCCGATATGGCTGTACCATTACTACTAACAGCTGTTGTCTGTGACTAATAGCAACGCTGCTCTGAGTAGCGTTGCTAAAACCGCTATTGAACAAAAAGCCATAATCTACAGTGGCGCTGAAGGATACAAACATCAGCATTCTGTTGTCACATGCTACAGATATCTTGCGGGAAGTGTAACTAACACCTTTCGATATTTCTGTTGCTTGCCCGTGTATTCCTCTGTAAAGTAACGCGTTCTAACAGGATGTTGTGGAAGAAAGGGCCTGATAACGGACCGCTCGCAGTTCAAACTGTCCGCTAGATGAGGGGTAGAGAGTTGCTCCTTGCCCTTAGCGGTTTTCACATGTTCTTTGTTAGGTGAGTTCACAAATTTGCGAAAATTGACTATGAGCTTCGTCATGTCTGTCCGTCCGTCAGCATGGAGGAACTCGGCTACCAGTGGACAGATTTTCATAAAACTTGGGATTTGAACATTCATCGAAAATCCGTAGAGAAAATTAAATTTTCATTACAATCTGTCAAGAATAAGGGTACTTTACATGAAGACCTATGCGCATTTATGTTAATTTGTCACCGAAATTTTCTTAGAATGGGATATGTTTTGGAAAAGCTTTGTAGAGAATATCACAATACATATTTTACGTTCAATAACATTTAAAAGAGTCTTGCCTTTTAGGACAAAATGCGGAAAAATGCGAAACATCCAGAGAGGACACAAGGTGCAACTGCAATACGGCTCATGCGCTTTTCGTCCTGAATAACTAAGGCTACAAACTCACACTCAGAATATGCAATACTTATTGCTTTTCCACAGCAACAATGGTTGCACGAACGCGAATCAATGTTACGTTATACATACATTGACTGTGTCGCCAAATATTTCGTTCAGCAACGGTACGTTTTTCAAGCCACCGCATTCTTTTCGACATTTTCATCAAAACCGATTGTGTGTGTGTGTGTGTGCGTATTCTATCGTAAACCTGATATAATCGATGTTGTAACTACAGTGTGAGCGATAAGTCTGTATCTCTTCACTGTAACACTGGAATGGACGGAGTACGTCGAGATAACTATCGGTTCGCCACGGTTGGCTCGTCTTCTCTCTCATTTTCTGTAAGTGTATGAACTGATTCTGTTAACATGACACATGCGAACGTAATTCAAGGGATATTAGACAGCCAGTTTTGAGAGTAAGGGCAGTTGATATCAATGCTGAATGCCTGAATACCACAATAAGGGAGTAACTTCCCCCCTATGACGCAGCAGCCACTAGTGGACCAGGGCCTCCTCATTATCTAGGCTTCACGATCACACCCAGACACACCACACTCGGTAGGACTCCTCTGGAATATTGATCAGCCCGGATAAGAGACCTCTACCCGACGACACACAACGCTCACAACAGACAGATACCCATGTCCCCTGCGGGATTAGAATCCAGAATCCCTACACGCGAAAGGCCGCATACCCATTCCTTTGGCCGCGCGGCCACCGGGGGTAGCTGAGGGAAGTGCTCTTTGGCTGAATAGAAGGTGGGTCCTCCCAAACGTGGTATAGAGAAAGTGCTTGAGGTAAATTTTGTTGTGGCGGTGACAAGGTTATGGCAGTTTAGCAGTATACTCCTTCCCCATGGAAGCGACACGTCTCTCCCCTTTCCGCCCTTCCTCATTCTCCTTCATTAGTTCACCATATTAATCTTTTGTTTGGTGTTCAAAACTCAAGGCCCAAAAATGTGATTTTTTTCTGTCGCCTCTTACTCCATCCATCATGGGCCCAAATATCTTTCTCAGGACCTGATGAACGAATACCTTCAGCCAATGCAGTCCTGTTAATGTGACAGACCACGACCAAGTTGTACAACCAAATAAAACGGCAAACAAAATCATACTTTATTTTCATTTTTCCGTGCAAAAGTATGTATATATAAATGGCCAACTAATTGCACTTTTTATTATATTTTTTTTAATATATCGCATATAGTAATTCACATATAATATTTTAAAAACATATAATTGTTGGTTAAAATTTTTTTACTCCTACATGTTTCGGTCGTATACGACCATCTTCAGGGAGTACTTGAAATGTTTCCTAAAAGT